>Ga0307419_10001651_pt1 | contig 11476 bp, 11 predicted proteins | sample SalMarWE160230MG_2_FD_202512 | JGI IMG/M metagenome (GOLD analysis project Ga0307419, IMG submission 202512) | Salt marsh sediment microbial communities from the Plum Island Ecosystem LTER, Massachusetts, United States - WE1602-30 | ecosystem: Environmental > Aquatic > Marine > Intertidal zone... | reverse complement strand
CGGAACCGATCTGGCTTTTGTGAGCATGAGGATCGAAAGCCTGAATTTTTTTAATTCCCGATTTGCCTGTTATCAGTGAATTCCAGAAATCAGCACGATTACAACCAATGGAGGTAAATACTCCAATACCGGTGACTGCAACTGATCTATTTTTATCCATGACAGGTATGAGTTATTAGTGAAATAAAATAAACCTAAGAGCTAAAGGTGTAAAAGCCAGTAGCCTTGACCATAGTTGGTCGGATCACATTGACCCCCCCGAAGCCAGGGTTAAATGCCTGTTGTATAGTTAAATATGTTAATGATAATCTGACTGGCCAACTGGAGTCAATATACCCGGCTTTTGCACCATATAAATAAAATTTAGAAATTATACATTTTAATATGCTTAATTCAATAAATATAGTAATGATAAAATTTATATTTGAAATGAAATAATAAATAACGTTTTTAAATGACAGTTTAATCCTTTTTTCTATTTTGAGTCCCCCAAAACCATAAAGACTATGGAGCCGTTACTTTTTATAATAATCGCATTAATTCTTGGAACAATTACCAGGCATTTACTTAAGAAGATGCCTGTTCCGTATACCGTATTGCTGGTTGTAATAGGTGTAATTCTTGGAGTAATATCACGATTTCATGTTGCATCAAGTTCATTATCTTCTATAGTACTCGATTCAATTTCCTGGGCCGGATCCATCAATCCGCATGTGATATTTTTCATATTTCTCCCCACTCTTATTTTTGAGGCGGCTTTTGGGATGGACTGGCATACATTCCGCAAGACATCAGTCAATGCGACACTGCTTGCGGGACCTGGTATTATTATAGCGTTGGGAATTACAGCAGTTTTGCTGATGGGGATAAAAGGTTTAAATATTGGACTGGTTAACTGGACCTGGCCCATAGCTTTTATGTTCGGTGCTCTTATATCAGCTTCAGATCCTGTTGCCGTGGTTGCCATATTGAAGGAGATGGGGGCAAGCAAAAAACTCTCCACATTGATTGATGGAGAAGCAATTTTAAATGATGGGACTGCTATTGTACTGTTTATGGTTTTTTATCTGCCATTATCAGGGCAGACTGCTGAGATGAATCCTTTTCTCGATTTCTTAAAAGTGGCTATCGGCGGAACTCTGTTAGGTTTGATAATGGCCAGGCTGGTGATGTTCTGGCTCAAGAAAGTCTTTAATGATGCTATGGTGGAGATCGTTGTACTTCTTGCTTCAGCCTATCTCACGTTTTTTATTGCTGAGGATTTTTTACATGTTTCGGGAGTACTCGCTATTTTTGGTCTGGGCATAACAATGGCCAGTGTAGGTAAAACCCGTATCAGTCCGGAGGTTGTTAAATTTCTTCATGAGTTCTGGGAGTTGGCCGTTTACCTGGCTAACACATTGATATTTATAATTGTAGGAGTAGTAATTGCCAGCAGTGTTAACTTTGATGCAAGCGATTTTGTAGTTCTCCTGATTCTTTATATAGGCATCCATATTGCAAGAGCTGTCATGCTTGCCCTGCTATATCCCTTTATGAAGAGATCGGGTTATGGCCTTAATTTTAAGGATCTGGTTGTTACCTGGTATGGATCCTTAAGAGGGGCAGTAGGTCTTGCCCTGGCACTTATTGTAGCAGGAACGGAGTTATTACCGGTTGAAATAAGAGACCAGTTTCTTTTCCTGACAGCAGGGATTGTGATGCTTACTCTTCTTATAAATGCTACCACCATCAAGTTCATTGTAAACAAATTAGGTCTGACAAAGATGGCTGCCTCAAAAGCAATAATCCTGAACCAGACATTTAAGACAGTAACAGAAGAGATGAAGGCAGATGCTATAAAGATATCATCCGAAAGATATTATAAGAATGCAGATACTGAAACTATAAAAAACTTTCTTCCGGGTTTTAAAAGTATTAAAGTAGAGTCTACATTAGAAAGCAATGAACTTGCAGAGCTCAGACGACGGGTCCTGGAAAAGGAAAAAGCAACCTACTGGGAACAGTTTAACAAGGGAATTATAAGCTCGGAGACAGTAATTAAGCTCAGCGAGTCTATCAGCGAGATGCTTGACAGTAACGGAAACATTCCTCTTGATGAGAGGAGCGATCTGGAAGATATGCTTCGCAATTCCAAATTATTAAACAGACTGCAGCGTGTAAAATGGCTCTTTTATATTTACCGGCAGCTAAACTATAATAAACTTGTATCGAGTTATGACTTTGGAATGGGATTCGCTGAAGCACAAAACGAAAACCTTAAACTGATAGACGGGTTTAAGGTCCTTAAATCAACTCCTGAGGATGAGGTCAATATAGAGCACCTGCGTGATGAAATAAGCCAGAACATAATACATGGACAAACTTTCCTGAGAAATTTTAAAAAATTCTACCCGGATATTTATGTTGAAGTAGCAACAAAAAAAGCAGTTCAGACTCTTCTTAATGATGAAAAAACAAAAGTAGAAGAGCTGCTTAAAACAGGCAGAATAGAAATTGATGAGGCCGAAAAGTTATTTACCGGCATTGATGAACGAATGAAAAAAATCCATAAATATCGTCACAGAAGCAGTAAAAGTTAACTCTAAAAAAGAATGTAGATGCCACATCATCTGCTTCGACCAGGAAAACTATTGAGGAAATAGTAAATTACAAGTAGCGATCAATATTACTACAATCCACAATCTCTAAACTGAGGTTGAAGTCTGGATTAAGTAGTTTTCTTAATTTTTCCCGGTAACGGAACAGTTTAACTTATCCTTTGTTATATAATTAGAATTATCATTCATAACGAAATAGATCTCTCATTATTTGTCGGGCACTAATAAAAATTAAAAAAAATTCATGATTTGTTCATCTTCGCCATCATACATTTGACATGATGATAAAAATTAACCAGACAAATAAAATTAAGAAATCATGAAGAAGATGTTATTTATTATGGCAGCGATGGCTCTTCCTTTGTTCTTTATATCATGCGAGGAACAATCAGGATCTGCTGGGACACTTATGCTGTCGATCACTGATGCTCCTGTTGACAGCAGTGATGTTACGGGAGTATTTATTACCATAAATGAAATCCAGGTACATACCAGTGATGATGACTGGGTGATCATGGAAGATTTTGAAGGTCCCGAAACCTTTAATCTTCTTGACCTTACACGGGGTGAGTCGGATCTCCTGGGTGGTTTTGAGCTTGAAGGCGGAAGTTATACTCAGATCAGATTTATTCTCGATGCACCTGTCCTGGGGACAGTAAAACCTGTCAACCCGGGTTGCTATATCGAGTTTAAAGACGGAAGCACACATCCGTTATTTGTGCCAAGTGGTTCTGAATCAGGTTTTAAGGGAGTCGGGAATTTTAATGTGCCGGGAAACGGTACTGTTGAAATAACAGCTGACTTTAATGTAAGAAAGTCGGTACATAAAACCGGTTCAGCTTCTCCCCGTTATATTCTCAGACCGGTTATAAGACTTATTGTTGATAACGAAGCAGGTTCGATACATGGGAATGTAACTAACATTCCTGAAGACACAGGCATCGTAATTTATGCTTATGAAGATGGTATATATCAGCCTGAAGAGGCAGACGAACCAGCCGATACTACACTGAGCCGTTTCCCGAATGCAGTAAGTTCCGACAGGGTTGACAGCCTTGGGGTGTATCATATTGCTTACCTGGCTGCAGGAAATTATGACCTGATAGTGACATCATTGAATGAAAGCACTTTCAGCGAAGTTCTGGGAATAATAGAGGATGTAACTGTTGAAAGCAGAAAAACGACACACCAGGATATAGATATTGAAGCACTTAAATAATCTCGGGTTACTGTGATAAGGTTTGCTGCTGATCCTTAATTTCAAAAAGGATCAGTAGCAATTATTGAACGGCTGAAAAGGATTTTAGGTGCCTGACTAACTTCAAAACCTGCTTTCATCAGGTTTCTGATCATATCTTTAAAAGTATTCCGGGAAACATGGAAAGAGGGCTCAACAATACATATTTTGCCGTCAGGTTTTAAAAGTGCTTTCATCTCTTCAAATAGTAACTTGTGATCTTTTATCTCGTGAACAACATAAAAAGCCAGGATAAAATCGACTTTGGATTTTAACCCTATCCTGTCAGCTTCACATTTATGCAATTCTATCTTCTTTTCGAGCAGAGTACCCCTGATCTTTGTCTCAACTTTTTCAAGCATTCCCTCCTGAAGATCAGCGGCAATTACCTTTCCGCTGCCATTCAGCATCTTTGCAATCTCTATTGAGAAAAATCCCGGTCCGCAACCAAGGTCAAGGACAGTTATCCCCGGCCGGATATATGATTTCAATATCGTCCGGGGATTCTGTACTAACTTCCGAAGTCTGTTCTCAAGGCTCCCTGCCTGTTCAACTGGATACACCCTGTTATCTCTTTCTTCTTTTTTCATTTCAAACCTGTTCAGCGGTTACAATATCCTGATCCTCCTTCGGAGCTTGTTTGAACTTATTGTGGTATTTTTCCTTCCACTTTTTATCATGAGAATGATGAGATCCGGGTGCAACACCTGTAAGGAGGATCTTTGACAGGAAGAATATTCCGACAGTCTGCCAGAAGGTAAGTTCCGGTCCATTGAACAACACCGGTATCAGCCAGTTCCACAAGGCCTGGATACCGAAGATAACTCCGATCATGAATCCCACACCGAGAATTCCGAAGCCAACATACTTTAATACATTTAACGCTTTCATACTAGTAATTTTTTAATTGTTTATACAATCCATTAAGGTTTTTCCTGAGTGCGAGGACAGCGTAACGTTTTCTTGAAATGAGGGTATTGACTCCAATACCGGTCTTTTGAGATATCTCTTTGAAGCTCAAGTCCTCAAATTCGTTTTCAACGAACACGCTCCTTTGCTCATCAGGTAATTCCGACAGTGTCTCTTCGATCGTTTCCCATATCATTTCCTTCAGCTCCTCATCTTCGGGGGTTGTCCCGACAGAGGGTAATATTTCCCCGAGTGTCAGAGGCCCCTCATCATCTTCAGCTGCATTTTCGATATAGCTGAATGTTACGGGTCTCTTCTTCCGGAACAGGTCCTTGATACGGTTATCTGCGACCCTGTAGAGCCAGGCTGTCAGATTTTCAAGTCTCCTTATGTCATTGAATCCTACGGTAAGCTGATAAAAGACATCGTGCAGAACATCCTCGGCTTCAATCCTGTCGGGGATCCTGTTTCTTATATAGACGAGCAACTTGTTTCGCTCGTCTTTATAAGCAGATGTGATTTTTGCTGACTCTTTTGGACTCATAACAAAGGCTCTTTACCAGTATAGACGAATCAGTGCAGAAAATATTTTAAATATTTATGAGATAAGTTTTTGAAACGCTCATTTCAGGCGGGAAAGGGGAAGCCCCTTGTTTATCTCTCTTTGTTTATTGTAAAACCTGTTGGAGGTTCATCTTCTGATCCTTCAAAATCAAACGTTCCGACAAAAACATTCCCGGATCCATCCACAACAACATACTTTGTCATCGGACCCCCTGGCCACCAAGGTACCGGAATATCATCCAGCATAGTGCCATCCTGCTGAATGACTTTAAGATATGAAGCTTCATCATATTGAGCACCTGGCGCTGCGGCTTCTTTTGTGAGGATATAAATGACATTATTGTCGTCAATATCAATTATATGTGAATTGCCGGTTGGAGATTTATACAGAAAACTGCCGAGAACATTTCCCTGTGAATCAGATACTGTCACATTCTGTCCGTCTGATACAGTGGAATAGTTGTTTCCTTCGGTATCGAATGCAAGTTGATCTATCTCGGTATATGGTAAGCTTTTTAAAAGGTGTATACCATCCACACCCTTTTTGTAAACATAAAGGATATTGTAATCATAATCAGATATTAAGAGATTCTTCTCATGATCAAGTGCAATCATATCCACATATCCGAATTTACCTTTTTCCGTATCGGATCCGGTAATTATTTCTATAATATCTTCAGTTTCTGAATCTTCGACATACACTACATTGGAATAAACTGCCGCGAGGTACAATACACCTTCATCAACACAAATGTCCCTGACCACATTTACAGATCCATCTTCTGATTTTTCGGGGTAACTTATACTTCTTATAAAATTTCCCGCATAATCATAAACAAGTATCCTGAAATTGATTGCATCTATAATAAACAACCGATTTTTATAAGCTGCAAATGAGGGTACTGCATAGATAGATTTTCCGCCCTCCAGCTGTTTGTCAGCCATACCCTGGCCTATCTGGTCCTCTTCCGTGCCTAATTCCAGCAAAACAACCTCTCCTGTTTCAATTTCAGATAAAATTTCCGGCTCTGTTTCCTGTTCTGTTTCTTCAGTGGCTGCTGATTCAACATATTCATGTTTGGCAGATTTTGCTTTTTCAAGCAGTTCATCCAGCGGGACAGATACCTCTTCTACACCTACACCGATAGCAATAGCCAGATAATCAATTCCTGCTTTCTTTACAAAATAACTGCCGTAAAGAGACCATGAAGGATCAATGTCTTCAAGGAAAATTTGCTTTGATTCGGGGATATTATAAAGCTGGAGCTCGGTTTCAACTCTCCCTTCTTCAGCAATTACCGGAGCCTGTTCTACTATGATCCATGTATTATCCTGTGTCTTGTCAAGAATAGTATACAGATATAAGTTGTGTGAGATAAAGAGATTTCCCTTCTCTTTGTCCGTGTCATAAAAAACGGCTCTTCCGTTTTCTCCTTCATACACGCTTGTTATGACAATCTTATCCTGATTACTGCAGGAGAGTGTAAATAACAAAAATAGTGAAACACAATAGTAAAGACTTCTTCTCATGATGGACCTCCTGGTTTATGAGTAAAATTGAAATCAATTTACAAAGAAATTTACAAATGAGTTTAATAAATTTGTAAGTAACAAAGAACTTGAGTAAATTAATTATGTTAAAAACAGATAATGGAGTGATTTTCATGAAAAGTAAGATCTGGATTTTATTACCGATTATTATGTTGATGTTGAATTCATGCTATTACAGGGAGCTGGATTTTAATACAGGCTCAGTAAATCAATCGGAGCTGGAATATATTCGCAATTATGACCAGGAAGTGGGAGCGACTGAGATCAGGAAAATTGTTGAGAGATCTTCACCCGATATAAAGAGTTTCCTGGATAATAGATAATGAATTGACAGTATTATTTGACTTCCAATCACTTAATTAGTATCTTTGTAAATTATTCAAAGATTTAATAAACTCTGGTTAATTTTAAAAAAGGAGGGGAAAATGGCAACTTATTTTTTATTTGGTAAATATTCGCCTGAAGCCAAAAAGGGCATTAGCACTAACAGAACTGAAAAAGCCAATCAGTTGATTAAAAAATTAAAAGGGAAAATAATTTCCATTTATGCATTACTTGGTGATGCAGACCTTGTTATTATTGCGGAATTCCCTGATACAAAACAGGTAATGAAGGCTTCACTGGCAATCAGTAAATTAACAGGAATTGCCTTTACAACATCTGAAGCCATTCCTGTTAAGGATTTTGATAAAATGGTTGCAGGTATTTGAAAATTCCCGCAACATTAATAAAATATATCTTTTTGCATTAAAACTGAGAATGATTTTTCTTACATTTAATACATTTTCAGAATATCGTCCTTAAATCAATATCTGATCTTTAAAAGACAAATGTGAAATGAAAGTTACAGGATTTACTTTCATACGAAATGCTGTAAAATATGACTATCCCGTATTTGAAGCCATAAAATCTATCCTTCCGGTTTGCGACGATTTTATTGTTGCTGTAGGTAATTCAGATGATAATACCGAGGATCTTATAAAGGGAATAGATAAACGAAAGATAAAGATTATTAACACTGTATGGGATGATTCTCCTGAGATGAAGAAATTAGGTGAGGTCTATGCTCTTGAAACTAATAAAGCCTTCAGAGAGGTGCCTTCAGATTCAGACTGGGCATTTTACATTCAGGCTGATGAGGTGATACATGAGAAATACCTTGGAGCAATTCAATCAGCAATGGTAAAATGGAAGGATAATAAGAATGTTGATGGTCTGTTATTTAATTATTTGCACTTTTATGGCTCATATGATTATGTGGGTGTTTCATGGTATAAAAATGAGATCAGGATTATAAGGAACGATAAATCAATTTATTCCTTCAGAGATGCTCAGGGTTTCAGGAAAGGTAATAATGAAAAGCTGAATGTCAAGCCGATAGATGCATATGTATATCATTATGGCTGGGTTAAGGAACCCGGATTAATGATGAAAAAAGTGAAAAACACTTCAACTTTTTATGAAAGCATTAACTGGATGAAAAAAATTGATACAGACCAAACCTATGATTATTCCTCAATAGATGCCCTGAGTCTCTTTACCGAAACACACCCTGAAGTGATGAAAGAACGTATCAGCCGTAAAGACTGGACTTTTGATTATGATGAGTCATTCAATGAATTATCTCTGAAATACAGAGGGAAGCTATTCCTGAAAAAGTATCTCGGATTTAATACCTTTTATGAAAATTATAAAATCATTTAACAGTAAAGCCTGATGAAGAGGAAATCTGATTGTACTTCTGCAGGATATAAATAAGAATAGATACTTTTAAGTCACAATAATTAATAGACTTTATGATGAAAAAACTTGTTTTAACTCTCACAATTGCTGTATGCTTTACAGCATTCATTAATGCCCAGGATTATAGAAATGGAATCGGTTTAAGGGCTGGATTCAACCAGGGATTGACATTTAAGCATTTTTTATCAGGAAAATCTGCCCTGGAATTACTTTTAGCTACAAGATGGAGTGGTTTTGAAATAACTGGTTTATATGAAATTCATAATTCAGCTTTTGATATCGACAGACTTAATTGGTATTATGGAGCCGGTGCTCATGTTGGATTTTATGGAACCAATTATGATGGCGGTGAAGGAACATTCGTTGGTATTGATGGGATATTAGGGCTGGAGTATAACTTCAGGGAAGCCCCTATCAATATCAGCCTGGATTGGAAACCTGCCTTCGATTTCGGATATAACCATTTCTTTGCCGATGGCGGCGCTCTCTCATTGAGATATATTTTCTAAAATCCGGAAATCTTTCTTAACCGCATAGAACCATCATTTGCTTTGTGTACTTTGCTTAATCTTTGAGCTCTTTGCGGTTATTTTTCTCTTTCTTTTTATTTTCTTTATCGGATATATTAAATTATCCCTGTTGAATTCCTGTGTATTTATTAATTTTAGATTGTATTGATAATCAAATCTAAATTTAATGATATGAAAAGGATTCTTGTAGATATTCTGGTAATCTGTATTTTGCCTTTAGCTTCACTGGCTCAGGGTACATTCAACGGACTCGACATGAACATGGGTAACCTGTACAGGTTATCCGACGCAAAAACCCGTTCAATAAGCCCGGAAAATTTTACGGGAGAAAAGGGCAAGGCCGGAATGGCTGATCCTGCCGAAAAGGATAATCCCAATGTGGCAAATGCATTCAATGCCGCCCGTGATCTCGGGCAGGGCTGGAAGGTAAATCCATATGTCCGGATTAATCCCGGAGAAACATTCACTATTGCTGAGATTGATGGTCCTGGAGCAATCCAGCATATCTGGATGACTCCTGCGGGGAAATGGCGTTATAACATTCTTCGCATCTACTGGGATGATGAGACTGAACCATCAGTGGAATGCCCTGTTGGCGATTTCTTTTGTATGGGATGGGGAAGCTATGCCCAGCTTAATTCGCTGGCTGTGTGTGTTAATCCCGGCAGCGCATTCAACTGCTACTGGACGATGCCTTTCAGGAAGAAATGTAAAATAACCATGGAGAATACTGGCGATGCCGATCGGATGACATTATTTTATCAGATCGACTATACTCTTACCGATGTACCTGACGATGCTGCCTATTTCCATGCCCAGTTTCGCAGGCTTAATCCCAATACAACTTCCGACTATACCATTGTTGACGGTATAAAGGGCAAAGGCCATTATGTAGGTGTTTATATGGCCTGGGGTGTCAATAATAACGGATGGTGGGGCGAAGGTGAGATAAAATTCTTCATGGATGGCGATACAAAATTTCCAACAATCTGCGGTACAGGTACGGAAGATTATTTCTGCGGCTCATATGATTTTGACACTAGAAAGAAAAATGCAGCAGGTGTCGAAGAGGTTAATTACACGGAGTTCAGCACGCCTTATACCGGCCTTCACCAGGTTATACGGGGCGATGGACATTATAATGTCATGCAACGCTTTGGATTGTACCGCTGGCATATAGTGGACCCCATCCGTTTTGAAAAGGATCTGAAGGTTACTATCCAGGACCTGGGCTGGAGACAGGGAGGAAGATATCTTGCACAGAAATCTGATATAGCATCAGTATGTTACTGGTACCAGACCGAGCCTCATGCAAAATTCCCGAAAATGCCAGGATGGCGCGAACTGGAAGTTTATTAACATTTGGGAAAATATTTAATCTTACTAAAACAGATGACATGAAAAGGAATAAAGTATCATTTTCAGGGAAAAAAATTGAACGCAGGAAATTCATTTCCGACACTGCATTGGCTGCTGCAGCGATAAGCTCAATGGGAATCGTTACATCATGCCATGAGAAATCACCGGGGAAAAAGGAAGAACAGCTTCCTGTCCTGCTTAACCGTGCACCTGATGGTCCGGTCCTGAAGGCAGGGCTTATCGGTTGTGGAGGAAGGGGTACCGGAGCAGCAGTAAACTTCGTCGACGCAGGTCCGAATCTTCAGATAACAGCTCTCGGAGATATTTTCAGGGATAAGCTTGATCAGTGCAGGGAACAGCTGAAAAAAGAAAAGAATATTGAAATTGCAGAAGAAAATTGCTTTATAGGCTTTGACAGCTATCAAAAAGTAATAGATTCAGGTGTCGATGTTGTTCTGCTTTGTACTCCTCCTCATTTCCGTCCCGCTCATATTGATGCCGCGGTTAAAGCAGACAAACATATCTTTCTTGAAAAACCATGTGCTGTGGATCCTGTGGGAGCCCGCTCGGTTCTGGTCTCTGTAGAAAGAGCCAAAGAAAAAGGACTTTGCATGATAAGTGGAACTATCAGAAGAGTCCAGAAAGATTTTATGGAAACCAGACGCAGGGTGATGAATGGTGAAATAGGAGATATTGTGAGTGCACATATAATACGAAACGGAGGCTCACTATGGGTTATAAGGAAAAAACCGGGATGGACAGATATGGAGTACATGCTGCGTAACTGGGCCAACTTCTGCTGGCTGTCAGGCGATCATATCGTGGAACAGTTTATCCATGAGATAGATGTAATGAACTGGTATTTAGGTAAAATACCTGTCAAAGCTATCGGGTGGGGAGGACGTCAGAGGAGAGTGACGGGTGACCAGTACGACTTTTTCAGCATAGAATATATTTATGATAATGGCATGCATACTCATTGC
>Ga0307419_10001650_pt1 | contig 11480 bp, 13 predicted proteins | sample SalMarWE160230MG_2_FD_202512 | JGI IMG/M metagenome (GOLD analysis project Ga0307419, IMG submission 202512) | Salt marsh sediment microbial communities from the Plum Island Ecosystem LTER, Massachusetts, United States - WE1602-30 | ecosystem: Environmental > Aquatic > Marine > Intertidal zone... | reverse complement strand
TAAGGGGTTAAACCATATAGTATCTCCAGGGTTTGTTTTTCCATATCTCCCCTGCATAGTCAATCCCGATCCTTGGTCCGCTTTTAAAATCAGGCTTCAGTGCTCTGTCCTCAACCCATATTCTTTCTGAGACAGTCAGATCTTCGCCATAAAATGATCTGTCAATGCCCAGTTCCCTTGTCAGTCTTCCCGGTCCGTTGAAGCCTTCTATTCCCCTTATCAACGCAGCCTGGGGGTTGTTTTTCTCACCTGCCACTATATTCAGCATCCAGTACATTCCGTAAACAAAATATACATAAAGCATCCCTCCCTGTCCGAACATAATCCCGGTTCTTGGTGTTTTTCCCCTGCAGGCATGACAGGCAAGATCTTCAGTCCCCCTGTATGCTTCCGTTTCAGTTATCATGAAACTCCTGAATATGTTATCTCCGGTGGTGACAACAAGTGTTTTTCCGATCAATTCCGGTGCAACATCAAGAACATCACGTATATAAAAATTTCGCGATAATCGTTTTTCCGGTTTCATTTCAGTATCTTATCTTCTTTTCATACTTGTCCCACTTCCTGAACACCTCCTCTGCCCCGGTATCATGGATTTGTATGAAGTCTATTTTCCTCTCACTGGGATCCTTGTTGATTTCATCATAGATAAGACTGTCACTGAATCCGTAAGATGCAGCATGAGAGCGGTTAGAAGCATAAACGACTCTCTTTATTCCTGACCAGTAGATGGCCCCGAGGCACATCGGGCATGGCTCGCAGGATGAGTAAATTACACATCCGGAAAGATCGTATGATCCCAAGGCGACAGCAGCTTTTCTTATGGCAATGATCTCGGCATGGGCTGTCGGGTCACCGGAAAGTACAACCATATTGTATGCCTCTGATATTATTTTCCCCTTCTTTGCTATTACTGCTCCAAACGGTCCTCCACCCTGTGATATTCCGTTTTCTGCCAGTTTAATTGCGTGTATGAGCAGAGCTCTTTCACTTTCCATTTTTTTACTGTTATTTCCTGTCTTTTTCACTTGCCGGCTGATAAAATCAGGTTAAGTTTTGCCAACACTAATAAATTCTGTCTAATATTCTTTTTTTTTATGAAATATGTTGTATTTTTGCACACCCTAAATCCCGGGGTTTTTACATTAATTATAAATATATCAATTAAAAATAAATAACAAGTGAACACCTTAAGCTACAGAACAGTTTCGGCAAATAAATCCACTGTTGACAAGGAATGGGTTATGATCGATGCTGAAGGTGCAATTCTTGGTCGTCTTGCAACCCTGGTTGCCAGTCTGCTGAGGGGGAAGCACAAGACAAACTTCACACCGCATGTCGACTGCGGCGATAATGTTATTGTCATTAATGCTGAAAAGGTTGTATTGACAGGCGAGAAACTGACTGATAAACAATATGTCAGGTATACTGGTTATCCTGGTGGGCAGAGATTCACATCTGCAGAGGAGTTACTGAAGAAGAATCCCATAGGACTTGTTGAGCATGCAGTAAGAGGGATGCTGCCTAAAAACCGTCTCGGAAGGGCTCTTTTCAGGAACATGTATGTATACGCGGGAACTTCCCATCCGCATGAAGCACAGAAACCGAAAAAAATCGAACTCAACAATTAACGTATAGATATGGAAGTAATTAATGCCATTGGAAGAAGGAAAGCCGCCGTTGCCAGGGTATTTTTAAGTGAGGGCAAAGGCAAAATCACTATCAACGGCCGGGATTATAAAGAGTATTTCGGAGCCGATATTCTCCATTATGTTGTTACCCAGCCACTGAATCTTTTGAATGTTGCTAATAAATATGATATCAATGTGAATCTTGAAGGAGGGGGTGTAAAGGGACAGGCTGAAGCATTGCGCCTTGGTATAACAAGGGCCCTTGTAAAGATTGATGAGGAGAACAAAAAGACCCTGAAGGCAAGTGGTTTTATTACCAGGGATCCACGGGAGGTAGAAAGAAAAAAATCCGGCAGACCTAAAGCCCGGAAGAGATTCCAGTTCAGTAAACGTTAGGAATTGTTATACAATCAATAGAGATGCAAGTTTAGTATCTAAATTGCAAAGACTTCCGTACAAGGAACTACTATGCAATTGATTGAAGGAATGTAAACTTAAATATTAATAAATGCCAAAAACAACTTTTAAAGAATTACTCGACGCCGGTGTTCACTTCGGACACCTAAAAAGAAAATGGAACCCTGCAATGGCGCCCTACATATTCATGGAGCGCAACGGAATCCACATCATTGACCTTGAAAAAACAATTACTAAGCTCGACGAAGCTGCTTCAGCCATGAAGCATATCGCAAAATCGGGGAAAAAGGTTCTGTTTGTTGCTACTAAAAAACAGGCTAAGGAGATCGTTGCTGAAAAGGTTAAAAAGGTTAATATGCCTTATGTTACTGAGCGCTGGCCTGGCGGGATGCTGACCAATTTCCCTACTATCAGGAAGGCAGTCAAAAAAATGGGATCAATCGATAAGATGGCCTCCGACGGCACTTTTATGAATCTTTCCAAACGTGAAAAACTACAGATCACCCGGCAGCGAGCCAAACTTGAAAAAAACCTGGGCAGTATTGCTGACCTGACTCGACTTCCTTCCGCACTTTTTGTTGTTGATGTCTGCAAAGAACATATTGCAGTCAGAGAGGCTAAAAGACTCGGTATCACCGTCTTTGCAATGGTTGACACCAATTCTGATCCCTCAGAAATAGATTTCCCGATACCGGCAAATGATGATGCATCAAAATCTATTTCACTGATAGTTAACCTACTGTGCCAGTCTATCGATGAAGGTCTGAACGAAAGGAAAATTGAAAAAGAAAAAGAGTTCCTTCCAAAAGAAAAGAGCATTGCCGGAAAAGATGTTGAAACAACAGATATTTCTGATTCGCATGAAGTAGAGACAGATGACGAAGATGAGGAGGAAACAAAAGATGAAGATACTTCAGATAAACTTGATGATGATAAGGATGTTGCCAATTCAGATGAAGAATAAGAAGAGGAAAATTAATAGAACATTTATTTTAAAAACAATAAAGAAATAATAATGGTTACAATAAGCGCTGCTGATGTTGCAAAACTGAGAAAAGCGACCCTCGCGGGTATGATGGATTGTAAAAAAGCTCTTGAGGAGGCAGAAGGCAATTTCGACAAGGCAATTGAAATAATACGTAAGAAAGGACAGGCTGTCGCCAGCAAAAGAGCCGACAGAGAGGCAACTGAGGGGGTTGTTCTTTCAAAAACAACAGCAAATGGAAAACTGGGAGTAATGATCGTTCTCAACAGCGAAACAGATTTTGTTGCTAAAAATGCTGATTTTCTCGGTCTTGCCAATAAAATACTTGATACTGCCCTTGAAAATAAACCGGCTGACCTTGAGGCACTTAAATCTATTCCTGTCGATGGAGTGAAAGCAGAAGAAAAGGTTGTTGAATTTGTTGGCATTATCGGGGAAAAGCTTGAATTGTCATACTATGATAAAATTGAAGCTGCCCACGTTCAGGCATATATTCATCCCGGTAACAAGCTTGCTACCCTTGTGGGCTTTACAAAAGCCGGCCTGGATCTCCAGGTTTATAAGGATGTGGCTATGCAGGTAGCTGCAATGAATCCTGTTGCAGTTGATAAGGATGATGTCCCGCAAAAAGTAATTGACCAGGAAATCGAAATAGGTAAAGAACAGGCAAGACGTGACGGCAAACCTGAGGAGATGCTGGAAAAAATCGCCCAGGGGAAACTCGGTAAATTCTTTAAGGAGAACACCCTGGTGAACCAGGAATTTATTAAAGACAACAAGATTACCGTAGGTCAATATCTGAAATCTATTGATAAAGATCTGGCAATAACCTTCTTTAAAAGATATACTCTAAATCTTTAACCTGGATTCATGATTCAATACCAAAGAATCTTATTAAAACTCAGCGGTGAATCACTGGCCGGGAAGAGAAATCACGGTATAAATGAGACCATTCTTGATGAATATGCAAAACAGATAGTAGAGGTGGTAAATAAAAAATGTGAAGTCTCTATTGTCATCGGGGGAGGAAATATTTTCCGTGGATTAAAAGGTACAGAGTCAGGTTTTGACAGGGTTAAAGGAGACCAGATGGGAATGCTTGCAACGGCGATAAACAGTCTTGCCATGGAAAGCGCCATTAAGAAGCTGGGTGGCAGGGCAATGGTTTTCACCTCAATAAGGATGGAACCTGTAGGAATATTCTATAATAGAGATAAGGTTGTTGAAGAAATGCAAAAAGGAACTGTTTGCCTACTTTCGGGAGGAACAGGAAATCCATTTTTCACAACTGATACGGCTTCTGCCCTGAGAGCAGTGGAAACAGGTGCAAATGTACTTCTTAAAGGCACAAGAGTAGATGGTGTATATACATCTGACCCTGAAAAAGACATAAAAGCCAGAAAATTCGATAAGATTACATTTGAAGAAGCAATTACCCTCAGGCTTAAGATTATGGATTCCACTGCATTTACCATGTGCCGCGAGAATAACATGCCGGTCATAGTTTTTAATATGAACAGGCCCGGTAATCTTATGAAAGTTGTTACAGGCTCAGAAACAGGAACTCTTATTTATAATTGAAAGGGATTGCATTTCCGCCTAATTTATTATTTTTGTTATTTTGGTAACATTTTTATGATAAATAACAGGAAACAAGAAATTTAATCCAGATAACCTGATTAATATGAATGAAGAAGTTGAACTGATAACTGAGGAGACAAGAGACAGGATGGAAAAGGCTCTTGATCACCTTGAACATGAACTCGCCAGGCTGCGTGCAGGAAGATCAAACCCTGCCCTTTTGGATGGGATCACAGTCGACTATTACGGAGTTAACACTCCATTAAACCAGGTTTCGAATATTAACACTCCCGACCCGAAAACGATCCTGGTCCAGCCATGGGAAAAATCTATGCTGGGAACCATAGAAAAAGCTATAATGGCAGCAAACATAGGACTAACTCCCGTCAACAACGGCGAGGTATTACGGATAAATATCCCCCCGCTTACAGAGGAGCGGCGGCTTCAGCTTGTAAAACAGGTCAGAAATGAGGGTGAAACTGCTAAAATAAGTATCCGTAATGCCAGGAAATGGGCAAATGATGAATTAAAACTGCTTCTTAAAGATGGCCTTCCCGAAGATACTGAAAAGGACGCTGAAACAAAGGTTCAGGACCTTACTTCAGAATATAACAGCAAAGTCGACAAGGTGATGGACCTGAAAGAAGAAGAGGTTATGACGGTTTAAGCTTTAATGTATATTTCGCTGCTGCCTTAACGGCCTCTTCACTAAATGCATCTTTATAAAACTCCTTATTTATATAGGCTTTCGTCTGCGACAGGTAAAACTCGTCTGCAGGTAAGCCTGATGCACCTGTAGGTATTACTGTCAGTGATTCATCCCAGTCTGCTGTGTTGAAGATATGTCTTTCCGATGCACCATGGTCAATTATGAATCCGGGGTCAAAAGAGTATGGACTTACTGTGTGATTGCTTCCTCCGACCGGATATTCATCTGAATTAAAACCAAATACCCTGTCAAGAAGCTTAATTGATCCCATGGGATGTGCAATAATTATCTTATGAACATTACCCCATGTCCATTTTGTCTGGTCCTCCCCAAGCTCATCTGTCATAGATGCCACACAGTCTTTGAAGCTTGTCAGGATTATATCATCAAGTGTTTCCATTTCGGGTGTAGAAATATCATCTACCCAGGAGTCAGGTCCGGTACTTAGTATACGGTATATATAGTAATCCTTAACCAGATAAAACAGCTGGTCAAACAACTCCGATAATTCATCCGACAGCAGGTTCTTGTTGAAGCTAATCCTGAAATATTCGAATACTGCAGGAGCTACAAGGCCGGCATTCATATCATAATCCCATCCCGACAGACTTGCCAGAGCCTCAGCCTCAGCACCGTTAAGCTCATCTTTCCTGTCATTAAGTCTGAGAATAAAGGGAGTCATCAGTGCAGCATAGTCGGAATGCTGATCAGTTATCATTCTTTTAAAATCCTCAATATTGAAAATATCTTTCTGATCCAGCATCTGACGTATCCTGTTTATCCTGTATGGCAATGCAAATCCGACACCTATGTAATATGGATAATCATCAGATACTGTCCTGTTATTGGCTGAAGAAACATAACCAATCTCAGGATTGAAGCTCGAAGGGAGTTGTTCAAAAGGGACATAATCTTTCCAGTCAAATTCGTCTGTTTCGCCGTCGCGTACGGATGTCCCTGTTCCTTTTCTTATCGCAATGCCGCCGCCCGTGTTCAATCCTATGTTACCGTCCACATCAGCATAAACAAAGTTCTGGCTTACCGATCTGAAGTTGCTGATTGCTGTCCTGAATTCATCCCAGTTTGCAGCCCTGTTAAGCAGGTATACGGCTTTTATCTCATCGCTGTAGTCATATCCGGACCATCTCATTGTAAGCGACACATCCTTTACGTCTCTGAATCCTGAGACAACTGGTCCGCGATGGGTGAATTTAAGCTTAAGTGTATCGATATCCCCACCCTTGATCCTTATTATCTCATCTTTTACAACCATGTTCTTCCATTCATCATTGAAGAAATACTGGTTTTCATTTTCAGGATTGATTTTTTCTGCAAACAGATCAATATCATCAACCATCAGATTTGTCATTCCCCATGCAATTCTCTCATTATGACCTGCCACAACAAAGGGTTGACCTGGTACAATAACGCCTGTTACATTCACTTTCCCGGGCACAACATGGTGCATCTGGAACCATATTCCCGGTGATCCGAAGCTCAGGTGCATATCGTTCGAAAGCACCGGTTTGCCTGTTTCGGTCCTTGTTCCTGTTACCGCCCAGTTATTGCTTCCCGAGAAAGATACAATACCCAGTGCTTCAAGCTTATCCATCGAAGAAATAAACTCCTGGGTACTTTTAAGTACTTCGTCACTTAATGTGAATCCCGGAAAAACAAATGTATTAACTGCTTTCCAGTCGGGGATCAGTTCTGCTGCTTTCTCCTGCCCAAACTTTTTAGCAAGCCTGTAATAGAAAATATCTGATGACAGATTATCTGAGGCCAGATCCCATCCCATATAACCTATTATGTTAGCCATATCTTCCAGTTTCCAGGGATCAGGTTTATAGCCGAGAATCCTGAATTCGGGTGGAAGTTTTTTCCCTGCATCTGAAATATAGGCATTTACACCATCGGCATAAGCCTGCATGCAATCCAGTATGGCAGGTTCCTCGCTGCTCAATACCATTTTGGATTTGGCCGTCATTTCAAGGCTGCGCAGGAAGAGATCTGTCTGTACATAGTCTTCACCGAAGATTTCGGAAAGCCTCCCTGTTGTTGCCCTCCGGATAAGATCCATCTGCCACAGTCTTTCCCGTGCCATAATATAACCTGTTGCAAAATAAAGGTCATGTTCATTCCCGGCATAAAGATGAGGCATACCTCTGTTATCTGTATAAACAGTAACCTCATCAGTAAGTCCTGAAAGAGTAAGTTCTCCATCATATTCAGGCAGGGCTCCCCTTTTAATACCACGCAGGAGGATTAAACCAATGATAACTGCCAGCACTATAAGAGTTAATAGTGAATAAAGGATTGTTCTAAATATTTTCATGTCTTAGGAATTTAATAATACTAAGATACGATTTTAACACAATTATCAATATCTGACACCTTTGAGGCCTGATGTACAGTTTCTGCAAATTTCTATGGCATTACGATCTGAGAGGATTCTTTCCCTGAAGGTTCGGTATTCCGGACCTTCCCAGATATCCCGGAAGGATTTCTCATTAAGGTCTCCCATAATATGAACGGCATTTTTATCAAAGCAACAGGGTATCACTTTCCCGTCCCATGTTATGACCGGGTTGAACCATAACCTGGCACACTTGTTGGGAAGTGGGTTTTTTATTGTATATGCTCCCTCCTTCTTTTTGTATCTTACAAATTCTTGTCTTGAAGGGAGCCAGGTCTCGAAAGCTTCCTGGTTGATTATCTGCATTGATTTCAGTTTTAGGGAAGCATTCATCTTCCGGGCTAAATGTTTTACAGAAGGTATCTGTTGTTCATTCTTCCTGTTCACAAGAAATTGAATCTCAAGCTTTAACGGAGAAGATGCTTTTCCCCTGGCTTCAGACAGGTTACTTATCCCGTCCATTACCCTTGTCAGATCTCCATTGATCCGGTAGGATGAATAGGTTTTCTGGTCAATACCGTCAATGGAGATAATCAGCTTATTTAATCCGGATCTGACAATCTTTTCAGCATTTTCCTGTGAGAGGAAATGGCCGTTCGTTGAAACGATCGTATTTATGTTACGTGATCTCTCGAGAAAGGAGAAAAACCGGGGGTGCATCATTGGTTCTCCCTGAAAGTAAAGGGTCAGGTAGTAAAGATATGGCTCAAGTTCCGTCAGGATTCTATCAAACAGGTTTATATCCATAAAGCCGCGCTTCCTTGTCATCAACCCGGTCCCGGAATGACATTCGGGACAATTCAGGTTGCAATGATTTGTCAGTTCGGTACCCACAGAAACAGGCATAGCGCTAATTACAGCAGTGCCTGTAATTGTACTTTTCACATATGCAAAACCTGCAAATAATGCATTAACGGGCCTGCCAGCTAAGCACTTCATAAATAATGATTAAAGAAAAAGTAAGATAATGAAAAAATTTCTGTTCAAATGCATAGGGTGCAAGAGCATAGTTCAGGTCTTATGATTGAAGAAACATTCCAAACAACAGAATTTTAAAGATTATTGTATAACTAAATTAAAAACGCCATGAAAACACTGAAAAAGATCTCTTTTTATGCAGTCATTATTCTGCTGGCTTTTACATTCCAGGTTCTGTCAGGAGTTGATACGGCTGACAGGAAGAAACATGACCAGCAGGCTTATCTCACATTCAAAGGGAAAGTTACAGATGCCGAAACAGGCACTCCCCTTGTATTTGCAACAGTTTCTGTTACAGAATCAAATGTTGCAGTCGTTACAAATATTGACGGGGAATTCACATTAAAAATCGGGGAGTCTCTGCTTTCGAATGACCTCGAGATAACCTATCTGGGTTACAAGAACAAAGTTGTACCCATAAGCTCCATGCGTGACAACGGCCACAAAAATATTATTCAGATGGAATCCGCTCCTATCCCGATTAAAGAAATCATTGTCAAACCGCTGGATCCGAATGCCATAATGACAAAAGTAATCGCCAATATTTATAAAAATTACGAAACGGTTCCAAATCTGATGACAGCATTTTACAGGGAGACAATCCGCAAGGGCCGTTCGTATGTTTCTATAGGAGAGGCAGTTGTTGAAATATTCAAGGCACCCTATAACAGCGTTCTCCGCTTTGACGGTACCCGCATCTATAAAGGAAGAAAAAGTGAGGATGTTGAGAAAATTGATACTCTTTTATTTAAACTCCAGGGAGGGACAACAAGTGTACTTCAACTGGATATTGCCAAGAACACTGAAGCAATACTTACACCCGAAGCATTGAAATATTATGATTATTCTTTGTCGAGTGTTATTGAGATAGATGGCAAACCTCATTATATAATAGATTTTATACAGAAACCCTCGGTCGAAGAGCCATTATTCATGGGCAGTCTTTACATTGAAATGGATTCATATGCCATTACAGAGGCCGAATTCGGATTTAACCTGTCGGATAAAGAGGCTGCTTCCTCTATATTTATCAGGAAAAAGCCGTTTGGTGTCAAGGTTACTCCCGAAGTGGCAACATACCGTACAAAGTACCGCGAACAGGATGGAAAATGGTATTTTGCCTACTCAAGGGCTGAAGTCAAATTTAAGGTTGGCTGGAAGAGAAAACTTTTCAATACATTCTATACAACGATGTCGGAAATAGCAATCACTGATCGTACTGCCGAAGAAGTTATTAAATTTGCAGGCAAGGAGAAGATGAAATATACGGATGTATTTATAGAAGAGGTCAGCGCATTTACTGACCCTGATTTCTGGGGAGATTATAACGTAATTGAACCTGACCAGAGCATAGAATCAGCAATACGCCGGCTTAACAGAAAACTAAAATTCAGCGACAGGAAAGACCTGGCTGACAATTAGGATAATGACCAGGGAGACTGAAATAATAAGGAGGATCCGGCAGGGTGATGAAGAACAGTTTGAATCACTTTTCAGATCCTCCTATGTTTCCCTGGTTCGATATGCAAAGAGCCTTGTCAGAGATCACGATACGGCTGAGGAAATTGTCCAGGATCTTTTTTTCAGACTGTGGCAGGACAGGGAAAAAATTAAAATTGATAGTTCTTTGAACGGTTATCTTTTCAGGGCAATACACAACCGGTGTATACACTGGATCAATCATAACCGTGTGGTTATGAAACATGTCACGGAGATGACATATACAGCAACTGAGAATACTGATAATCCTTCGGATATAATTCAGTATAACGAACTTCAGTTAAAAATAACAAAGATAATTGAACGCCTTCCTGAAAGATGCGGAAGGATATTCTGCATGAACAGGTTTGAAGGATTGAAATATGCAGAAATTGCCAAAAAGCTTTCGGTGTCGGTTAAAACAGTGGAAGCCAACATGGGAAGAGCACTTAAAGAATTCAGAAGAGCATTAACAGAATAATGAAAGAGAAAATGAATACAGATAAATTTACCGACAGGGACTGGGAAGAACTTGCTTCAGCACTGTCGGGGGAAAAAGAGGATAAGTCAGAACTGCTTGACCGTTTTCTGGCTGATGATGGAAATAATACGCAAGAATTATGGGAAAAACTGGGAAAAATGAATGATGAAAAGGAAATAAATGTTGACAAAGCGTGGGATAAAGTCTATTCCAGGATTAATGAATCAGTGTATATGACAACAAAAACTCCGGCCAGGATTATCCGCATGAGAAACAGATTTATAAAAATCGCCGCTGCAGCTATGATCCTTCTGAGCCTTGGTACTGTTTCCCTGTATTTTGCCGCTATGAACAAGCAAATTATTGTGACCACAGCCAATGATCAGAAAAACCTGAAGGTAAGCCTCCCTGACGGCAGCGATATATTCCTGAATCGTAATACGGAACTGATTTATCGTGCAAATTTTGGAAAATCAGGAAGGCATGTGGCTCTTTCAGGGGAAGCATTCTTTGAGATCAGTCCCGATCCTTCAAAACCTTTCACTGCCTATGCCGGAAAAGCCAGTATAGAAGCCATAGGAACATCCTTCAATATCATAACCAATAATCCTGATTCTGCAGTTGAGGTTTATGTCGAAACCGGCAAGGTTATGCTCTCAGATAATACAAGAACCCGGAATATTGTACTTGATCCGGGATATGTGGGAACCATGGATACAAAACTCTCCGGAAAGATACTTAATGAAAATCCCAATTATATATCATGGAAGACCGGCAAGCTTGTCTTCGACCGTCAGAGACTT
>Ga0307419_10001649_pt1 | contig 11480 bp, 7 predicted proteins | sample SalMarWE160230MG_2_FD_202512 | JGI IMG/M metagenome (GOLD analysis project Ga0307419, IMG submission 202512) | Salt marsh sediment microbial communities from the Plum Island Ecosystem LTER, Massachusetts, United States - WE1602-30 | ecosystem: Environmental > Aquatic > Marine > Intertidal zone >... | reverse complement strand
ATTTACCGTGCATAGCCGAAGCAAGATGCGAAAAGTGATTATTCCAGACAAAAGCTGTTGTTGGCTTGAGACTCGACAACATTTCAGACAGGCCGCCTAAAGGCGGGTTTTTAGAGTGGACTCATTAATAGCAGGCAGGTGGTAAAAAGTCTGTTATAATAATTTAAGTTGTCATCATATTTTAGCTATTCTCGTTTCATAATCTGAACCTGCCTGAAAAGAAAAGTTGTAGCCTGTCCGCAGTCTTCGGCTGATAGTAGCCTTAGGCTTATAAAAAGGATAGATTGCATGAATCTTGTCAACACTAACAGGTTTTGCGAATTTGAACGGGTCATTTCTGCACACAGACTTCAAATCCGTGAGATTCGCGAAAACAGTCGGAGGTTATTGAAATGAAAAAGTTAATCATCACTTTTGTATTCCTGTTTTTTGCCAAGTCGAGCTGACAATCAATGGCCAATTTATAGTTGAAACCATATTTCGGGGAACAGATGTAATTTAGAGTATTATTAGGAAATCAGCTCAGTAACAGTTTTGTAACGAAATTTATTGCGTGGAATTTGAAAGTATATGTGCAGCCTGTGCTATAATAATATAATTGTCATACATTATTTGAAGAGGTGCAAAAATGAAACCGAAAAGCTTAGTTGTTATCTTTGCTGCCATTTTGGCAACAACAGTCAACATATCAGCTAACCCGATTCCTATCCCGCCGCCGGCAAATATGCCTTTGGAAGAGATGTATGTTCAGATTCAGCCAGACGGCAACAGCCTTCATGCAGTCTTCACCGGTGACTTCACGTTCGTATATATCCCCAAAGACGTTAATTCTATGCTGTTTCCCGTACCCCTCGATGCAAATAACATACGTGTCCGGGAGGACAGCAATGAACTGCCGTGGACGTGGAGCAGTGAAGAGTATCCTACCATTCTGCCGGAGATGCCAAACATACCGATGATTGAATGGCAGGGCCCGTTCCATCCAAATGGTGCGGTTTTCCGCGTTGATTATGAACACGACCTTATCGAAAGACCGAACGATTTCATCTTCTTCTACGCGTTGGGAACGGGTAAGTACTTTCCAAGCTATGACAAAACGACCACAGCCAAATTTGACTTTCTGCTTCCTGACCACTATACCGTAGCCGGTGTCTGGCTGGACGAGACACCACACGAATACAGAGTGGTCGGCTCACATCTGGTATTGACAGTTAAGTCCTATTTTAGTCCAATCGTACACGACCTCATCGTTTCGCTGGTCCCCATAAATTTCGAGCGTTGTGGAGTTCTGGTTCAGGGTGCTGAGTGCGTCCTGTTTTTAGCTGACGGCGGTGGTCTGTATGAACTCGATAACCTTGGCGACTTTAAGGTCGGCAACCGGGTTCAAGTGCGCGGACAACTGGAGCCTCACTGCTCCTCGTATTGTATGCAAGGTGACGGCTGCATTCACCACAATACCATCTGCCCATGCCCGCGATGCGATTTCAATACAGACGGCGACGTAGACGAGCGCGATTTCGCCGTTCTGGCCGCCGCCTGGGCAAGCAAACCGCACGATGACAACTGGAACCCGGCCTGCGACATTAGCGTCCCTGCCGATAGTTTTATCGACATGCGCGACCTCGCCATACTATCACGCAATTGGCTGGAGGGAGAGTTTGGCAAATCATCCTTAGGCGAGTTCTACGACCCTTACGACAATCCCATCGAGCCGAATGCGCCGGGTTACACGCTCCCACTCAATCTGAACGATGTCGAGAACTACGCTTATATGGATTCTAAGTTCAGCATGGGGGCCGTCGCACCACTGCTTGAACAGAACGGTTTCGCCATCATTGAATACGCTTTTCGCGACCTTAACGACATCGTGGGACCGTACGAGCAGCTTCGCAAGATGGATGTGCCGCTCTTTGTCACAGCGGATACGCTGCTGCACCTTTATCACGTCCAGTTTGATGAAACGTTGAAGGACATTGAGGAACGTGAGCTCATTGCCGATATCAATGACCTGACAGCGGCGCTGCTGGATAAGGCGCTGAACCAGTACGAACAATACTCAGACGACCTACAGGAAGCGGCACGTCGCAACGTGGCTTATCTTGCCGTGGCACAAAAACTGAGCGACCCAAATACCGAGATTCCCGCATTCGTAGCTGATATGGTCGCCAGCGAACTGGCCAAAATCGATGCCCACGAGGGATTTGCCTCCAGTGATATCTTCATTTATCTCGAAGATTACTCACAGTATGTGCCGAGGGGCCATTATACACGAAGCGACCGGCTAAAGCGCTATTTCAAGACGTTAATGTGGTATGGAAGGATGGCGTTCCTGCTGAAAGGCGATGAGAACTGGGGGCCGATGGGAAAAGCACTTATCAACGTGCACAATGCGAAGATTCAGACTATGCAGGCGGTACTCCTGGCGACGTCCCTTGACACAGTCCAGGTGGATCCGCGCACCGGTCGCCAGATTTGGGACCGTATATATACCATTACCTCTTTCTACGTGGGATTAGCGGACGACCTTACGCCTTATGAGTATCTCTGGGCAGTGAACAAGGTCTTCGGCAGCGACTTTGTACCCACAGACATGGATGACCCCAACAACTTCTTTGCCCTGAAGGTCGAACTGGCCTTGCTTCGGTCGCCTCAAATCTATGGCGGCACCGGCAATATATGGGTGCTACTGCCCATTACGCCTGAGTCTCTCGACGAAGTGCTTGACAAAACCAAGGGTATGAGATTTATGGGCCAGCGGTTCATTCCGGATTCGTACATGTTCCAGCACCTTGTAACTCCTGAAGTGCTGGACTACACCGGCGATGGTAATCCCATACCGTTCTCATACGGAACAACGCCGATAGGCCCACAACGCTGTTACCCACGCGGGCTGGACGTTATGGCCATCCTGGGCTCGACACGTGCCAGGACAATCTTAGTTGACCAGGGCGACACGTACTACGTCGATTATTGGCCGAGATTCAACGAACTCAAGGTCCGGTTCGATGCGTTCGACGTTTCCGATTGGAACCGCAATCTCTATTGGAGCTGGCTGTATGCACTCCGCGCACTGATAGATGAATTCCCCATCGGATACCCGAACTTTATGCGAACAGAAACCTGGGATAAGAAGGAGCTAAACGCTGCCCTGGCGTCGTGGACGCAGCTTCGGCACGATACCATCCTCTACGCGAAACAGAGCTACACTCCCCCGCCCACCAGCATTCCTCCCACTGTGACCGGCTATGTCGAGCCTGTGCCCGAGTTCTATGGGCGCCTGCTGGCGCTGACCCGGATGACCAGAAAAGGTTTGACTAACCTTGATGCGCTGTCGGTTCAGGCAACAGAACGCCTATTAAACTTCGAGGAGATACTCGCCCGATTGATTGAAATCGCCAATAAAGAATTGACAAATCAAATACTGTCGGAGGAAGACTACAGATACATCATGGGATTCGGAAAGACCCTTGAAGGGGCTGTCATCGGTGTTGAAGAAACAGGTGTCAAGACAACGCTCGTGGCGGATGTTCATACGTACAGTTACGAAAAACTGGTCGTCGAGGAAGCCGTAGGGTATGTCGAGCTGCTCATAGTGGCCTGTTACATCCCCAACAATTCCTCACCGCCTCCGCCTACACCACCCACATCGCCGGCAACAGGCTCCGTCAACGGCTCGATCTTTTTGGCGGCAGGGCCCGTGCTGTCATACTACGAATTCAAACACTCAATGAGCGATAGACTTACTGATGAGGCCTGGCGCCAGCTTCTTGATTCACCCGACAGACCCAGCAGGCCCACGTGGTGGTTCCAACCGCAGCCACCACCACCGTAGCCAGTAAATCACAGTCCAGTTGGCCGCGGCTGTAGCATTTTTTCGCCCACTTAATGTAGAAAAAGCAATTGCCTCTTGAGTCAAGAGCGCACCGCATATATAATCAGCCGAATTACAGAAACCAAAAATTGAATGGACGTAAAATGAATGAACCCAAATCACTATTATTTATGGCCTTTTCGGCTTTTTGCTTTTTGACAGGCTGTGCCCAGACTCAGCATCACGAAGTTATCGAGCAAATTTGCCTTTCGGATATGAACAAAGCCCAGGCAATGCATACAGCCGAAGATGTCCTTGCCCGAATGCACTTTACTATCGACAAGTCCGATGCCGAGCAGGGGATTATCCGAACCAGGCCGCTGCCGGCGGCACAATCCTTCGAATTCTGGCGCAGCGATAATGTCGGTTCCTTCAACTCCACCGAAGCAAATCTGCACAGCATTCGTAGAACCGCCGAATTAGGCATAAGCCAACAAGGCGGGCAATTGTGTATGAGCTGCGACGTGAAGGTCCAAAGGTTGTCTCTGCCGGAGCATGAGGTGGCGAGCAGCGGACGTGCATACGAGATGTTTACTCCAAGCGATCAATCGATGCAGGTGCTTGCGCTGCACCCCGAACAAAAAAAGGATATGGCATGGGTAGATGTGGGCAGGGACAGGCAGCTGACAACGGAGATTTTGAAACGGATTTCTTCGATACTCGATTCTCGACGCTCGTCGCTCGATATCGAGAATCGGGAATCAAATATTGAGTGACGAGATATGAAAGTACTGGTTTGCGGCGGAGCAGGTTATATCGGCAGTAATATGACGGCAATGTTAGCTGCCGCCGGTTTCGAACCTGTCGTCTTTGACAATCTCAGCACAGGTCACAGGTCAGCGGTCGGCTCGGCTGAGTTTGTCGAGGGTGATTTAGCCGATTATGAACTGCTTATCAAAACGCTTAATAAATACAAAATCGAAGCAGTCATGCACTTTGCCGCCTTCATCGAAGCCGGTGAATCAGTTCGGTTTCCCCTTAAATTTTATCACAATAATGTTTCAAATACGCAGAATTTGCTCTTAGCGATGGAAAGTTGCGGTGTCGATAAATTCGTATTCAGCAGCACAGCGGCCGTATACGGCATACCGGAAAAGGTGCCCATCACCGAAGATTCACCGAAACAGCCCATCAATCCCTATGGGGAAACCAAACTGGCCGCAGAAAGGATGTGTCACCATCAAAGCCAGGCGGGAAAACTGCGATATGCCACGCTGCGATACTTCAATGCCAGCGGTGCGGGCGCAAACGGCACTCTTGGTGAAGACCACAGGCCCGAATCGCATCTGATTCCACTCATCATAAAAGCAGCAATGGGCAAAAACAGCGAAGTCCAAATTTACGGGACCGATTATCCGACACCGGACGGCACCTGCATTCGCGACTATATCCATATCGAGGATTTGTGCAGGGCACATCTGCTGGCGTTGGAAAAGCTGGACCGGAACAGCAAACTTATCTACAACTTAGGCAATGGTCAGGGCTATTCTGTCAGACAGGTTATTGAAACTGTCAAGAAGGTCAGCGGTAAAGATTTCAAGGTTCTAAAAATAGACCGTCGGCCGGGTGACCCGCCAATATTAACTTCCGATGCCACAAAGGCCAGAACCGAACTCGGATGGAAAACAGAATTCCCTGAGCTGGAAAAAATAATTGCCACTGCATGGCATTGGCATAACGAGCATCCTGACGGATATCCGGATTGAATTCTCGAAAAACTTCAAAATACAAAGGAGAGCAACCTGTGGAAGACGTGAAGGCCAAAGTGACCGATTTTTTAGATAAAAACGAAATGAATCCTGCTGACATCGACATGGAAAAGATGTGTCAGATTTTCCTACAGGAAATGAAAAAAGGCCTAACCGCAGAGACAAGCTCTCTGGCTATGCTGCCAACCTACATCGAAACCGAGCGGGAGATTCCACTAAACAAGCCTGTCATCGTTATGGACGCCGGTGGGACAAACTTTCGTGTGGCCACTGTCAGCTTCGACCAGGATGGTAACTCTAAAATAGAAAATTTCAAGCTCTTCTCTATGCCCGGAGTCAAACAGCAGGTCAGCAAAAACGAATTCTTCAACACTATGGTCGGGTATTTAGATGAAGTTGTCGATAAAAGTGAGAACATTGGCTTTTGCTTTTCATACCCGATTGAAATTTTTCCCAATAAAGACGGCAAGGTCTTGTATTTCTCCAAAGAAATCAAGGCCGATGAAGTCGCCGGCAATATGATTGGTGAAAACCTAAATGCTGCCATCAGCAGTTCAGGAAATTCCGACAAAAAAAATATCATTCTGCTTAATGATACGGTAGCCACTCTGTTAGCAGGCAGGGCTGACGTTAAAGGTATGTCTTTTGACACCTACATCGGCTTTATCCTGGGTACGGGAACAAATTGCAGCTACATCGAGCAAAATAAGAACATAACCAAAACCAAAGACCTGGACCCTGCTAAAAGCCAGATAGTAAATGTCGAATCAGGCGGATTCGGCAAAGCACCACAGGGGAAAATAGATAAAGACTTCGACCAATCTTCAAACAGTCCCGGAATGTACACCTTTGAAAAGATGATTTCGGGCGCATATCTCGGCCCGCTTTGTTTATGGGCCGTTCGTGCGGCAGCCGAAAATGGTCTCTTGTCCAAAGATTCCGCAGAAAACCTGAAGGAAATCAAAGAATTAAGCACAAAAGATGTCGATGACTTTATGTCTTACCCGCAAGGCAAGGGTGGGCCTCTATCATCGGCCTTAAAAACAGCAAGCGAAGAAGACCTCGCAACAGCATACTACCTGATTGACAGGTTAATAGAGCGAGCCGCCAAGCTGACAGCCATCAACTTGTCCTCCGTCGCCATCAAAAGCGGCAAAGGGCAAAATCCATGTCGGCCGGTCTGTATCGTCGCAGAAGGTACAACTTTTTATCATTTAAAGTCGCTCAAACAGCGAGTTGAGTATTATTTGAAAGACTACCTCATAAACGAAAAAGGAGTATTCTGCGAGATTACAAACGTGGAAAACGCAACATTGATTGGTGCCGCTATCGCAGGCTTGACCAATTAATAAAGCAACCGTTTTCAAGGGCAAAATTTTATAACGGTTGAGATATCAGAGTTCTCCATCCTCCTGAAAGATTTCCATTCGCTGCCCTATGGTATTTCTATGGGTGTTTTACTCTGAGACAATCGGCTGTTTGCATCTGGTAAGCTCATAAGTATCATTTGCAATAGCGACCTGCTCATTTGCGGGAATTACAAAGACTTTGACTCTGCTGTCGGTGGTACTGATTTCAGCTTCTTTTGCGACAACCGTCTTGTTTTTTTCCTCGTCAAGCTGGATGCCTAACTGCGTTAGGCCGGTACATATCTGCTGACGCAGGAACATAGAGTTTTCCCCTATACCACCCGTAAAAACTACGGCATCAACGGTATCCAGAACGGCACAATAAGTACCGATGTACTTCTTAATTCGGTAGCAAAAAATATCGATAGCGAGTTGTGCTCGAGAATCGCCCTGGCCTGCGAGTTCCTCAAGATTTCTCACGTCGTTCGAGACACCCGATATCCCGAGCAGACCGCTTTTCTTGTTACACAGCTCTTTCAATGCTCTCACGTCGTATCCTTTATCGCCAAGATAAAAGAGTATCGACGGGTCAAGGTCGCCGGAGCGGGTTCCCATTGGCACGCCTTCCAGAGGCGTAAATCCCATAGAGGTATCAATTGACCTGCCCTGTTTCACGGCGGTAATAGAACAGCCGTTTCCAAGATGACAGGTAACGGCATTGATATCATATTTCACACGACCCATTATAGCAGCGGCACGCCTGGCAACATATCTGTGCGAGATTCCGTGAAAACCATATCTGCGAATCCCGTATTGCTCGTATAGCTCGTACGGCAGTGCATACATGTACGCGGCTTTCGGGATGGTGGCATGAAATGCGGTGTCGAAGCAGGCAACCTGCTTTGCGTCAGGAAGTCTGCGCTGCACGGCCCGGATGCCTGAGAGGTTATGAGGATTGTGCAGCGGAGCAAGTTCTGCGTACTTCTCTATAGATGCAATTACCTTTTCATCAATATTTACAGAGTCGGTGAACTCTTCGCCTCCGTGAACTACCCTGTGACCAACGGCACCAATTTCAGAAAAGTCCCGTATCACTCCCACATCTCTGCCGACAAGAGTCTCCAATATAATCTCCATTGCCTTTTCGACATCTTCGACCTTTGTTTGCACGGTGTAGGTCTTGCCATTAAAGAAATGAGAGAGTTCTGATCTTTCCTCTCCAATTCGTTCGACCACACCGTGGGCCAGGACCTCCGCTTGGGGCATGTTGTACAAGTGATACTTGACCGAGGAACTACCCGCGTTGATAACGAGTACTTTCATTTTCAATACCATCCTTTTACTCTATTCACCTTTCTTACCGATTTCGTTCGGCTTTTTCTATACCACCTGCACCAAAGTTAAAATCACCGCCGAAACTATGTTATCTACTCTTGCACCTCTTGAAAGGTCTGTTATCGGCTTTGCAAATCCCTGCAGGAACGGCCCAATGGCCTGGGCGCCGGCCATATATTGTGTTAGCTTGTAGGCGATATTTCCGGAAGCAAGGTCGGGGAAAACAAGAACATTCGCCTTTCCTGCCACAGCACTTTCATCCTTAACTTTCTTGGCAGCTACTCTGGGTACTATGGCCGAGTCCGCCTGAAATTCGCCGTCAATGGCCAATTCAGGTTCCCGAGCCCTTGCTATTTTGAGAGCCTCCTTGACTTTATCCACACTTGGGCCGAAAGCACTGCCCCTGGTAGAAAATGATAAAAGGGCTACACGCGGTTCCTTGCCGAGAAGTCTCCTTGCGCTCGCAGCCGAAGCCAGTGCAATATCGGCGAGTTGTGCAGCCGTAGGGTCGATGTTGACAGCGCAGTCGGCATAAATAAACGGTTTGTCTTCCTCTCCAAGAAAGTTGGGAATAACCATAAGAAAATAGCTGGAAGGAGTCTTGATTCCGGGGATCAATCCTACGGTTAAGACTCCGGCTTGAATAAGAATCGATGTCGCGCTGGCAACACCACCGACGGCTGTATCAGCATCGCCGCAAGCTACCATCATGCCCGCATAGAATAGCGGCTTGACGACTATGCGTCTTGCAACCGCAGCAGAAATACCATCTCTTCGGCGGCTGTATTTTTCAACATAAAAATCAAGCTTATCGTTTTCTTTCGGATTGATAGTTTTGATACCATCGAGATTAATACCGGCTTTTGTGGTAGCGGCTTCAATCTGTTCTGGTTTTCCAAGCACGATGGGGCGTGCAATATCTTCGTCCTTAAGCCTTCGAGCAGCCCGAATTATCCGCTCGTCTCTGCCCTCCGGCAAAACAACCGATAGATTTTTCCCCTTTACCTTCTCCTTAAAATTGTCTATAATGCCCATCCTTGGAGCTTTCTTATTTTGCAAAGAGGTCTTTTTATAGTTCCTGTTTTTGACTTTAGTTTTTAAGTTAGCAGTGAGTTTGAGCCAATGCAAGAAAAATTTGAATTTGTACGATTAGTGGGAAATGAAAGGCGGGTAGGAACAAAGCTCGCCGATGTATCACGGCACTGGCAGGGAAAAAGCGAGCGTTTCCTGATGGTAAGCCCGCATGATGACGATGCGGCTTTAGGGGCCGGTTTGCTTATTCAGTTAGCTAAACGGGAACATGTGCCCGTGCATGTTCTAATCGTCACCGACGGCAGCCAGGGCTACTGCAGCATCAAAGAAAAAAAGACCATTGCCGAAATCAGACGCAAGGAAAGTTTCGAATGCTACCAGAACTTAGGTGTGCCGAAGAAAAATATTGTCTGGCTCGGCTTTCCGGACTGCCGGATAAATAATTACCGCGGCAGAAGCGAAGCCGAGGCAAACGATCCTCTGGCAATCAGCGGTTTTACAGGACTTCAGAATAATTTTACTTATTGGCTGCGAAAGATTAGGCCGACACAATGCTTTCTTCCAACACATAACGACCTGCATCCCGACCATCGTATTATTTATGACGAATTTCTTATCAGCCTGTTTCACGCAGCGGGAAACATTTGGCCGGAGCTGGGCAAACCTTTAAGTAATGTGCCCTACATCCATACCTTTGCAGTCTATTGTGATTTCCCTGTCCCTCCGACTTTGAGGATGCACACGCCAATATCGTACCTGGAAAATAAACTCAAGGCAATTGCCGCCTTTCGTTCGCAAAAGCAAATATCGTCACTGATTGAAAATGTTCGCCATTGCGGGCCGGAAGAATACATACGTGCGATTGATTTCAAACTATATCATCCGGCGAATTATCGCAATCAGTTCGAGGAAAAGAAATCAATCAGGGTGTTCTAATACGCAAGTCGAAGTCTACTCATTGTCGGCTTATCACATAGGCAAACAATCCTCCGTGCGAGCTGCTGATATTCGTGTTATCAAAGAACAAACCTTATGGCCTCCGGAATGTCTGTGCCCCGATATCCGGCTTCTTCTCCCACGGTAGTTTTGCACCCCAAAAATCGTGAGGACCGCAATCCTCTACAAAGGTGCCGGTACCAATACAGGGAGAACCATTTTTCAGCTTATAGTCATCCAGAGAGTCAAGCCCCCTGCCGCCGCTGCCGGGATTAACGAGCATGGGATTATCTACGATTGCGAAGGGGTCATTAGGTGGATTTTCGTGATTGCCATAAAAAACGTTATGTTCAAAAACATTGTCGGTACTTTTCCCGAATTCATACCGCACCTTTCCATCGACATAGAAGATGTTGTTGTAGAAATGAGTGTTCTTGGCCCAGCCACCCCAACTCGTGCAAAGCACGGCAAAAATGTCCCGCTCTTTGGGAACATAAAATACGTTGTTATAGATTTTTGTGTCCTCCACCGGGCCGCCGATGTGAAAGATACGGGCGCCGTCATTTTGGCTGATATTATAGCGAATCACAGTACCCTTGCAGCCGACGTTCCGGGGTGAAATTTCGGGAGTACAGATAAGCATAAAGCCGCCGTCGTTATCATGACTATAGTTGTATTGAAAAAGAGAGTTGCGGCAATTATAGTCAGAGTCAAAACCCTGTCCGTCTTTTGTACCCTTCATGCCGCTCACTTCGTTGAACTGGATAACCGTATTGTCGCAGCTCCAGGGCCAGATACCGGCAGCGTAATCCTCGGCCCGCCGCCGACCACCACGTACTACATTGTGTTCGACGAGACAGCCGTCGCACCCCCACGGCTTTATGCAGTCACCGCCAATATCTTCCAAGAGATTACCGCGTATGACCACATTCAGGCTGGTAAACCAGTTCCTCGAACGGTCCGTAAACGACGACCTTCCACAAATACCGTTTCGGTCCGTGCGTACAAGATGACAGTTTTCAATCAGAAGGCCGTCGAAACGCGAGGCGGTGCTGCCTTTACATTCGAAGAATATTCCGCAGCCTTCTCTCGATTTCCTGTTGCTTCCGTTGATATCGTGCACGCAAAGATTCTTAAGATGGATATGCCTCAGAGTTCCACAATTATTTGCTGATACTCTAACTCCCGTGCGCCAGTCCGCCCTTGTGGGACCGAGATTAGTCACTTCGAGATTACTAAGCTGGAAGT
>Ga0307419_10001648_pt1 | contig 11482 bp, 13 predicted proteins | sample SalMarWE160230MG_2_FD_202512 | JGI IMG/M metagenome (GOLD analysis project Ga0307419, IMG submission 202512) | Salt marsh sediment microbial communities from the Plum Island Ecosystem LTER, Massachusetts, United States - WE1602-30 | ecosystem: Environmental > Aquatic > Marine > Intertidal zone... | reverse complement strand
TCCATCGCGTCTTCTCCAACTTGAAGACTTGGGCGCTCGGCGTCTACCACGGCCTGCGAAGGAAACATCTCCAAAGCTATCTCGACGAATTCGTCTTCCGATTCAACCGCCATCGCACTCGTAACGCCGCCTTTCGCTCGCTACTCTCCATCGGCCTTATAACCAAACCCATTACCTACGAAATGTTGATCCGACCGGAATGTGCGGCATAAGCCTTTGTGGATAATCCCCGGTGGCATTCTGAACACGGAAGAAAACGAAAATAGGTCAAGGGAGGCCGTGATGGCGTTGGCATTCGAGTCACGCGAAAACTTTTCCCTCACAAGCATGAACTTGACCTTGCCTTGACAGAATTAGTCGCTCTTCACAGAGCAACAGAGGCCAGAACTTAGAAACATCATAATAAACAAGCGCTTATACTCGGAGCGCGCGGGCGGAAGAAGCTCTGATCCGCCCCGGCGCAGCAATCGCCTTTCGGGGGAGTCCGTCCATGTTTGGCGGATGAGACTACGCAACACTTGCGCATTACGCAGAAATTGCGCGAGGCCCGATGACCGCAGCCGAATACCTCGCCGCGCTGGCCGCCGGATGGTTCGAGATGCCGTGGGATTGGCGGCGGTCTACTTGTTCCCGCCCTCAAAAAGCGTCAGGCCCTTGGCGAACCGCTCCCCGATCTCGGCAAGCTGGCCCGGCTCGATCTCGGGCGGGCCTGCTGGTCCGATCGCCTCGACGCCGCCGCCCCTGCCGACATAGACCCCACCGACCTCCTTCGCCGCCTGGACCGAGTGAAGGTATTTGCTTATTTTCCGAAATGCCACTTCTCCAAATATTCGGCTGACCGCAGTCCCTCTTCCAGTAATTCGCGGATCGCTCTGGACCGGTTGACCTCCGCGTCCTTAGCATACTGGTCGACTAGATCACGGATCTCCGGAGACAAGCGCACCGGTATTGCCCCCGCGTACTGGGAGCCGAGTGGTCGCCCACGGCTTTTTTTGTATACGTTTTTCTCTTGCATAAGATTTTCTGTATACATCTTTTTCAAAGCCAACGGCTGGCACTCAACGGCGAGAAACACCGGTTCCTTGAGCGACAAAATTCCTGCTGCTCGGGCATGCCAAGCTCAGAGCCATTCGCGAGGCACTGCGCGCCGCCAAGCGGGTTTGGCTCGCCACCGACTGCGACCGCGAGGGTCAGCTGATCGGTCAGGAGATTCTCGAGCATTACAATTACCGCGGTCAGGTCATGCGCGTGATGTTCACCGCGCAAGACTCTCAGACCATTCGCGACGCCTTCGGTCGAGCAAAACCCAATGCCGAATATGCCCGCCTCTATGCTGCCGCCGTTGCGCGCCGGCAAGCCGACCAGATCTACAACCTGTCGCTCACCCGCACCGCGACCGTCATCCTGGGCCGAGGCTCGCGGAGGGTGATCGGCGTTGGTCGAGTGAAGACGCCGACCTTGGCCATTGTGTGCAAGCGCGAGTTGGAAATCCGCAACTTCGTGCCCCTTGCCTATTTCGAAGCGGTCGCCACGGCAAAGGTTGCGGAAGGGCAGTTCCGGATGCGGCACGCGCCTGCCGACCGAATTGTCCGACGCGAGATTGCGCAGGAAATTGCCGATGCAGCCCAGGACTTCGCGGGCCCACTTGCTGTGCGCGTCGAGGACAAGCGGCAAGGGCCACCCAAGCTGCACGACCTGCCGTCACTGCAGAAACTGTGCGCCTCGCGTTTCGGCTGGCCGGCGAGCAAAACGCTCGAGGTGGCGCAGGAACTCTACGACGGCGAGGGAAAGAAGATCATCACCTATCCCCGCGCCGAGATGCGCTACCTGCCGCACAGCTTGGCACCGGATGTGCCGCGGATCGTGGCCGGACTGCAAGTTGGCCAATCGTTCAGCCCAATCCCCGTGCCTGACCCACCGATCATCCGTAAGGGTGCGAACGGCGCTTTCTACGATAAGGGGCTGGAGGGCGCGAGCCATCACGCCGTCATTCCCAATGTGAGCATGATCGAGAACCTGCAGGAGGTCTGGCCTCGTTTATCGTTGGACGAGAAAAAACTGTTCGACGTCATCGCGCGGGCCTACCTGGCCGCCCTGATGCCTGACTTCCGGTATCGGCAGACAACCGCAACGCTCGACGTGCGTGGCTTCGAATTCCGCGCCGCCGGTCGCCAGCCCCTCGAACTCGGCTGGCGCGCCGCATTCCCGGACTGGCAGCCGGCCGACGAAAAGGGCGACGAGGCGCAATTGCTTCCACCGCTGCGCAACGGCGAGACCGCGCAGCTGCAGGATCCAAAAGTTGAGGACAAGGAGACCCGGCCGCCGCCGCGTTACAACGAAGGCAGTCTGATCGAGGCAATGCAAAACGCCTGGCGCTTCGTTGATGATGAGGTTCTGCGGGAACGTCTGAAGGAAGCCAAGGGCATTGGCACGCCGGCGACGCGAGCCGAGATCATCGCTGGACTGAAGAAACAAAGTTTTCTGATGGCCCAGGGAAAGCACATCGTGCCAACCGAGACCGGTCTGTCGCTATTCGGCATCCTCAAACAGGCCGATCCGGCGCTGGTCGACCCGGGTGTGACGGCGCAACTTGAATGCCTGCTCGACGATGTCCTCGTCGGCAAGGAGGAGATGATCGGTGCGATTGACGCCGTATGCGATGTCGCCCAGCGGATCATCGGCAAGCTGAACGACGGCGGCGCCGGAGGACCTTCACTACTTGGCGCTCCCCCCTGCAACGGTGCCGCAGCGTATCCACCAACGCCTGCGATGAAGCGTTTTGCCGACAGCCTCGCACGGCAGCAGGGCATCAAGCCTCCGGCCGGCTACAAGACGTCGATATCGATCTGCCGCGCCTTTCTCAACCAGCACGCGCCCAAGAAGGCCGACGGTGAAACGGCTGGGAAGTTCAAATCCAAACCGGCAAGTGCGGCGCAGTTATTGTACGCCGAGAAAATTGCGCAGCGGAAAGGCAAAGGCCAATTCGGCTGCCATGTCCGCGTGGATTGATGCGAACCGGGGCACGAAGCGGCGCAAGCGCAGCCGCAAGATGGGCAACAAGCCGGGGGGCCGTCGCAGCTGATGCGCCGAGATAGTTGCTGCAGATCCACCCACTGGCTGGATAGGCCTATACGGCTTCCTTCAGCTCCTTTGCGGCGCGGAAAGCGATTTTCTTGCTCGCCTTGATCTTGATCGCCTCGCCGGTCGCAGGATTGCGGCCCATCCGGGCAGCGCGCTTTCGGACCTGCAGAATGCCAAGCCCACTGATACGGATGCGATCGCCCTTTTTTAGGTGCTTCGTCACCAAGCCGACCATGTCGTTGAGAATTGCCTCAGACTGCTTCTTGGCGATCTCGTGTTGCTCGGCGATCGTCGCGGCAATTTGTTTGATCGTTACGGTTGCTTGGCCTGCTTGAGCTGCTTTGGGCACTGCGATCGTCTCCTTCATGTGCAGAGAAGGGGTGAAAATGGCCATCACATATATGATTCTCGAACCGTGGCCAGCAGCAAATTGCAGAAAAGCCCTTATTTCCTCGTCTTATGAGAGATGGGCCACTACGAACGCCTCTCGGACGGGCGTTTTCAAGTGCCGGGGAGGCAAAGCGCGGCGCCGGCGATTGCTGGGCCCGCAACATCGGCCAGTTGCGTCGGCGCGTGAGGTTATGGGCATCCGCCATACCGACGCTCCTTGATGGATAGATCGTTCTGGTCGGCCTGGGCCGGCGCACGCCGACGCCGCCCGGGATATTCGTGCTTTACGACGGCACGGGGCTCGTCGCCAAGCGGCTCGCCGCGGGTTCGCATCATTTCGAACAACCGCTCTACAAGCCCTATGAAGGCAGCGGCGAGGAGGTCAATATCCTCGCCCGGATCCATTGGTTCGCGCGCGAGATGTAATGGGCGTGAAGCTTTGCGAACAGCACGTTGACTGACGTTACTGCAGCTCCGGTACCTCTTCTGCAGAAGCGCCCTGCTCAGGCCCGACCAAGGTGCTCTCGGGTTGTTCTTGCACCGGCAGTTCTTTCCACACCTCTTTGGGATCCTGCGCCGGCGCCAATTTTTCTTCCTTCTCCCTTAGCCGCTCGGCGATGACATCGACGATGTCGTTCACCGTGGACGACGGGCCGATGTTATTGTCCGGAAGAACAAGACCGAACCGCTCCTCGGCGCGGAACAGCACTTCGATCAGGTCGACTTCGTCCATGCCGAGGTCATCATGCAGATTGCTGTGGAGCGCCAGGCCGTCTCTTGCTTCCCCAAGCCCGTGTTCATCCGCAACAGCAGCGACGATCTGCTCGACCGCTGATGCGATTTCGGGACGAGTTATCTCCGGACGCCCCTTTAGAGTTTGTGTGTCAATTCCAACAAACTGCATCTCAGCACCTTTGTTTTGAGCCCAGCCAATTCGCTTGAAGCCTATCATGTAGATGCTGTTTTCCGCATCAACAACGCGCTATTGCGCGGGCGATCCTTCGTTCAAAGGCGAAGCATGAGCTAATGGCGGACGGCCGGCAGAGGATCGAACTGACAATCTGGCGCGCCAGCGGCGCTACAAAGGCCTCATTGGCCGTGCCTGACATCGGGCCCGAGGAATAACCTGACGCAGAAATGCGAAGCTGCGCGGGTCAATGAGCAAGCCATCGAGCTATCGCGAGAGGCGGCGCGCGTTGGCGCGAACCTTCTTTCGGTAGCGCTTTACAGTGCTCTGTGGAGCGGCGCCGATCATGAGGCGCCAACTTTCTTGAAAGCCAGCAACGGCTTTCTCCGTCAACATGAGGCGCGCTTCCTTGTGCGCATTCCTTCCGCCCGCAGCCAACTTCATGGTGCGGAGGCAGATCACCTGCTGTGACTCCACCGTGAGCATTGTTAAATCAAGCCATGTTCGGAACATTCTGCCCCCGCCCTGCAAGCCTAACGCTGCCTCCGTATTGTTCCACCCCGCTCACGCGCACATACTTGGGCAGGACATGCCGCAGCTGCCGGCCCCATCGCACATCGGGACATCGCCGCTGCTCTTAGAGGGCGCAGCGATCAACGAAAGCTGGCGCGTTAGGTCAGTGCTTTCGCAAGATGGGGACGACGGGGTCTCGGACGAGCGGACCAGCGTCTCGAACTCGTGGCCGCATTTGTTGCAGTCGTAGCCGTAAATTGGCATCGCAAGTTCCCAATCGGTTGGCGAAGCGGTGATAGGAATGCTTTAGAAAGCCGGCCCACGCAAGAGTGGTCATACATTCTCGCTAAGCATTGGTCCCTGGCTCGCTCATGATGCTTCGTCGCTTTGCTATTGGCCTATTGATCGTTCCATCCATAGCTGTAGGCGCGGCCGCACAGGATCGCATTGTCGGGATCGCGTCCGTCATCGATGGCGACACCATCCAAATCCACGGCCAACGCATCCGCCTGTTCGGGATCGACGCCCCTGAAAGCAGCCAGCTCTGCATTCGACCGACCGGCGCACGTTGGCGATGCGGGCAGCAAGCAAGCTTTGCGTTGGCCGATCGGATCGGCCGCGCCACGGTGAGCTGCCAGCCTCGCGATCTCGACCGTTACGGTCGCGTCGTCGCTGTTTGTTTCAAGGGGAACGAAGACATGAACCGCTGGATGGTCGCAAGCGGCTGGGCCGTCGCGTTCGGACGGTATTCACTGGATTACGTTGCCAGCGAGACTTCTGCACGTCGAAGTCAGATTAATATCTGGTCCGGAGAGTTCGACATGCCGTGGATGGCGCGCGCAACACCACAACCAAAGATCGAGATGAAGCAGCAGCGGGAATTATCAAATCAGGAGGTTCTGGCAGGCCTCGTCGAGCGCGTCACCTACCACAATGTTGAAAATGGCTTCTGCGTCCTGCGCGCCAAGGTGCGGGGCCATCGTGACGTTGTCACTGTCGTTGGGCACGCTGCAGCCATCGCGGCCGGTGAATGGATCACCGATTCGGGCTGCTGGGTGAATGACCGCACCCATGGTCAGCAGTTCAAGGCAAGTTTTCTGCGTACCTCGCCGCCGACCACCGCCGATGGCATCGAGAAGTACCTGTCCTCGGGCATGATCCGCGGCGTAGGCCCGGTCTACGCCAGGAAGCTCGTGCGAGCGTTCGGCGAGAAGGTATTCGACATCATAGAGGCGTCTCCGGACCGGTTGCAGGAGGTCGAGGGCATCGGCCCGGTGCGCGCCGCCGGCATTCTCTCGGCATGGGCCGAGCAGAAGGCGGTGCGAGAAATCATGGTGTTTCTGCATAGCCACGGGGTAGGCACGGCGCGCGCAGTGCGGATCTTCAAGACCTATGGCTCCGACGCTGTCCAGGTCATGACCGAGAACCCGTACCGGCTGGCGCGCGACATCCGCGGAATCGGCTTCAAGACTGCCGACGCCATCGCGATGAAGCTCGGCATCGAGAAGACGGCGATGGTGCGGGTGCGCGCCGGGATTTCCTACGCGCTCGCGGAGGCGATGGACGAGGGGCATTGCGGGCTCCCTACCGATGAGCTGGTGCCGCTGGCCGAGGAGCTCCTCGAGGTTCCGGGAGGATTGGCGCGCACGGCACTTAATCTGGAACTGGCGGAAGGCACGGTCATCGCCGATCGGGTGGTCGAAACACCCTGTGTGTTCCTGGCGGGCCTGTATCGGGCGGAGCGCACGATTGCCGAGCGCCTCATGCTGCTAGCGCGCGGTATCTTGCCGTGGCCCTGGATCGACCCGGATAAGGCGCTGCCGTGGGTCGAGCAACGCATCGGGCTTTCCCTCGCGGAAAGTCAGATCGAAGCGATCCGGCTGGCACTCACCTCGAAGGTGCTGGTTATCACTGGGGGGCCCGGCGTCGGCAAGACCACCATAATCAGAGGCATCCTTCGCATACTTTCGGCGAAAGGGCTCGGGCTTGCGCTCTGTGCGTCTACCGGCCGTGCCGCCAAGCGCATGGCCGAGGCAACCGGCTTCGAGGCCAAGACGATTCACCGCCTCTTGGAGGTCGACCCCAAGACTGGTGGTTTCAAGCGGGACGAGGACAACCCGCTCGATTGCGATCTGCTGGTCGTCGATGAGGCATCCATGGTCGACGTCATGCTGATGCAGGCACTCATGAGAGCGGTGCCCGACAGAGCCGCCCTCCTGATCGTGGGTGACATTGATCAGTTGCCCTCCGTCGGGCCGGGACAGGTGCTCGCTGACATCATCTCATCCGGCGCCGTGCCGGTGGTGCGCCTCAACGAGGTGTTCCGGCAGGCCGCGCAGAGCCACATCATCATCAGCGCCCATCGGATTAACCGGGGCTTGATCCCAGATCTCAAACCGCCTGCAGAAGAGAGCGATTTCTATTTCGTGCAGGCAGATGATCCCGACACCGCCGTATCCCGCATCATCGAGCTGGTGAAAAAACGGATCCCCAAGCGTTTCGGCTTCGATCCTATCCGCGACATTCAAGTGCTGTGTCCGATGAATCGCGGCGGTGTTGGCGCCCGCTCGCTCAACATCGAACTGCAAGCTGCATTGAACCCGGCTGGCGATCGCAAGGTCGAGCGCTTCGGCTGGACGTTCGCGCCCGGCGACAAGGTCATGCAGATCGAGAACGATTACGATAAGGAGGTCTATAACGGCGACATCGGCTTCATCGATGACGTCAATCCTGACGATGGCGAACTAACCGCGAGCTTTGACGGCCGGACCGTCACCTACGGGTTGCCTCCACCATTGGCAGGCCGATGACCGCCGCATAGGTGAAGAACCCGACCATGGCGCTATAATCGGCGCAATACGGACCAAGTGCACCACGCCGCGATGACCGTACTGGCCGCGCTATCGCTCCGCGGCTAAGAACTTGCGCAGGCTCGACCAAGCGATGAAAGGGCAAGCGCAAGACTATGGCCGTGACGCCGAAGTCATCGCCAGATTGCCGAACGCATTCGACAGCGCGCGGCTAACTCTGTCGATAACTTCATGCAGCGCGCCTCCCGCAAGTTTCAGGAGTGGGGCAAGCTGGCTCTTCATTTCGTCCGTTGTTAAGGGAAGACCGTCCGTGGCAGTCGGCCATTCGCGGGGGCAGCTCGTGACCCACAGCAGTCCTCGACGAAGTCCGCTTGCTGCAACGCAGCTTGCGCGGGCAAACCGCGGAAAAAACTCTGGCTTCCAGGTCCGGCTTGTCTTCGACGACCACAGAATACGCGCGGTCATGCGGCATGTCCGAGGCGCGTATCAATTTCATCCCGGACGATCGTAAGATCGAGCGGCTTGGTCAGAAAAGCGTCCGCGCCATTGGCCAGCGCCTTGCGCCTGGTCTCGGCGTCGCCATAGGATTCATGATCACCGGAACGTCCGGTCGCGCCCCCTTCGCCTTGGGCAGAAGGTCGAGGCCGCTCATCCCAGGCATATTGATGTCGGAGAGGATCAGGATCAGCGAAGTAGCCCTGGCGAAAAGCCGAAGTGCGCCTGCATTTGGAAGAAGCCCGCCTCGTTAGGACGAGCAATAGATCCGATGTCCGCCTCACAAAGTTGGACGGCTGATTTGACCAGCGTGTCAAGCACCACTTGCAGATCAAAGGCGGAACGGCTGATGACTTTGAGCACATCGGCGGTCGCAGTCTGCTGCTGCAGCGATTCGCGCAACTCGTTTAGCAGGCGGGAGATCGAGCGTGCCCGGCACAAGCCGACTGAAAGTCGCGCCGCGGGCTCAGTACCACCCAGGGCGTACGTGTGAGATATCTCATACCTCAATCATTCTAATTCATGATACACGGGCGCTGGTCGACGCCCTCAAAACGGCAATTGAAGAGGAGCATTTACGATGAGAAACTTAGCTCGGACTATCGCTAACCCATTCAAATTTTGGCCAAAGTCGAGCTTAGTAAGCCTTAGTGTTTTGGTGATCTGCTTCTTTTCAGCAGCTTCAACTCGTGCCGATGTCACATTCAACAACCCGAAGGTCGGGGGCTATGGACTGGACTATTGTCGTGATTGGGCGAAGAATTGCGGATGGCCTGCAGCCCACGCCTTTTGCCGCTCGAAGGGCTTCGGAAAGGCAAAGGATTTTAAGTGGATTAAGGATAATCAAAAAACCAGAGTCATCAGCAGTGGGCAGGTGTGCGACGACCCCGCCTGCGATCGGATCTGGAAGGTGGTCTGTCGCCGGTAGATATACAGTACCGAAGGGGCTGCCACTCATCACGGTGTAAGGTGTGGATGTTTGGTGAAGTTCCCCGAGCGACAGGCAGTCCCAGACCGCGGCTTGCTGACGTCCCGTGATGGCTTCTCCGTCGTCACGTCACCGAGCACATATCGGGGCGGCCAGGGCGGCTCTTGTGCTTTTGCGTCCGCCTGAAGGGCGCCGGCAACGTGATCATCGGGACGGTCATCTGGCCCAACTTCGAAGGTTTGGTCACTTAACACGAGCGAAAACCCCATGGATGCTGGAGTTTCTTGAGAGGATTCCGTTTTGTGGTGCTAAAGATTTCTGGGTGTTGGGACTCGAGGTCGCCTTGTCCCAACGAAGAAATTGTGATTCCGTCAGGAACCAAGGTGGCGCTCTTCCGATGCCGCTGTCAACGAAATCGACGTGCGAACCGGCATTCCCGGCCAGGTTACTCCGCATATTCTTTTGCACCACAGATGCCCACAGATGCACGGCTGTGGTGCCTAAGACTTCAGAAGATCGTTAACGCGCTGATTTTGCGAGCTATTTAAATTGAAAGTGCAGAAGTTGGGTCTGGGAACGTGAATGAGTCCGCGAATGAGTCAATGAGAGACGTTCCGACCTGGTGCGTCGGTCAAATAGCGACGCAATGCATCAGGTCATGGAATTTCCGTTTGTGGCACTCTTCGCCAATTCGCCGCGCTGCAGCGGCGCGTCTGCAGTTAAGGGCATACCGTCCGTGGCGCAGAGGCCGTCGTCACAGCCGTCTATGACCCGTTGCCGAAGTCCCGGGGGGCCGAGGTCGCGCCGCGCCATCGTGTCCCCTTACGATCATTGCGTCGGGAGGCGGGACGACGTCATGTGCCACAAGCTGACTCATGCAGTGTAACAAATCGTGTGGACATAAGGACCTGGAACCTTCACGCACTTCTGCGCGCGCGGAGTATGCGGCAGGCATTCAAGGCCAAGCGTTTCGGTGGACAACATTGAGTGGCGCTGCGAGTTGCGCGCGTGCACGGTCAGAAAAGTACATTAAGGCATTTATTAATCCGAAGATCAGGGCCGCCAAAAGCACGCATACAATGAGAAATTGAAAAGCCCATTTCTGCTTTAGTTTATCCTTATCAATTAGAATCTCTGAACTCTTGTTGTTTGTCGCCATAGAATTATCATCCCTAATGATTCAGGGCCGTCACGGAGTTAGTTAGAGATGCCGGGCGGACCGAAAGGCGGGGGTCTGCGATAGCTACACCAGGAAGATCGGGAGACATCAGCTGTCGTAACACGATCTCAGCCGTTTCTCGCGGCAAGGTCATGACAAGCAAATGAGTACTGTTAGGAATCACCCGCATTTCGCAATTGCTTAACAATGACGCTACTGATTGCATGCAGCTCGTTACCCACTCGCGATCTGTGCGCGACGGATCAGCGCTGATCAGCACGACGCGTTGAGCGATAGTTGGCAAAAGCTTCCATAATCGGTCGTCCTGGTGGCTCTCGAAAATCGCCGCTTCAATCGCCGGACCGCAACAAAGGCGCCAGCAGTATTCGTGAAGCCGGCGCAATGTTGCATGCGCGTGAATGAGGGCTCCATTTTCGCTGAATCCCGCGAAAGCGCGCATCAATTTTTGGGCAAACTCGGCGGGGCTTGTCCACTCCGCTCGCCGTGACCGAGCCTTATGGATCAATCGGCGATGTTTTTGCTCCGCCTCTGTACGTTCTGGCGATGCCAGAGAGGGGAACACATTGGGCTCAAATAGTGTCACCGAGGCAAACAGGTTTGAGTACGTCCGCGACAGTGCCCAAAGCGCTGTACCTGCGCCCAAGGAATGCCCGACGAAATGGGGATGGGCGCCGACCTCTTGCGTCACGACCTTTGCAACTGTCAGAAGATCATCAGCGAACCGCACTGGTGACAATACGGCCGCGACAGGACCATCGGGCCAGTAAGCACCCCCGTGCCCGCGAGCATCATAGGCGAAGACACGAGCGTGTTCGGCGAGGTGGGAAAGAAACGGGAGGCATGATCCGGCGGAAAATCCGCAACCGTGCGCAAACAGAATGGGTGGTCCGTCCCGGCAGCCGATAAGTTCATAAATCGGCAGGATTGCGCCGTCGGAGGCGCACACGTGTTCTATTCGTCGGCAGGTATCGACGGGCATGGATCGGTGCATGCCGGCGATGCGATACATTCAGACAACTCTAATGCCCGTTTTTCGTCCGCACGCGTCGGATGTCTTTTTCGATATCGCTCAACGGGATGGCAGCGCATTGCCGATGCCAATCGACCGTACCATCACATTCTCGGGCAAGCTGAGGGACCCACTCCTCGTCATTTCCAAACCACAAAATAATTTCCGC
>Ga0307419_10001644_pt1 | contig 11494 bp, 3 predicted proteins | sample SalMarWE160230MG_2_FD_202512 | JGI IMG/M metagenome (GOLD analysis project Ga0307419, IMG submission 202512) | Salt marsh sediment microbial communities from the Plum Island Ecosystem LTER, Massachusetts, United States - WE1602-30 | ecosystem: Environmental > Aquatic > Marine > Intertidal zone >... | reverse complement strand
CGGTGAACATCGAGATGTTCGAGATGGACGGGAGCGTGGGACTGAACCAGGTGGCGGGCGTCAAGATCTTCGGGGGCTGTTCGAGGGTCCGCTACCCCCAGAAATCCCTCGCGTTCTATGCCCGGAAAGAATATGAGACCGCTTCCTTCAAGTACCGCCTGTTCCCCGACAAGTCCAGCGAGGAATACGAAACATTCATCCTCCGGGCATCCGCAGACGACCAGCCGTTCACGCTTTTCAGGGACCCCCTGACCCAGATGCTGGTGAAGGATGTGATCGATGTGGACGTGCAGGCATACCGCCCGGTCGTGGTCTACATCAACGGGGAGTACTGGGGCATCCATAACCTCCGTGAAAAGATCAATGAGCACTATGCGGAGGACAACTTCGGGGTGAACCCGGACTCGGTCGACATGCTGAAAAGGAACCCGGAGGACTCCTGGAACGTGGTATACGGCAGCGCGGACCGTTACAACGCCATGATGGATTACCTCCGGCAGAACGACATCACTCTCCCGGAACATTACAACTATATCAAGACGCAGATGGATGTGGACGAGTACATCAACTATCAGATCGTGGAGATCTTTTTCGGGGGAAGGGACTGGCCGGGCAACAACATCAAGTTCTGGCGCAGCCATGAGCCGCCCTATGACCGATGGAGATGGGTGCTGTACGACCTTGACCACATGTTCAAGGAGTATTTCTCGGACATTATGGAGGAAGCGACCGAAGTGGACTGCGGATGCACCTGGCCCAATCCGCCCTGGTCCACCTACCTGTTCCGCCGCCTCCTGGAAAACGGGGAATTCAGGAATGAGTTCATCCAGCGCTTTTCCATTTATACCAGCACCTTATTTTCGAGGGAACGGATTCACGCCTTCATCGATACAATGCAGGCGGTCCTCGCACCCGAGATCCCGAGGCATATCGAGCGCTGGGGGGGACAGAAAACGGACCTCCCGGATAACACCTGGGTAACCCCGGTATTCAGTACGGTGGAGCAGTGGGAAAGCAATGTACAGGTGATGAGGGAATTCACCGACACCCGCCATGAAATGGCACTGAAGCATGTGATGGATTATTTCGGGATTTCCGGCCTCGCAAACCTGAAGACCTCCCTTGATCCACCCGGCACAGGTGCCATACGGATAGGCAACACCTTGCTCGGGGAACCGGATTTTTCAGCGGATTTCAGCCGTGGCGAAGTGCTTTCGCTGGCAACCGTCCCGGACAAGGGATACCTGCATTCGCACTGGCAGGTGGAACACAGGACTTCCGCCGACATTGTCCTGATCGATAAGGGGGATGAGTGGAAATATACGGTATCGCGCGATTTGCCCGCAGGGGACTGGATATCCCCTGCCTATGACGACAGCAACTGGGAAACAGGAATGGCACAGCTTGGATACGGGGACGGCGACGAAGCAACGGTTGTAGGGTACGGAGGTGACAGCCAGGATAAATTCCCTACCACCTGGTTCCGGAAAAAATTTTCAATCACGGATCCCGTCCCCTTTGACCGTTACACCCTTCACCTGCTCAGGGATGATGGGGCAAGGGTATTCCTGAACGGAACGGAAGTCATAAGGGATCAGCTGAACCGCTACTGGGTGGGAGCCTCCTCCTTCGCAGAAGCAACGGTGCAGGGTTCCGATGAATCGGTTTATACCACCTATTACCTCAATCCCGCGCTCTTCCATACGGGGGAGAACATTGTCGCAGTTGAGATCCACCAGGCATCGGCCACCAGTTCGGACATCAGCTTTGACATGGACCTGGTCGCCACGCGCTTATCGGGTGGTCCGCAGGAACTGGTCAACGGGAATTCACTTGTCACTGAAATTTTTGAAAATACAGGAGTAACCGCATTCCTGGTCCCCGATACCAACCTGGTGCAGGGGGTTTTTATCAACGAACTGATGGCGAGGAACGATGCAGCCTATGCGGACGAGGCGGGCGAGTACGAGGACTGGATCGAGCTGTACAATGCCGGGAAGGAGCCGGTGGACCTGGGGGGACTTTACCTGGCGGATTCGCTTCTTTCAGGCAGTCCATGGGAATTCCCCCAAGGTCATCCGGAAACAACCACCATCCTTCCGGACAGTTTCATCCTGGTCTTTGCGGATAATGACCGGGAACAGGGAACGCTGCATGCCGATTTCCGTCTCAGCGGCGACGGGGAGGAAGTGGTCCTGTTACAGAAATCCGGGGAAGATCTCCTGATCATCGATCGCGTTCCTTTCGGAACCCAGTACAGCAATATTTCTTACGGCCGCTACCCGGACGGGAGCGCATCGTTCGAGTTTATGCCCGTGTTCACCCCTCTGGCAAGCAATTACCTGGAATTTGCCGATACCACAGAGGTGACCGACACAACGGGTACCACCGAACCTGCCGATACAACCGGGATCACCAATACGGTTGATAACACTTACTCCTCCGGTCAGGGAAGCGCCTGCGACCTGGCAGTATACCCGGTACCCACTGACGGCGACCTGTTCATCCGGTTCACCGGCGACATTGCCGGAAGGGACATCCCGGTTGACATAGAAGTCAGCTCGGTGACGGGCAGTGTGATATCCAGGACCCTGCACCGCTCTTCGGAAACAATCCGGTTGTCGCTCGGGGATGAGTCCCCCGGCCTGTACTTCATACACATCCGCACTGCAGAAAACATTGTGGTAAGAAGGATCCTTCTGTATTGACGTTATGGGTTTTCACCCCGTTGTGCCCATGGCGTTGGCAATGGCGTTAATGCTTTGCAGGAGGCTCTGGAGCAGTTGTGCCGAGCGCTTCCTGTCACCCGACTTTCTTGCCTGCCGCCATTCCCTCAAAAGGGCTACCTGCTCATGGTGGAGGGGCAACAGGGCCTCGGCCCGCAGGCGGGTGGAATGGTGATGGTTTGTCCTCCTTTCCGAAATGGGACTTTCAAGCAGGTCCAGCATCATTTCCCGCGTCAGCGAAAGCTCCCCTAAAAGCATGGTAAGGATGTCTTCCCTGACCCGGTCCTCCTCCACCAATCCGCTGTACAGGCGTATGATCGCTTCATCGGTTGCCGCCAGGCTGGTATCGATGTTCGTCAGTACATACCGGACGAAGGCATCCGTCCGTACCAGTTCTTTCAACCCGGCGTAACCGGCCTGCTCCTCCTCTTTCATTTTCCTCAGGGTGGAACCGACGCCGTACCAGCTGGAAATATTCATGCGGGACTGTGTCCAGCTGAAAACCCAGGGAATGGCACGCAGGTCTTCGAGGGACCTTTTGCCCGTGCGGCGGGCCGGGCGGGACCCTATCTTGCTTGATTCGATGGCATCGATGGGCGTTGCCTGCTCATAGAAACGGACAAAAGATGGATGCCCGGTGAGCTTCTTGAATGCCACTAGGCTTTCGTGTGACATATAGGTGAACAGTTCACGGCGCACCGCATCGCTTCCGGCCTTCCCGAGCCGGTTCAATACGGTCATGTGAGCAGTTCCGGCAAGCAGGAGCTCCAGGTTATAGGCCGCGTTTGCCATGTTCGCATATTTGCGTTCAATGGTCTCACCCTGTTCGGTGACCCGTATCAATCCGTTCTGGGTCGACAGGGGAAGTGAGCGCAGGAACCAGTGGGTGGGTCCCGCCCCCCGGCTGATGGTGCCTCCCTTGCCATGGAAAAACCGGATTTTCACCCCGTGCTTTTGCCCGACTTCTGAAAGCCTGACCTGGGCATCGTAAAGGTGCCAGGCACTGGCAATGATCCCCCCGTCCTTGTTGCTGTCGCTGTAACCGATCATGACATCCTGGACAGGCATCGCCCATTTCCGGCCTTCCTGCTGGTAAACAAGGCTGTTGCGGGTGACCGGGTGGGACAGGAATTTGTCGAGGATCAGGGGACTCTCGGCCAGGTCCTCAATGGTTTCGAAAAGGGGGACGACCGGCAGGGGACATACGATCCCCCCCGATGAATAGCGGGACAACCCGGCTTCCCGCACGAACAGGTACACGGTAAACAGGTCGTAAACATTCCGGGTCATACTGACGATCAGCGATCCCAGTGCATTTTCAGAATACCGGCGGATGTGCCTGGCCAGGGCATGAAAGGTATTCACGGCCTCCATGGCCTTATCTGATTCGAGGTATTCGATCCGCGTTATGAAGGGACGGTTATGTCCGAGCTCATCAAGAATGAATTCTTCCAGCCTGGCCCTGTTGCCGGAGAGGGATTCGTATTCCGGCGGGAGGCTGGTTTTAATGATGTCCATCAGGGCATCTTCATAATACCGGCTGTTCTGCCTGATATCCAGGCGTGCCAGGTGGAACCCGAAAACCTTCAGGTGCCGAAGCACTTTCTGTACATCCTGCCTGGCCAGTGAACCTGCCCCGGTCCGGGAAAGGGTATCTTTCAGGAGCCTCAGGTCGAGTGCCAGTTCTTCAGAGTTCCTGTAGGTATATTCCGTTTCCTGCAATTCAATCCCTCCACCCGTGTGCTCCGCAATGGGCAGCTTGAGCTTCAGCAGCTCAATGTAATGTTTGTAGGGTTCGAAACGGTCGTTCTGAAAGGAAGGCCTCACTTCATTTTCGAGCAATCTGAGGCGGGTCCTGAAATCCGGTTCCAGGGCATCCATTTCAGTGTAGATGCTGAGCTGGTCCGCCAGCTCATCAAGCAGGGCATTAAGCAACTTAATGGCATGCAACCGGAAGGCCCTCAGGGTATGTTCGGTTACTTCGGCGGTCACCAGCGGATGCCCGTCCCGGTCCCCTCCCACCCAGTTGCCAAAAGTGACCATAGGGAATACATCCGTGTCCCCTATGACATCAGGTCGAAAGCCGGCATCCTTCCATGCCTGTTTGAGTTTGAAGTCCTGGTAATGCAATATGGAAGGAAAAACATTGAGGAAATAGTGCAGGACATTCTCAAGTTCGGATTCAACCGCCGGTTTTTCAACGAATATTTCCCCGATGAACCAGAGCTTGTGCAGGACCTGCTTGATATCGAACCGGATCTCTTCGCGTTCATAAGATGTATACATGGAATTCTCCAGCTTGAGCAGCAGGAGGTAAAGCTGCCGGTACAGTGTCAGTACAACGGGCCTCTTCGCTTCGGTCGGATGGGCGGTCAATACGGGCTCCACATATACGTTCCGGAACTCCTCCAGTATGAGCTCTTCGGTCACTCCCTGTTTCCTGAGGTCATGCAAAACATTGCCCCAGAGCCCGTTCACGCTTTCCTGGCCGCTGCCCTCCACCTTCATCCTCCGGTTCTGCACGGCCCCGTTCACCTCCGACAGGTTCAGCAGCTGGAAACTGATGGAATACAGATGAAGCAGTTTTTCCTTGTTCTCTTCACTGAATTTCGGTTCCCTGGAGGAAATCCAGGGGACCTGCCCGGTCAGTTCTATCTCTCCATTCTCTGCAAGCACTTCCTGGAGGCATTTCAGCAGGAACTCAAGGTCGGCATAGGGTTTTCCGAGCAGTTCTTTAATTTCAGGAAGCAGTGATTTCATCCATGCAAAAGTAACCATTGAAAGCCAAATTCAATGGATCTGATCAATGTTTTCCCGGTTCACCCTGACCGGGAACCACAAAGTCTGTTGCTCAACTGCACCGGGGAACTCCATCACCGGGGATCGCCGTATATGGTCCCCCTGCCGTGGGTGCCTACGTACACCCGGCCGTATTTTTTCGGATCGCCGGTGATGTGCATAAGCAGTCCCCACTGGTGCCGGTCGTCATTGATGCGCAGCCAGGTCACGGCAAAATCGTCCGAGCGGAAGATGCCCCTCACGCCATCCACCGTGCCCACAAGGTAAAGCGCAGGCACCCCTATCGCGGATGCGCCGGTCCCGGATGCACCGTTCCCGGATCTGCCGTTCCCGGATCTGCCGTTCCCGGATCTGCCGTTCCCCGACTTCCCGGCCACGGGTGCCGGGGCGCCGAAACCGAAGGCATGGATCTCTTCCACGGCGGGCATACGGAGGAAGGTGCCGCCTGAATTTTCCGAGTGGAAAAGGCCGTGGAAAGCGGCCAGCCAGATATCACCCGATTTCCCGGGAGTGGCATAGATGCAGTCCTGTCCCCCGCGGCTGTCCCCCCTCCCCGACCGGTCCGCCGGGATCCCGCCGGGAAGTTCCAGGGGAATTGAGTTGAAGGTGCGGCCCCCATCGCTACTCCTGTAGAATTTCCCTTCAAAAAGTTGCATTGCATAAAAGATCTCCGGATCCACCCGGTCTGCGATCACCCTTGTGTTCTCCGGAAGACTTTTTACGGCCGACCAGGTAACACCCCTGTCAGGTGTTACCCATGTCCCGCTTCGCTGGGGGGTCCAGATCCAGGTCTCCCCGTCGGCCGATACGGCCAGGTGTCCGTGCCTGGCCTCGGGGAAGGGCATGGTGGGCGTGGGCTGCCAGGATCTGCCCCCATCAAGGGAATACGCGATGTTGTGGACCGGGTTCCTTGCCGATTCGATGCCAGCGCGTACGATCACTTCCGGTTTCAGTTCGGCGCAGGCCAGGCTGTTCGTGTTCCCGAAATGAGGATTGACGAAGCATCCTTCCGGTACGGGATGGTCCAGGTCGTAATGCACAAATCCGCAATAGTCTCCGACAGCGGTGATGACCTGTCCGCCTGAAGGGGGACTGAGCAGGTCGAGCGGCACCGTTTCTTCAATTCCGCTGCTCATAACCTGCCAGAGGACCGGTTCGCCCCTGTCCACTGCAGACAGGTTAAAGGTTTCATGTCCCCCGTACCCTGTTGTGATCATGGCATGTTCCGGATCAGCCGGGTCGATCTCCACATCGAACATCCAGTGTACCGCGGTATGGCGGATATAGGGAGCCTTCGAATAATCGAATTCGGCACCGCCGGCAAAAACGGGTTTCCATGTCGCTCCGGCGTCGGTGCTACGGAACAGTTCCTCCCCGCCCGAACTGTAGCGGTTATAGGAACTGGCAATAAGGATATCCGGATCGGAAGCATCGGCAGAGACAGCTGCATAACCGAAGGCGCGCCCTTTGGCGGGATCGGGCCTGTCCGGGGTAATGTCCGTCCATGTATCCGTCCTTGTATCCAGTTTCCACACCGCCCCGTCAAGCATCGGCATGGGACCCGGGTTCGTGCCGTAGCTGATGTACATAACCCCGTTGGCGGCCAGGACGGCATGGGTGGGACGGTAAGCAAGGGGCTGGCCCGGCACTGCGGTCCAGGATTCCCCTCCGTCCCGGCTGCGGAACAGGTTTTCCCTTCCCATGAGCGATGCACCTGCATAGATCGCGGGACTTTCAGGATCAAATGCCACGAATACGATCCCGCAGCCTATATCCTGCATCCGCCTCCGGCGGTTCCTTTCCCCGGTTTCCTCCGGTACTGCTTCGGTGATATCGGGAAAACTTTCCACCCTGGTCCAGGTGGCGGCACTATCCGTACTGCGCCAGAGCCCGTCGTGGCGGGTCCCCAGGTAAAGGATATTGCCGTTGTGTGGATCGACCGCCATGCGCTCCCCGTTGCCACGCCCGTTCTCATTGGCGCCCAGCTTGAAGGGAAGGTCTGTCCTCTGAAAGGTTTTTCCACGGTCGCCGGAGCGCAGGATGGCACCTTCGGGGGCCCGGGGATTGGTATAGGTGCCGCAGGCCAGGTAAAGCATGTCGGGATCAGACGGATCCAGCGCGATGCTTTCAATTCCCATCAGGTTCAGGTCCGCATAGGAGAGCCAGTCCAGCAAAGGCTTCCATATTTCCAGGGAAGCATTCCAGCGGTAGGCTCCGCCCATGTCGGTCCGGCAATACCTGAGCCCGGGTTCCGTGGGATGGAAAACAATTCCCGTGACAAAACCACCCCCTGAGATACGGACGTTTTTCCAGACATAGGGTCCCGCTTCATCCCCGTTCCCATCCCCACCGCCATTTCCGTTCCTGCCCTGTGAGGAACAGCCGGCCGATGCAAGAATAAGGACCCATAGCGTTATCCGGAGGAGTTTTATCGGAAATTGCATTATAGGGAATGGTAGTATCGGAAATTGTATTATCGGAAATTGTATTATCGGGAAAAGTTTCATCTGCAGTCGGTTTTATTCATTGTCGCATTTTTATGGATTCTCACTGCCGTGATGAATTATAAAGGGCATCCACGGCCAGTACAAGGAACATGAAGTTAGTCGCTCCTCCGCCCATGACGTATTCGGTCTGCTGCCAGAAGAATGGCCAGACCTTCAGTTCCGGCAGGTCGGGCCGGATCAGGGCCGTGCCTGATGCCACCCCGCCGGGAATGAATGACCAGTCTGCGCGGTTCACCCCGTAAGCCGTGGTGACGGACTCCGATCCCACGCCGGAAACGAATGAAGAATTGTTTACACCGGGATGAACGCCGAGGATAAAATTAAGCGCATTTTCATAATGATCCGTCGGGGTATGTTCGGGCCATCCCCTGTGGAAAAAATACTGTTCCACCCCGAACTGCTGGATTGTCCAGCCCGCCCCCCATATCCTCGGCCTGTAGGGTACGCCGTAGGGCGAATCCTTAGCCTGCTGGGCTTCCAGCTTCTCCTGGTAAGCTGCCACGGCAGCAGAAATGTCTTCCAGGAAGGACGGGTCATCAATTTCGAGCATGCGGTCATACAGCCTGAGAACAGGTTTCGCGTTCCTGGATGATGGTTCTTTGATCAGGGGGATCAGCCTTCCGAGCACCCATCCGCAATTGTCAATTTCGGGAATGATCCGGTTCTTCATGGAGACAAGTTCCTTCAACAGTTCCCCATCGCCTGTTGTAAGGATCAGCTCTGTCAATGCCTCTACCCTGGGTGAAACGGCGGAGGTTTTATCCTTTGCATTCTGCCAGAGCGCCAGTGCAACCGATAGGGATTCATCCGCCAGCGGGGGATTGTATTCCCACAGGACCCTTGCCGAGTTGGCCAGGGCAGCTGCCACGATCAGCTCCCTGCGCGGATTTTCCTCGGTGAACACCCAGCGATCGTCAGGGAGCCCTGAACCATTAGCAATGGACCGGTCCCCGCCAGTTAGCCCTGAACCTCCGGCAGTGGTTCCGCCTCCGTCGGGCTGATCCGAAACGCTGGCATTGGTTCCGCCTCCGTCGGGCTGATCCGAAACGCTGGCATTGGTTCCGCCTTCCGTAAGGGCAGGCTTGTAAACCCGGTTGTCCGTCATGGAGGCGGCATCCCCGAGCATGACGTACTGGCGTAGCGTGGGACAAATGATCCCGCGGTACAGCCTTCCCATCGACCGGTAGCCGCCAAGGATGGTTTCGAGTCCATGCTCAATCTGCTGAAGCACATCCGATTTGCCATCCGGCACGTGGATCTCGACGATATGATTGACGGGATCGATGAGGGTGGCGTCATGGTACAGCCCGAATTCCTCGATCATCATGGCCAGCATCCGGACGGTGCCGGCCTGCGACTCGACCCTCAGGTCATAATCTCCGGCATCATGCCAACCGCCCGAATTCAGTCCCCCTACCGGCTCCCCCGGGCTGAAACCCGTGAGCGTCGAGGGACCCTGAACGTAGCCGTCAAAAAGGATCGTATCGAGGAGAGCCATCCGGGCATCGTCCATGTGGCAGAGCCCGTGCCATACCCTGTACTTTTCGTTCACCCGCATATGGCACATCTGCACCGGCAGAAAATATTCCAGGGTGGCCTGCCAGGTATTGCGCCGGTAAACATCATCTGAAATAAGGAATGGATGGGAGACCGTTTCCCCGTATGTCAATTCGTATACGCCGGGAGTCTCAACCCCGGAGAAATCCACCGTGGCGTAACGATAACGAAGGAATTCCCCCCAGGGGACAGGTTTCCCCTGCATGACCGGCACTTTGCCGTTTTTTTCCACCCGGTAAAGGATGAATTCCTGTAAAACCTTTTCCTGCATGTCCAGTTCAATGACCGCCAGTTTTTTCTGTGCCGGATGGTACCCGAGCTGCGATACCTGGATGACCGGGACATACTTCCAGTCCCCCATCACACCGGGCGTTATGAGCCACTCGACAGCCCCCTGAGTAGCATTTGCGGGGACGGCGCTTCGTACGATGAACCAGCCGTTGTTATGGTTTGCCCTGCCATCGCGCAACTCAAGTGCGGATCCCGCGGATGTAATAACCATCTTCCTTGCGGGGTCTTCCGGGGCAATGACCAGTTCATTTCCCCTGTCCATAGCCCCCGTCAGAGGTTCGGAGTACGGATCTCTAAAGGGCCCGGTGTAATGGCCGGAATAAGATGCTGTAGATTTGCCGTCTTTCCTGTCCTCCAGGTCCTCCTTGTCTTCCATGGGACCAATGGGCTGGGTGGGGAAAATGCCGGGACGACCGTCCATGAGGTAAGTTTTCCCGAAGAGATCCCCCGGGAAAAGTTCCAGGTTAAATCCAACCCTGCCGATCCATTTCCCGGGAAGCGGTTCTTCCAGGTCCACCCTTACACGGAAGGAACTGCCGCCGGCTGGACTTACCTGGACCCGGTAACGAAACTGCAGATCGGGATAAATGATGGGGTTGAATCCCCTGCGGTTCCTGGCAGTGTCAGGATACCACAATGTCTTGCTGATGGTCCGGGTGGATTCATCGATGCGGACGGGCGCGCCTGCAGGAATGGGGGACCACTGTCCGGGCGAGAGTTCCAGCCGGAGGTCCCCGTTGGCAGCGACCCTGCTGCCATGCTGGATGATGGTTACGCCGGACTGGTGCCCGTCCGGGTAAAAATCACTAAAAACGGTGACATCCAGGCCGTTCATGTGGAAATACCCCCGGTCGTTCAGCTCCAGGGATTCCTGGCCGGATGCGATGGAAAACAATAAGAGAATGACCGGGAGCAGGAGTGACCGCAGGAAGAGACCTGATATTTTCGGATGAGGCATGGCTGATACGGGCTGGCTCATGGAGGTGGAAAATTTATGATCCGGGACTAAAAATAAACAAAAGCCGCCTTTTATTGACCTGCCGGAATGCATATATTGATTTAATTTGCCGTTTGTAATTTAAAGATATAAAGATTTGTATATATTTTTATATGCTAAAAGGAATATGATATCTTTATCCTGGACAATGAACAAACCTTTGAAATCACTGAGTTTACTGATGCTGATCCTGGCAACCCTCTGGCCGGGCCGTCTCTATTCAAGCGACAGCCTGAATTACATTGTCAACGGGGATTTCGAGGCGGACAGTCTGAACTGGAGACTGGTGACCGGGAACAACGGGTCTGAGGTTGTCTGGGGACTGGAATGCACGTCTCCACTCTCGGGGGAACGATCCGCCCGCCTGGTTATCACCGGCACAGGCATCAATTCCTTCGATTCACAGTTCAACAGCTATTTCACGGTACATAAGGACCGTGCCATCGTGCTTAGTTTCGAGGTCCGTGCAAACGACAGCAGCTTTTTCAATTTCGAGGTTTGCAGGAATTACCCACCCTATACGGCCCTGTACAGGAGCATGGACCAGCAGTCCGGGATCCCTGTCGGGAAGGAGAAATCCGTCTTTGAATACGAGATTACACCCCCTGAATCGGATG
>Ga0307419_10001643_pt1 | contig 11500 bp, 9 predicted proteins | sample SalMarWE160230MG_2_FD_202512 | JGI IMG/M metagenome (GOLD analysis project Ga0307419, IMG submission 202512) | Salt marsh sediment microbial communities from the Plum Island Ecosystem LTER, Massachusetts, United States - WE1602-30 | ecosystem: Environmental > Aquatic > Marine > Intertidal zone >... | reverse complement strand
GTTCATGAAGGACCCGCAAGGCAACCTCGCCAAAGCCCAGGCCTATTACAACAAGACGCACTAGCAACGCGTCCCTCAATGCGAGGCGGCCATCCGCCGCCTCGCATTGACACCGTCATGCTCGCTATCGAAATCGATGTCCGCTCAGTGCCGGCACATATTGGCCATGCTTCAAGGCCTTGCCTCGAGGACGATATTGAAGGGAGTCTCGGCGGCACGCCGCATGGCCGAGAACCCCGCCTGATCGATCATGATCTCGCGTAATCGCTTTTCCCCCGCCTGCGCACCAAGCGCCGGCCCGTTCTTAGCCAGCGAGACCGGCACGCAAACGAGCGACGATGCGCCGTAATAGAGCCGTCCCACGGGATTGAGATTGTCTTCGACTTGGTCGCCGGCAAACGGCTCAACCAGCATGCAGCGTCCGTCGGCTTTCAAAGCGCTTCGCGCATGGCGCGCCGCGCCGCCCGGATCGGCAAAGTCGTGCAGGCAGTCGAAGAACGCAATGAGATCGAAATCCTTGCCCGCATAGCCCGTGGCATCGGCAACCTCGAATCGCGCATTGGCCACACCTTCCTCCTTCGCGCGCTCAGTTGCGGTTTCGATCGAGGGGGCGTGGTAGTCGTAGCCAATGAACTCGGAGTTCGGAAACGCCTTGGCGAGCAAAATCGTGCTGGCACCGTGTCCGCAGCCGACATCCGCCGCCAGCGCGCCGTCTTTGAGCTTGGCTTCCACACCGTCGAGCGCCGGAATCCACGACGAAAGAAGGTTGGCGTTATAGCCGGCACGGAAGAAGCGTTCCGTTCCGTGGAACAGGCAAGGATGATGTTCGCCCCATTCCATGCCTTCACCCGTCCGGAAATTCTCCAGCGCACGGTCGTGTACATGAAAAAAGTCGCGCGCCACTAAACTGGCACCCGGCAGATCGACGGGCCCGTTCGGATTTGCCAGGCAAAGTTCCTGCTCCTCGCTAAGAAAATATTTGCCGGTTGACTTATCGTAGCTGACATAGCCGCCGGCCGCTTGGCAGTTCAGCCACTCGCGAATGTAGCGTTCGTTGGTATCCGTGTTGCGCGCAAGTTCGGCCGGCGTTTGCGGGCCCTTCGCAAGAGCCCCGTACAGCCCAAGTTCGTCGCCGATCGACATGAGAACGGCGTTGACGGCGCCGCCCAGATCGACGAGCGCTCGCCCAAGAAATTCGTGAAGCTTGTTCTCATCCAGTGCCATGTCGCTTCTCCCAGACGATGTTCGACCAATTGCCCGTGTTGATACAGGGGATTCAGCACGTATATGGGTCAACGCCATGATCGGTGAAAGGGGTGCGGCACTGTTGCCAGCGGTGGAATCGCCGAGCACCCAAGCCGCGGGTTCTTACCTAAGAAAAAGCGCCGGAGTACTTAAAACGTTTCGTTTAGCAAGTTCCGGTCCAAGCCGACCGTGTCGTACCACGCCTCAAGTCTTTCTCGTGCCGGCTGGCCTGTCCCAAGCCCATAAAACTCTATTGCGTTACCTCGAACAAACCGCGACCAGTCCACTCCGGTGTTTTTCAGTGTTTCTTGAACCGCCCCAAAAAACTGATAGTGATCGGGTTCTCGTCCGAGCATGAGATAATCGCTGCCGTACAGAATCCGCTGATTGCCTATAGGGTAGTCCTCAATCCAGACTTTCAACTTGTCTGCTATTCGTTGACGTTGATGCTCCGATGCTGATGGCAGTGCCTCGGAGAGATAGCTCAGATCGGTGTAAAGGTGACGATCATCCTTTAGCATCGAACCCACAATTTCTTCCCACGGATCCGGGTCCTCGCGAAAACCACCAAAGTGCGCGAGATTGAGTCGAAGTTTGGGATATTTTTCCAATACCGGCCGCCATCCTGCCGGGCTGGCGCGACTCCCGTAGTCCGGACCGGCGCCCCAACTATTCGTCGCGTGAGCCAATACGGCCACGTTTTTCTTGTCCGCCCACGCATAGAGCAGGTCGAGCGCTGCATCGAGTTTACGCGCAAAATCCGGCAGCTCTTCAGTGGCGCGCTTGGGATATTTTAGGCCCGACGACGCATTCTCCGCCGGCAGAAAGCCCATCGGCGGATATAGCTTCACACCCACGTAGCCTTGCTTCTCGACGGCATGACGAACCAAGTCGAATGCCGTCGTACGTTCCTCTGGGTTAGAAACTTCCCGATGTTCATCCCACGCTTGTTGCCATGGATCATATGGCACGAGGCAGTGAACCGCGATGTTGAGATGCTTCCGGGCTTCCTGCTGAACCGCCGCCATAACCGCAATCTGATCGCCAATAGTGGAATCCTCGTCCGGAGGTTCGTTCAGCCACTTGGACAGGTCGAGAAAGGACGGCGTGAAAGCACCAACCTGTTTTCCGTATAAATCTTTCATTCTCCGAGTAATTCGCAAGCGCGGTGAGCGCAGCCAACCCGCCCAACGCCAGTAACGTCCAAAGGAGCCTGGGCTCAGCAAAATTCCCCTGGCAGTGATCCCCGGCGGTAGATTAGGGCCCGCACGAAGCTCTTGCTCAAGCGCATCCTGAAGAGCCTGTGCGTCTTCAGGGTCGAGAGTTGACAGGACTTCATCCAGGGAGTCCGTAATGATCTCCTCAAATTCCTGCGAATACGGGTCAAATGCCAACAGTTCAGCAATGGGAGGATCGCCGGCGTTTAGCCGTTCGAGTTCTTCTTTCGCAGTCATGACTCCGGGCTTCGTCAGGCCGGCTATCAACCACGCGACAAGTCCCTTAACCCGAGGCAGTGCTAAAAGCGCTTGTTCCTCATAGACTCCAAACACGACACGTCGAATGAAATTGCGAACAGGCACATCTGTCACGTTAAAGACATGGCAATGAACGTCGATCGCCTGGCCACCGGCCGTATAACCTATGCGCGGAAAGCCCATGAGGCTTGAGGCCAGAAATAGTGAGCTGGATCCGATGTTGAATGTTCGACGCGAGATCATGCTACCTCCTATGCCCGCTGGGGCAGCACCGGCTGCAAACGTGCATGCACGGCGTCGGCACTCTTGCTGCGCAGCCCTCCCCGCCCTGGGTCGCACAGTCACGTCAGCATGACGATCAGAATACAGAAGAATACCCCATGCCGGTGAGTCCTAATTGCTCCCCCGGGACAAGGGGCGCTACCGGCAATCCTGTCAAAAGGCCGACGAAAGCAATGTCCGCTAAGTGCCGAAAGGGGATTTCTTTCTTCGGCGATCGAGCCTTGGCTAGGTGCCCTGCAAGCTCGACTCGGCCGGCGCGCCCTCTTCCGCCTTGCGCTTGAGCACGGCAAACGCCTCTTGCACCGCGGGATCGAGCCCTTCGCCGCCGGCGTCGAGATAGGCGAACATGGCTTGGCGCATCCGCGGGTCCCAGAATTTCTTGATGTGATTGGCGATGCCGGGAACGATCTCGTCCTTCTTCTGATAGGCGAAGAACTTGCCGATCTGGTTGGCCATATAGACGAGACGGTCGGGCGACATTTTTCCTACTCCGCCGCGACCAGCGGCGCTGCGATCCGCCGCGTCTGGCGGGTCAGCTCTTCGTACTCCTCCTGCCACTCAGACGGCCCGTTCGACGGCATGACTTGGACCGCCGTCACTTTATATTCCGGGCAATTGGTCGCCCAGTCGGAGAACTCCGTCGTCACCACGTTCACTTGCGTGTTGGGGTGATGGAAGGTGGTGTACACCACGCCAGGCGCCACGCGCTCGGTGATCTCGGCTTTGAGCGCCGTCTCGCCGGCCCGGCTCGAAAGCTTGACCCAATCGCCGTCGCGGATGCCGCGGTTCTCGGCATCGAACGGGTGGATCTCGAGCACGTCTTCTTTGTGCCAATCGACATTGGCGGTGCGGCGGGTTTGCGCCCCGACATTATATTGAGTGAGGATGCGCCCCGTGGTCAGCAGAAGCGGATGGCGCGGCCCCGACTTCTCGTCGGTCGCCACATATTCGGTGATGACGAACTTGCCCTTGCCGCGCACGAAGCCGCCGATATGCATGATCGGCGTTCCGTCCGGCGCCTTTTCGTTACAGGGCCACTGCACCGAACCGAGCTCTTCGATCTTGGCGAACGAGACACCGGTGAAGGTCGGCGTCAGCCGCGCGATCTCGTCCATGATCTCCGAGGGGTGGGTGTAATGCATGTCATAGCCGAGCGCGTTTGAGAGCTTCTGCGTGATCTCCCAATCCTCATAGCCGTTCAGCGGCGCCATCACCTTACGCACCATCTGGATGCGCCGCTCGGCATTGGTGAAGGTGCCGTTCTTCTCAAGAAAGGTCGAACCGGGGAGGAACACATGGGCGTAGTTCGCCGTCTCGACCAGGAACAGATCCTGCACCACCACGCATTCCATGGCGGCGAGGCCTGCGGCCATGTGCTGGGTGTTCGGGTCGGATTGGAGAATGTCCTCGCCCTGGATGTAGATGCCCTTGAACGAGCCGTCGAGTGCGGCGTCGATCATGTTGGGAATGCGCAAACCCGGCTCGGCTTCCAGCGGCCGGCCCCAAAGCGCCTCGAACATGGCGCGGGTCGCATCCTCGGACACGTGGCGATAGCCTGGCATTTCGTGCGGGAACGAGCCCATGTCGCAGGAGCCCTGAACGTTGTTCTGGCCGCGCAACGGATTTACGCCGACACCTGGCCGCCCGATATTGCCGGTAGCCATGGCAAGGTTGGCGATCGCCATCACCGTGGTCGAGCCTTGGCTGTGCTCGGTGACGCCGAGCCCGTAATAGATCGCCCCGTTTCCGCCGGTGGCGTAGAGCCTCGCCGCGCCCCTGATCGCCTCGGCCGGAACGCCCGAGACTTTCTCGACCTCCTCCGGGCTGTGGCGCGGGAGCGCCACGAACGCGGCCCAGTCCTGGAACTCGTCGAAGTCGCAGCGCTCGCGGATGAAGGCCTCATCTATGAGCCCCTCGGTCACGATCACATGGGCAAGCGCAGTGAGCACGGCCACATTGGTGCCGGGCTTCAGCGGCAGATGGTAATCGGCCTCGATATGAGGCGTGCGCACGAGATCGATGCGGCGCGGATCGACCACGATCAGCTTGGCGCCCTCAATCAGCCGCTTCTTCATGCGCGAGGCGAACACGGGATGGCCGTCGGTCGGATTGGCGCCGATGATCAGGATCACGTCGGCCTGCTCGACGGAGTCGAAATCCTGCGTCCCGGCCGAGGTGCCGAACGTGGTTTTCAGCCCGTAGCCGGTCGGCGAATGGCACACGCGGGCGCAAGTGTCGACATTGTTGTTGCCGAAGCCTGCGCGCACCAGCTTCTGCACCAGGAAGGTCTCCTCGTTGGTGCAGCGCGACGAGGTGATGCCGCCGATCGAGCCGATACCGTACTTGGCCTGAATGCGCTTGAACTCGGACGCCGCATAGCCGATCGCCTCGTCCCACGAGACTTCACGCCATGGATCGGTGATCTTGGCGCGGATCATCGGCTTCAGGATGCGGTCCTTGTGCGTGGCGTAGCCGAAGGCGAAGCGGCCCTTGATGCAGGAGTGGCCGCGATTGGCCTTGCCGTCCTTCCACGGCACCATGCGCACCAGCTCCGGCCCACGCATCTCGGCCTTGAACGAGCAGCCGACGCCGCAATAGGCGCAAGTTGTCACGACCGAATGCTCCGGCGTGCCGATTTCGATCACGCTTTTCTCGTTAAGGGTCGCGGTGGGACAGGCCTGCACGCAGGCGCCGCACGACACACATTCGGAGTCGAAGAACGGCTGCTCCTGCGACGGCGACACCACCGAGCCGAAGCCGCGGCCCGCAATGGTGAGCGCGAAGGTGCCTTGCACCTCCTCGCAGGCGCGTATGCAGCGCGAGCAGACAATGCATTTGGACGGTTCGAACGCGAAATAAGGGTTTGAGGCATCCAAGCCGGGATCGGGATGGCGCGCGCCGTCATAGCCGTAGCGCACTTCGCGCAAGCCCACCGCGCCCGCCATGTCCTGCAGCTCGCAATCGCCATTGGCCGAGCAGGTCAGGCAATCGAGCGGGTGCTCGGAGATGTAAAGCTCCATGACGCCTTTGCGCAGACGCTTCAGCCGTTCGGTCTGGGTGTGCACCACCATGCCGTCGGCGACCGGCGTGGTGCAGGAGGCCGGCGTGCCGTTCCTTCCTTCGATCTCGATCAGGCAAAGCCGGCAGGAGCCGAACGACTCCAGCATGTCGGTGGCGCAGAGTTTGGGGATCTGCGTGCCCATCTCCATGGCGGCGCGCATGACCGAGGTGCCTTCGGGCACCGTGATTTCGACGCCGTCGATGGTCAGCGTGACCGTCTTCTCAGCCTTCGATTGCGGCGTGCCGTAGTCGATTTCCCGAACCAAGGTCATGATGCGTTCCTCATTCAGCGGCTTGGAGCGGCTTCCGCGCCGCCCCGAAATCTTCAGGAAAATGATTAAGCGCGCTCATGACCGGATAAGGCGTGAAGCCGCCGAGCGCGCACAGCGATCCGAATTTCATGGTGTCGCAAAGGTCTTCGAGCACGGCGAGATTGGCCTCGCGGTCCTCGCCGGCCACGATCTTGTCGACCAGCTCCACCCCGCGGGCCGAGCCGATGCGGCAGGGCGTGCACTTGCCGCAGGATTCGATGGCGCAGAACTCCATGGCGAAGCGGGCCTGCTTGGCCATGTCCACGCTGTCGTCGAACACCACGATGCCGCCATGGCCGATCAGCCCGTCGGCCGCGGCAAAGGCCTCGTAGTCGAACGGCGTGTCGAACAGTTCCCGCGGGAAATAGGCGCCGAGCGGCCCGCCGACCTGGACCGCGCGCACCGGCCGGCCAGAGCGCGTGCCGCCGCCGATCTCATCGACCAATTCTCCGAGCGTGATGCCGAACGCCGTCTCGTAAAGCCCGCCATGCTTGATATTGCCGGCAAGCTGGATCGGCATGGTGCCGCGCGACTTGCCCATGCCGAAATCGCGGTAGAACTCCCCGCCTCGCGCCATGACGATCGGCACGGTGGCGAGCGACAGCACATTATTGATGACGGTCGGCTTGCCGAACAGGCCGATATGGGCCGGAAGCGGCGGCTTGGCGCGGACCTCGCCGCGCTTGCCTTCGAGGCTGTCAAGCAAAGAGGTCTCCTCGCCGCACACATAGGCGCCGGCGCCGACGCGCACCTCCATGTCGAAATCGTAATTGGACCCGGCGATACCGCGGCCGAGCATGCCGCCTTCCCGCGCCTCGCGGATGGCGATCTCCATCGCTTCGACCGCGTCGGGATATTCGGACCTTATATATATGTAGCCGTAAGTGGCGCCGGTCGCGATGCCGGCAATGGTCATGCCTTCGATCAGGACGAAGGGATCGCCTTCCATGATCATGCGGTCGGCGAACGTGCCTGAATCGCCCTCATCGGCGTTGCACACAATATATTTCTGCTGCGGCGGCGTCTCGGCCACGGTCCGCCATTTGATGCCGGTGGGAAAGCCGGCGCCGCCGCGGCCGCGCAGGCCCGAGGCGATCACCTCCTCGACGATCGCCTTGGGTCCGGCGGCAAGAGCCTTGGCCAGGCCCTGATAGCCGCCATGCGCCTGGTAGTCTTCGAGGCTGCGCGGATCGACGATGCCGCAATTCTTGAAGGTGAGCCGCGTCTGGCTCTTGAGCCAGGGAAACTCTTCGACCAGACCGACCGAGAGCGCATGGTCTTTGCCGTCGAGCAGGCCGGCATCGAGCAGGCCGTCGACGTCTTGAGGCTTGACCGGACCGTAGCCGATCCGCCCGTCCGGGGTCGCGATTTCGACCAGCGGCTCGAGCCAATACATCCCCCGCGATCCGGTGCGCACGATCTCGACATCGAGACCGCGCGCCTCGAACGCCTTGCCGAATTGGTGCGCGACCCGATCGGCGCCGACGCAAAGCGCACCTGAATCGCGGGAGATGTAGAGCTCCGCGCTCAACTTTGCGCCTCCTTGATCAGCGCATCGAGGCTTCCCTCATCGAGCATGCCGAACACGCGCTGACCTAACATGGCCGCGGGCGAGGAATGACACAGCCCGAGGCAATAGACCGGCTCCAGCGTGACGCGGTTGTCGAGCGTGGTCTCGCCCATGGCGACGCCGAGCTTCGTTTCGGCGCGCGCGGCGAGCGCATCGCCGCCGGTCGCCTGGCACGACTCGGCGCGGCAGAGTTTCAGCACGCGCCGTCCCGGCGGCTTTTTACGGAAATCGTGATAGAAGGTGACGGTGCCGTGCACCTCGGCGCGGGAGAGGTTCAGCGCCTCGGCAATGAGCGGCACCGCCTCTTCGGGCACGCAACCGAACGTCTCCTGCATGGCATGCAGGATGGGAAGGGTGGCGCCTTCCAAATGGAGGTGCCGCGCGATCAGCTCGTTCGCGCGCGCGGGCTCCCAAGGTTCGTATCGAGGCATTGCCCAGCCGCTTTGTTGGGTCTGGGCCAAACTCGGGAAAAACCTGAGGGAAATCAATAAAGCGGTCCCGTGACCCGATCGGGATTCCTGATCGCTCGGCGGCTCGTTAAGCCCTATCGGGGTGCCTTTGCGCCCGCGCCAAGCAGAGGCGCAAGCTGCCGCGCCTCGCTGACCAGCGCATTGATCAGCGGCGTAAGCGGAGCCCGGTCCGGCACCACCAGGCCGACCTGATGCGTCACCTCCGGCTCGACGATAGGAATGGTCCGGACCTTCCCGGTCAGCCCGAGAACCTCCGCGAGCTTGGCCGGCATCACGCTCGCCCATTGCCCGGTCCGGACATGAGCGAACAGCACCACGATCGAATCCGATTCCAAGGTGGGCGCCACCTCGGTGCCCGCCTGGCGCAGCAAATCCTCGATGATCCGCCGGTTCTGCATATCGGGCGTGAGCAGGCAGAGCGGCACCTTGCCCGCTTCCGCCCAGGTGACCGTGTCGCGGTCTCCGAACGGGCCCTCCGAAGAGACCAGCAGCCGGTATTCCTCGCTATAGAGCGGCACGGTCTGCACCCGCCCCAACGGCTCGTTGTCGAGATAGGTGATGCCGGCATCGATATCGAGATTCTCCAGCATGCCCAGCACCTGGATCGAGTTCCGGGCGAGAATGGTGAAGCTCACATCGCGGTGTCTGGCGCGAAAGGGCGTGGTGATCGTCGACACGATGGCAAGTGCGGTGGGAATGGCGGCGATGCGAATATGCCCGGTCAGGCCATGCTTCAGAGCCTCGATCTCCTGGCGCATGGCGTGCGTGTCGCCGACGATGCGCCGCGCCCAATCGAGCACGCGCTCGCCTTCGGGGGTGAAGCCCTGGAAGCGCGATCCCCGCTGCACCAGGAGCACGCCGAGGATGTCCTCGAGCTGCTTGATCCCGGCGGAGAAGGTGGGCTGGCTCACGCCGCAGGCTTCGGCGGCGTGGCCGAAATGCCGTTCGCGCGCCAGAGCGATCACGAATTCAAGCTTGTCGATCATTGCCGCCCCAGAACGCGCCCCGGCGTGATTCTGAGGCTTCGACCGCCCGGCATCAAGCCTAACAACGATAGAAGATTCCGATCGGGCGATTGCCAGGGCCGATCAAGTCAGGGGCAAACGCCCAGAGATGTCCGCTTTGCGCTCGAAAGCGGACATCCGGTCCTGGACGGCGCGATCAGTTGCCGCGCTTCTCGAGTTCCGCTTCTTCTTCCGGCGTGACCTCGCCCGCGTCTTCCAGTGCCTTGATGCACGCGGCCGAGAGTTCCTTGCCGTGCTGCCTCATGCAAAGGGCCAGCAGCTGACTGCCGAGCCCGTCCTGATTGCAGTACTGCCGATAGTCATACTCGCAGTTATTTTTTTCCTCCTCGGTGACGGGGTATGCGGTTTGCGCAAGGGCTGCGGTGGAAACGGCCCCAGTCAAGGCGGCGGCGATGACGGCCAAACCTGCTTTTGTCATGTGTCCCTCTTTCGGGTTCGAGTACAGTCTTAAGTATTCAAAGATCAGGCACGCTTAGGAGACGCCAGTTCTAAGAGCCAATAATGGCAAATGTCCGCTTGTCCTGACGGATATTGTCAGCACAGAAATCGATGTCTGCCAAGCGCAAGCCCCGGTCACGCGCCGCGCCGGCGGCAAAAAATCCGTTATTGGCGGGGCTATTTCGGCGCCCTCTCCTGCTGGTTGAAAGACCCTCCTATTAGACGTTTCAAGGGCCCTTGCAGATTCCGGCCAAGCAGCCGGTCGAGCAAAGCGACGCTTGGGCCGCGCTCGACCCACTCGGCCATCTCGGCTCTATCGGGCACCTTGAACGCGATCACATCGGAGTCCTTCCTGAGAAATCCGATCGAAATCAGATCGCCCTCTTGGCCGGTCTGCAGCCAGATCGGCGCGTCGGTAAAAAACTGAACCGGCACCCAAGTCTTGCCGTCTCCCGACCACCACAGCAGACCGAAGCTCGGGTCTGCCTTGTTGGTAAAGGACCGCGAGATCGCCCAGAAAGATCCTTTGACCTTGGTGATGCCGGTGAACCAGGACTTGAAGAATTTGCTCATGGTGAAGACCTGTTCGATGCGCCCGGTCTTGCGATCGAGCACCAGAATGCCCGGGGGCCGATTGTCCTTGCCGAAATAGATGGCGTCCTTGTCGAAATAGACCGCCGTGGGCTGGCGATGCGTGGCGCGCGATCCGCCGGTCGCCTTGTCGAGCCATTGCCAGGTTTCGCCGCCGTCCTGGCTTCGCATGATCCCAGTCACCTTGGCTTTGTGCGCATCGCCGAGGCTCGTGTAGATATCGCCGGTCAAGGGGTCGACTGCGGTGAAATGAAAATGTCTCGTTCCGGCAGGCTTCTCGAACAAGAGGCGCGTCTCGCCGGTCTTAGCGTCGAGGCGATAAATGCGGCTGCCATACTCGCCGATAACAAAATCGCTTGCGTCCAATCGCGAGCCGCACACATACCAACATTTGAAATCGGCGAGCACGCGTTTGAACCCATCTCCCTGCCTGAGATAAACACTCGATTTATCCGCCCAGATGGATTCGGAAATGGACCGCGCCGGCCCGCGAAAACTCTCCGGCAGCGCGGCATCGTCAGTTGCCGTTACGCCAAAATCGCCGGACGTTTTAACGTCGCGGCGTCCGGCCCAGACGACGTTTTGGCCTTGCCAATAATGCGGACCGCGCACGCCGGTTAGCTCCGTCCGGCCGAGCAAGTCTCCATAATAGGCGTTGATGGCTTCAAGCCTTGTGCCGCCAAAGGTATAAAGCGCAAGCGCGCCAAGACCGGCGATCAGGACGCCGATGAGCGCCCAGATGAGAAAGCGGTATGCCCGGGCCGGGTTCAATCCGTTTCCCAGGCCAAGAAGGGATGCGCGACCAGATTGGCATTGAAATATTTCGGGTCGCCGGTGACCTCCTCGCCGATCCATTCCGGCTTGTCGAAGACCTGGTCTTCGGACGTCAACTCGATCTCCGCCACCACCAGCCCCCGATTGGCGCCGAGGAACTCGTCAACCTCCCAAACCACCTCCCTTATCGGAATCTGGTAGCGGTTCTTTTCGATCACCGGCCGCTCGCACAGACAGTCGATCATCTCCTCGGCATCGC
>Ga0307419_10001640_pt1 | contig 11510 bp, 7 predicted proteins | sample SalMarWE160230MG_2_FD_202512 | JGI IMG/M metagenome (GOLD analysis project Ga0307419, IMG submission 202512) | Salt marsh sediment microbial communities from the Plum Island Ecosystem LTER, Massachusetts, United States - WE1602-30 | ecosystem: Environmental > Aquatic > Marine > Intertidal zone >... | reverse complement strand
CATTTGCCGTTATCTCGACATCCCCTTCCAGCATATATCGGACCCGGTGCTATCGAGAATGCACAGGGGAATTGACCGCAGGGGCACCCTTGAGCTGCTGGACCGGATCCGGAACGTTCTCCCCGGTGCGGTAATCAGAACGACCCTGCTGGTCGGGCATCCCGGGGAGGGGGAGGAGGAGTACATGGAATTGCTGGACTTCGTGAAATCGGTCCGGTTTGAGCGTCTGGGTGTCTTTTCATATTCGGAGGAAGAAGGCACCTGGGGTGCTGAAAACCTAAAAGATACAGTCCCACCTGAAGAGAAACTATCCCGCATCGACACCCTGATGCAGCTTCAGCAATCCATTTCCCTGGAAATCAATGAAAAAAGGGTAGGGGAGATCATGCGTATCGTGGTTGACCGCAAAGAGGGTGAGTATTATGCAGGCCGGACTGAATTTGACTCCCCGGAAGTGGATAATGAAGTCCTGGTCCAGGCCAAAACCCCGCTGACCCCCGGGAAATTCGTAAATGTCCACATCACGGAAGCCGGGGAATTTGACCTGTTTGGATTTTCGATCTGAATAAGGCACCGGGATGCCTCAGGGAGACGGCTCTAGATTGCACCTCCGGTACAACGCCTGATCGCACTGCGGATTCAGGGCTTAATTGCTCTGGGATTTATCCTCCTTCTTGGGAAGCGCTTTCTTGTCGGCTTTCTGGACCTTGATGGTGATTTCCTCTTTCTTGCTGTCAAATCCGACATTGATGACGTCGCCTTCGGAAATGTCCGCCGAAATGATCACCTCAGCCATCGGATCCTCGAGGTATTTCTGGATGGCCCGCTTCAGGGGCCTTGCCCCGAACTGCACATCATAGCCTTTTTCCGAGATGAAATCCTTGGCTGCCGCTGAAACCTTGACCTGGTAACCCAGTCCGCTTATCCGGTCGTACAGTCCCCCCAGCTCAATGTCGATGATCTTGTGAATGTCCTCGCGTGTAAGGGCATTGAAGAGGACCACATCATCGATACGGTTCAGGAATTCCGGGGCGAAGGCATTCTTCAGGGCTTTCTGGATGACGGACTTGTTATATTCGTTGTTGGCATCCTGCCTGGCCTTGGTGCTGAATCCGACACCCTGTCCGAAATCCTTCAGCTGCCGCGTACCGATGTTGGAAGTCATGATCACAATGGTATTACGGAAATCCACCCTTCGCCCGAGGCTGTCGGTCAGCTGTCCCTCATCCATGACCTGCAGCAGGATATGGAATACATCGGGATGGGCCTTTTCGATTTCGTCGAACAGGACCACGGCATAGGGTTTCCTGCGGACCTTCTCGGTAAGCTGTCCCCCTTCCTCGTAACCGATATAGCCCGGGGGAGCACCGACCAGCCTGGAAACGGAGAACTTTTCCATGTACTCGCTCATGTCGATGCGGATCAGGTTGTCATACGATTCAAACAGGTATTTTGCCAGGACCTTTGCCAGCTGTGTTTTACCGACGCCGGTGGGTCCCAGGAATATGAATGTCCCGATAGGCTTGTTGGGATCTTTAAGTCCCGCACGGTTACGCTGAATGGACTTGACCACCTTGCGGATGGCTTCATCCTGGCCGATCACGGATCCCTTCATTTCATCGGCCATCTTCAGGAGCCGGGTACCTTCCGCCTGGGCGATGCGCTGCACGGGTACGCCGGTCATCATGGCCACCACTTCAGCGACCTTGTCTTCATTTACGATCTCCCTGTTCTTGGCGAGTTCCTTTTCCCATTTATTCTTTTCATCCTCCAGCATGTCCAGGAATTCCTTTTCACGGTCCCGGAAACTGGCGGCACGCTCAAAATTCTGGTTCTTGACCGCCTTGATTTTTTCCTTCTTGGTCTCTTCGATCTGTTCTTCCAGTTTCAGGATCTTCTCCGGGACCACGATATTCGAGATGTGTACCCTGGAACCTGCTTCGTCAAGGGCATCGATCGCCTTATCCGGCAGGTGCCGGTCGGAAATGTACCGCTGCGTCAGGTAAACACAGGCTTTGATGGCATCCTCGGTATAGGTGACGTTATGGTGTTCTTCGTAGCGGGATTTAATGTTGTTCAGTATATGGATCGTTTCCTCGGCGTTGGTCGGTTCGACCATGACTTTCTGGAAGCGGCGTTCCAGGGCACCGTCCTTTTCAATGTGCTGCCTGTATTCATCCAGGGTTGTTGCCCCGATGCACTGGATATCGCCCCGTGCAAGGGCAGGTTTCAGCATGTTCGCCGCATCGAGCGATCCGGTGGCTCCCCCGGCTCCGACAATGGTATGGATCTCGTCGATGAACAGGATGATGCTGGAGGTTTTGCTGAGTTCATTGAGGATGGCTTTCATGCGCTCCTCGAACTGCCCCCTGTACTTGGTCCCCGCCACGATACTGGCCAGGTCCAGGGTAACGACCCTCTTATCGAAAAGCACCCTTGAGACTTTCCTCTGCACGATCCGGTTTGCGAGTCCCTCTGCAATAGCGGACTTGCCGACGCCCGGTTCCCCGATCAGGATGGGATTGTTTTTTTTCCGGCGGCTAAGGATCTGTGCAAGCCGTTCGATCTCCCTTTCCCTTCCGACAATGGGATCAAGACGGTCCTCTTCGGCCGCCTTGGTGAGATCTATTCCGAAATTATCGAGTACCGGGGTTTCCGAGCTTGATTTCCCGGATTGCTGTCCCCCGTGCGCACTTTTCCCGCCTTCAAACTGGCTCCTCCCTTCATCCTCATCATCCTCGTCACCGGGGAATTCGGAACGGGTGCCGTGCTTGGTGCTTTCCAGTTCCAACTTGACCGAATCGTAATCGATGTTATGTTCCTTCAGGACCTGTGTGGTAATGCAGTTCTCGTCCTTCATGATCGCCAGCAGCAGATGGCCGGTATCAATGGTATCGTCCTGCAGGGCCTTGGCTTCCAGATAGACAAGCTTGAGAACCTTTTCAGCGGACTTAAGCAGGGGTATATTGTCGTTGTCGTGGATCTTTATTGTGCTTTCCGGACGTATCAGCTCCTCGATCGACCTTCTGAGATCATACAATTCAGCTCCCATCAGGATCAGGATATCGATTGCCAGTCCCTCTCCATCCCTCAGTATCCCAAGGAAAAGATGCTCCGTACTGATGTGGGCATTACCCAGTCGAATGGCCTCCTCCTTGCTGTAGGATAACACATCCTTGATCCGTTGTGAAAATCTTGCGTCCATACTTCCCTAATACCTTGATAGTACAAAGGTTAAAAATAGATATCCCGTTACAAATATAGCAATATTATAGACAACAAATATAAACACGCAAATGTTGAAAAATTGAACGTATTTATGAACAGAAAAAGGCAATATTTCAGTACTTTCAGAGTTTGAAATCTGTTATGTCCAAATCGTCCGTAACCTCGGAAAAATCCCGGCACGTTTTTTTGAATTTTCAGTCCAGTGATTTTCGGTTAAAAAGATAATATTATAGTAATGGCAGAAGGAGAAAAGGTAGTAAGGATAAACATTGAAGAGGAGATGAAATCCGCCTACATCGATTATTCGATGTCGGTGATCGTATCGAGGGCTTTACCGGATGTCAGGGATGGATTGAAACCCGTACACAGAAGGGTGCTCTACGGAATGTCAGAGCTGGGACTGTTGTCCAACAGGGCCTATAAGAAATCGGCAAGGATAGTGGGGGAGGTACTCGGAAAATACCATCCGCACGGGGATTCTTCGGTATACGAGGCGATGGTAAGAATGGCCCAGGATTGGTCCCTGCGGTACACGCTGGTGGACGGGCAGGGCAATTTCGGATCCGTTGACGGTGACAGTCCCGCGGCCATGCGGTACACCGAAGCAAGGCTTCGCAGGATTGCCGAAGAAACACTCTCCGATATTGATAAGAACACGGTCGATTTCCAGCTGAATTTTGACGATTCACTGGAGGAACCCACGGTCCTTCCCACCCGGATCCCGACCCTTCTGGTGAACGGGGCATCGGGTATAGCCGTCGGAATGGCCACCAACATGCCGCCACATAACCTCAGCGACTCCATAGACGCCATCGTTGCCTACATCGATAACGAGCAGATCGAGATCGATGAACTGATCGAAATTATCAAGGCACCGGATTTCCCGACGGGAGGAATTATCTACGGTTACCAGGGCGTACGGGAGGCCTACACCACTGGCAGGGGAAAGATCGTAATGCGTGCCAAAACGGAGATCGAACTGACCTCCTCGGGACGTGAAAAGATCATCGTCACCGAAATTCCGTACCTGGTCAACAAGGCGGAAATGATCCGGAAAACCGCCGACCTGATCAATGAAAAGAAGATCGAGGGGATCTCGTTCATAAACGATGAATCCGATCGGAACGGGATGCGGATCGTGATCATTCTGAAAAAAGATGCCAATTCGGGAGTAATTCTGAATCTGCTACTTAAGTACACTCAATTACAGTCAAGCTTTAATGTTAATAACATAGCCCTTGTCAATGGCCGGCCGAGAACCCTGAACCTGAAGCAGATCATTTCCTACTTTGTGAGGCACAGGCATGAGATCGTGGTTCGGCGCACGAGGTATGAGCTGGACCAGGCCGAAAAACGGGCTCATATACTTGAGGGACTGCTGATTGCGCTCGACAACCTGGATGCCGTGATTGCGCTGATACGGGGTTCGCAGACCCCGGATATTGCCAAAGACGGCCTGATGGAGCAGTTCGGGTTGACCGAGATCCAGGCAAAGGCCATCCTGGATATGCGGCTGCAGAGGCTGACGGGACTCGAACGCGAGAAGATCAGGGAGGAGTATGAAGAATTGCAGCGCATGATCGAATACTACAACAAGGTGCTTGCCGATGAAAGCCTTCGGATGCAGATCATCAAGGATGAGCTCCTCGAGATCAAGGAAAAATACGGGGACAAGCGAAGAACGGAGATCGTCCCCAATGCGGAAGAGTTTAATCCCGAGGATTTTTATGCCGATGAGAACATGGTAATCACGATATCCCACCTGGGTTACATAAAGCGGACCCCACTCACGGAATACCGTACCCAGAGCAGGGGAGGTGTGGGTTCCAAGGGATCCGTCACCCGGGAGGAGGACTTCGTGGAGCACATGTTCTCGGCCACAATGCACAACACCCTGCTGCTGTTCACGGAAAAAGGGAAGGTGCACTGGCTAAAGGTTTACATGATCCCCGAAGGCACCCGGACTTCGAAGGGTAGGGCGATCCAGAACATCATTATGATCGATCCCGAGGACAAGGTTAGGGCCTTTATAAATGTTAAAAACCTGGACGATCCCGATTACATCAACAATAATTACATCGTGCTTTGCACTTCCAGAGGAACCATCAAAAAAACGGCCCTTGAAGCCTATTCCCGTCCAAGGCAAAGCGGGATCATTGCAATCAATGTCAGGGAAGGGGATTCTCTCATTGAAGCCAGGCTGACCAGCGGTCAGGCTGAAATACTGCTTGCCATCCGTTCGGGGAAGGCCATCCGCTTTAACGAGTCAACCGTCAGGCCCATGGGCCGTAATGCTTCCGGGGTAAAGGGGATAAAGCTTTCAGAAGCCGCGGGCGACGCCGTGGTGGGAATGGTCTGCCTCGAGGACAGGGAGAGGGATATCCTGGTGGTATCCGAAAAAGGCTTCGGGAAACGCTCGGATGTGGATGATTACCGGATCACAAACCGCGGAGGCAAGGGTGTCAAGACCATCAACATCACCGAAAAAACAGGTCAACTAATTGCAATAAAGGAAGTTACGGATAACGATGACCTGATGATCATCAACAAGTCCGGGATTGCCATACGCATGCCGGTAACCGATATGAGGGTGATGGGCAGGGCCACGCAGGGTGTCAAGCTGATCAACCTGAAGGAAGGGGATTCCATCGCCTCGGTGACCAGGGTACAGGGATATATGAACGGCATGGAAGAAACTGAGGAAGAAGGGTCCGAATAAATGAAACCATTATATTTGTATCTGCGAGCAACAGCCAATTACCGAAATATGAGGAAAGTCATTTTTGTGTTTGGCAAGGAATTTGAACTTTGTACAACTAAATCAAATAATTTGTAAGATGAAACGAGCAATCATTACAGCATTTCTTTTGACCGGTATTTCTGTCGCTTATGCCCAGGAAATGACCACTCAGACATTGAATTACAGTGCACTGGAGAAAAAACTCAAGAAAAGCGATGAAGCGATTGTGGATGAGAAGGATAAACTCAAGGCAGATACCTGGTTCAACCGGGGCGAGCTACTTCAGGATATCCACGATGTAAACATAGAATTGATTCGTCTGGGCATGACGGAGTCGGAAGCAAAACTATTCCTGAAAGAACCAAATGAGGTAAAAACCTCGGAAGTGGACGGCAAGGTAGTCAAGGAGGATGTATACGACCGCATTACACTGATTTATGAGAACGGGGTTTTAAAGGACTGGAAGGAAACCCAGGTGATCCACCCGGATCCGCTGCCTGAAGCCCTTAAAGCTTACCGGGAGGCGCTGAAACTTGATGAAAAGGGAAAACTCGAAAAGAAAGTTAAGGAAAACCTTGATCGGATGAAAGTGCAGGCCGAAAGCGACGCAATCCGGTATTTCACGCGTCAGAACTATGCCGGGGCACTCAAAAATTTCGAGCTTATCCAGGACATCAGCAAAACCGATGTTTACCATGGCTACATTGACAGCGTGATCATTTATAATTCGGCGCTTGCTGCCAGGAATGCTGAAGATCATAAAAAGGCAGCAGAGTATTTTGAAAAAGCGGCGAGTATCCATTACGGGGGCAGCGACACATATTACCTGCTTAAAACCGAATACATTGCACTGAAAGATTCAGCAAAGGCGCTGGATGCCCTGGAACGTGGATATGCCCAGTATCCGGATTCAACGCTAATCATTTTCGAGCTGGTCAATTATAACCTTTCTGCCGGTAACAGCGAGGAAGGGATGAAATACCTGCAGGTTGCCGAAAACCTGGCGGGGGACAATCCATCCATCTATTTTGCCAAGGGAACGCTTTTTGAAAAGCTGGGAGACAAGGAAAAAGCCATGGCTGCCTACAGGCAGGCCCTTGAAGTAGATCCGGAATTTTTCAATGCATGGTTCAACATAGGCGCCCTGTATTTCAACAATGCGGTTGAAATGTACGAAAAGGCAAACGCGATAGAGGACCTTAAGGAATACAACAAGGCCAAGGCAGCTGCAGACGAGGTACTTAAAAAGGCTATCGAACCGCTGGAAAAAGCGCACCAGATCAATCCAAAGGACAAATCCTGCCTGGAAACGCTTTCTACGATTTACTACCGGTTGCAGATGCTGGACAAAAGAAAGGAAGTCATGGCCGCACTTGAAAAACTGAAGGCGGAGGAACAATAGCAGGTTCTGTTCAACAGGAAAAATATCCGAAAAGGAAATATACAGGGATAGGATTTATTTGAAGGATATTGATAGATGGAGGAGGGACAATCGTAATGTCCCTCTTTCCATTAATATTTTCTACTTAACATAATATTAATTATAGGACAAATTCAGGGATCGGAACATTTCACGGTCAAATTGAATATCGGATAAAAACGACCGACTTATCCAGGAAAGGGCTTCCGGTTCCTTTTTCCCGAAACGTTCAAAGACTCCGTTAATTTGGGCGTCCGTCAGTCCTAATCCCTTACCGAATCTTGTGAAATATTCACGGCTAAGTTTGTTCTTTCTGCCTTCAAGCGTCAAGGCCAGTTCTTCTTTGTCTTCCGGATTAAGGATAGCCACATTCAATAAATCGTATGCCGGGGATAAGATCCATCCGGAAGCCGATTCAATCATCGAGAAGTTCTTCAGGTGCATATCGCTGTTCCCCGTGAGGAAACAGAATATGGTAATTTCAAACAGCAGGAGTTTATCCAGCAGGGTATTGCTTAAATAATTGCTCAATGCCTTTCCAATCTTTTCCATTGAACTTTTATACTTATCGAAGGCTTCCAGAACCTGGAACATATCGATCATATGGATTTTAGTCCCATCCTCACCCCTGTCAACCCGCCGTAAAATGTAGGATAATTCGCCTGAATACAGCCGGATCAGGCTTGAAGGTACCACCCTGATGTCGAAAGCTTCGGCCATCTTCATTGTAAGGTGTTCATTTTGAGGCATCTCGGGATAAGGATCCATGGGTGGTTTGAAAATGAAATTTCCATCCAGGGCACCAACAACCGTCAACCTGGTATCGGATCTGTCCCTGGCCCTGTTGACCAGGGTCATGGACAGCTTTGCCTGCACACAGGTAAGCGCAATGCTCCTGGGATATTATAATTTTAAAATTTCTACTTTTCGAAAATCAATAGGAAAACCTTCGTATTGCAATAAAATCCGACCTTCTAAAACTGAAGGGAAATTACCTTCGTTAACTAATTTACCATTCAGCTCTTGCCTGATTTTACTATTTTCTGACGTAACAACCAACGTATTCCATTCTCCTATGGGTTTTGCTGCATCCATAAAGCGTGCAGCCACCACACTTTTTCCCGGTTCCGTTTTTTTGCCATTAATGTTAATGGTTGCTTCCTGAAGTAAAATAAAATCTCCGGTAGCACCCTCCTTAATCTGGAATTGAATCCCTTTAGGCCATAACATATCAGGGAAGTCTGATGGAACCAGGTACATTACCCCACTATTTTTTATATTGCTTTTTCTGACAAAAGTTGTATCTGTATTCCACCTGTATTCTACGGATAACTGAAAATTATCAAATGATTGTTCTGACATCAGGTAACCGGCTTTATTACCATATAATCGAATCATGTTAAGTTCGACTGAGAAAAGATCAGAGGCATTAACATGTTTTCCTGTTTCTGGCTCGTAAGCATACCATCCTTCTAGATCTTTCTGATTAAAAAGTTGAATTGTCTTTTGAGCATTAGCAAAATGGGCGATTATTAATAATATGATAAATAGTCGTAAACGATATAAATTATTTGTAATCATAATTTTTTTTCCTTAGACAGCTTTTAATCGCCATGTAGCTTGTATTTTTCCTTTATTTCGCAATTTAAGAAATTGTCTGAGCGTCAGACTTTTCATAAAATATTTATACGAACTCATTTCAGAGTATTTTATTTTGGCTTCTTTATCAATCACAAACCCCATGTCTTTGAAAAACGTATCTGCATCTTTAAAACTCTCAAAACTATTATCTTCAGTATTATGTTGTTCATTAAACTCCTTTATTTTATCATTGAATTTAAGTCCAAGTTTAGCGTCTTTGTCTTTTAGATAAATATCAGCAGTAATCCAATAACCTCCCCGTTCCGTCAAAACATCATGAATAATTGAGCAGAGTTTTTCTTTTTCTTGTTTATTCAAATATGTTAATAGCCCTTCATTAACAATTGCAACCTCACCTTGAGGAAAATGACCAATTATTTCTTGAAAATTATTTTTATCAAGAGCATTTAATGGCAACAATTCTAATTTTTCATTAGTATTAAATCCATCTTTAATTAAACTGTTTAAAAATACCTTTTTAGTAGTTATTATTTCTGGCAGATCAGTATCTATGTAATGGATTCCCTCTTGCTTAGCATGTTCTAAACTGCGAAATGAATAACCTGATGATAGTTCTAAAATATTCTTAATTGTCAAATCATTCAAAAGCTGATCAATACTCCAGTACCTGTTTTCTAAGCCCATTGTACTTGCCCAGAATGTAAAATCTCTCTTTTTAAAATCCGAAATATATTTATTGGGATATTCCAATAGCTCTGCCACTTCCCTTGCATATGGAATATTGGTGTGTCCTTTCAATAATATCATCCACTTGGCTGAAGGGCTGATCGAAGAGAAATCCCTATTAATAATCTTTTGTTCTATTTTATTGTTTGTATTAGTCTGTGAATATTTTGCTTGCAGCCAACTGGCGAGCGTCAGGCGCGCTGTCAAGCGTCGCCTGCACCCTCTGGTTGGCCATCCGCTCTGAATCCTTCGTGGAAAGTGACAGTGCCCCACGGAGTCTTTCCGTCGAAAGACAGTGCGAGAAAGACTTCCGGCGGGACTCCCTCAAGGACAAGTGCCGGGATGTTATAAAAACCGAACTTCTTGTAGTACTCCGGATGCCCCACGAGACAACAGCCGCGAGCCTGCATGCTCTTCAACCGTGATAATCCTTCATGAATTAGGGCTTTGCCAATGCCCTGGCGCTGGTATTCCGGCAAGACAGAAACGGGTCCAAGTCCGTACCAGTCCTGTGTACCGTCTGAAGTGGTCACCGGCGAGAATGCAATGTGGCCAACTACACGGCCATCAACCACTGCGACAAGCGATAGGGTGAGGACCTTGGCGGCGCGGAGCGCCTCGATGATGAACTGTTCAGTGTGGTTGCTGATCTCCAGGGTCTGAAACGCTGCTACCGTTACCTCAGCTATGGCCCCGATATCGTCGTTTGTCTCCCTCCTGATATAGATTTCTGAAGTCATGGTGTTGTTCTTCTCTCTTGGCGGCCAGAAATTTAAATTTGTCACTGAACCACTTCGAGTTTCATTCGGCTGGTAAAAAACAGAACGCGTTTTTTGTCAGTTTGATACTTTTGTTAGGCAGTTTATTAACTAACGTATAAATCCAAATTGCCCTTTTAGACTGATTAATAGAAATATTATAAAGTTATTCTTGATATTTATTATTTTGTAGTCTTATATCAAAACATTTTTGCAGCAATATATCTGCATTACGGTTACGTGCGATGATAAATTCCTCAGTTCTCCTCGTATGAACCAAAACTTTATACGCATTTCTGGCACGCTTCAGAAACTGAGTGTGATGGGCATCATATGAAGCAGCAATTTACCAGAATCTGTGAGATCAAATGCAAAATCGGTGGCAAATCCTGTCATTTTGTGATCCCAATCATCTGTAATTCCGTCCGGGCCGAAACTGATGACTACTACAGGGTTGATCTCATTTAACAAGTTGCACAATGCATGTTGTATGTCCTCTATATGATTGGGCACATGACTATCTGGATAATTAAGAAATATCGGAGGATTTTGAATGCCGATGGCTTGCAGGGCCACCCGCGCTTCCTGCTCGCGTACTTCAACCAGCGATTCCCCATGCAATTCTTGCCCTGTTTCATCCGGGCCGTCATCTCCGGAAGTGACATATACGATTGCAATGCGACAACCTTTTGATGTAAGCTTTGCGAGAGTTCCACTGATGATTGTTTCATCGTCCGGGTGAGCGAGAACAACACAGATTTGTTCATTTATTTTATTGATGTTTACCTCGGAATTGCAGGCAAAACCGCATAACGGTTAAGATAACCGGCTTGACTTCCGGAAAATCTTCCAAATTTAAAATCATCATCCTGTGGTTCAAGTCGGGTTAATTGATTTATTCTGTGCTAATTTCTCTGGCCATTTCTGACTTTGACCTTTTCCGGTTTTCTTAAAATAGCAGGATCCATAGTTGGTGTCCAACCTCCAAGAACATATACGGGATTTTTGTAATTGGCAATCGTTTCGGCATCTTTTT
>Ga0307419_10001638_pt1 | contig 11515 bp, 8 predicted proteins | sample SalMarWE160230MG_2_FD_202512 | JGI IMG/M metagenome (GOLD analysis project Ga0307419, IMG submission 202512) | Salt marsh sediment microbial communities from the Plum Island Ecosystem LTER, Massachusetts, United States - WE1602-30 | ecosystem: Environmental > Aquatic > Marine > Intertidal zone >... | reverse complement strand
ACTTTTGCAGGCACGCTGTGTGCATGAACCGGAAAGCCGCAGAAAATAAGATCATACACTTCCAGGTCCCCCGCGTTATCAATCGGCACGATCTCTTTTTCCACCAGCCCGGCGCCCTCGTAGACCGCCCGGGCGAGCTTTTCAGTGTTTCCCGTCTCCGAATAGTACGTCACCAGTACCTTCATTCCACCCTCCTTCATCAGAAAAAGTTTCAAGGGATATTTACAAGGTTTTCATTATAATTGCAAGTAAATTGGAGCCGGCATTGAATCGTCTGGACAATTTCTCGACCCAGGATTGCCACACTTCGAAACAGTACGATGATGCGTTTCCTGAAATGCCGAACAGTTTTTCAGGTCTTTTCCGATGGCGGCGACCCAACCGTTTCCTTTCCTTAGTCCACCACCAAAGTATCATCTTCCCGCCAAAACGGGATTTCACAAGGTTCAAACGGCGTCGCCTTCGCCCCGCCTAAAGTCCGGGATCTTCGACTTGCATCCAATGCCTTGCCGGTGATCAGGTTTCTTCCCCAGCCACTTGCCTTTCTACACGTAAATGGAATTCGGCGGTGGGTTTGGGTTTGTCGCCCGTCAACCGGGCTTTCTTTTAGTAAGATAAGAACGAAAAGGAAATTTTCAAAACCCATTATACCAACAAAAGTATTCCTTGAATGAAGATCCATTCCCGCGTATAATTCCAAGTTACACCTCCTTGGTTCAGGTTGTTGTTGCTTTTTCATCCTTTTACCAAATCGCAATATGTTTTGCGATAAGGGCTAGAATCTTGAAAGGTTGCTCTGGAATAATGGAGATGACCATTTAGCATGCAGAATCCAGATCGTCAAAATCCACTTGAGTCCGGAGGATGGGGAGAATCTGTTGTAAAGGTAGTAGACCGTTTGAAGATGGCCGAGCACACCCTTATGGTCATCCTGGCGGTCTTTGTCGGGTTGATAACAGGATACGGCGCCCTTGGTTTACGGTATTTGATCCACCTGATTCAGGTCGCTTCCACACAACATGTCGCCTATTCTCTGAGCATGGTAGCGCGCCTGCCGTGGTACCAGAAGCTTTTCATGCCTGCCGTCGGTGGGCTGCTGGTCGGGCCGATCGTCACCTTTCTCTCCAAAGAGGTCAAAGGCCACGGAGTACCCGAGGTCATGGAGAGCATCCTGCTCCGAAACGGCATGATACGACCGAGAGTCGTACTCGCCAAAATTGTCGCCAGTTCAATTTGCATCGGTTCCGGTGGATCATCCGGACGTGAAGGCCCGATCGTGCAGATCGGCTCTGCAATCGGTTCGATGATAGGCCAATGGTTTCAGCTGCCGCCGGAGAAACTGCGGACGCTTGTGGCAGCCGGTGCCGCCGGGGGCATCGCGGCAGCCTTTAATGCCCCCGTAGCCGGGGCACTCTTTGCCATCGAAATTATTTTCGGCGATTTCGGAGTGATGCAGTTCAGTCCCATCGTCATTGCATCGGTGACTTCCACCGTTATATCACGTCATTATCTCGGAGATTTTCCGGCCTTCATAGTCGCCAAATACACTCTCGTATCCCCCTGGGAGTTGATTTTTTACGCCGGAATGGGATTGATTGCAGGCATTGCCGGTCTGTTTTTTATCAAATTGTTGTATGCCTTGGAAGACTTTTTTGATGACTGGAAATTTCCGGATTATATCAAACCCGCCATCGGAGGATTAATCGTCGGTGGGCTGGGAATCGTTTTTCCGGCAATTTACGGTGTGGGTTACGAAGGGATAAACGAATCGCTGGCAGGGCATATCTCATGGAATATTCTGCTCATCCTGATGGTGTTAAAAATTGTGGCCACATCCTTTACCTTGGGGTCGGGCGGCTCCGGTGGAATATTTGCACCCTCTCTTTTTGTCGGAGCCATGATCGGCAACGCCGTGGGGATGCTTGTCCACCAATTCTTCCCGACGATTACGGCCTCATCGGGGGCCTACTCCATGGTGGGAATGGGCGCCTTTGTGGGGGCCGTCACCCACGCGCCCATTACTTCGATTATCATTATTTTTGAAATGACCAATGACTATACGATTATCCTACCCCTGATGATTGCAACCATTATTGCAGTCACTTTTACGACGAAAATGCAGCCCGAATCCATTTACACGTTGAAATTGGTGAAACGCGGCATTCACTTTTTCAAGGAGAAAGAAATCAACGTGTTACAATTTCTTAAAGTCGAGGATGTGTACAAAAAGGATTGCGAGAGACTCGCGCCCGACACTCCCTTCAAGGATATTATCGCCACCATTATGAACAGCGAGCACGAAATTTTTTGTGTGGTGGACGAGAACGACAGATTTCTCGGATATGTTACGGAGAAAAGTATCCGGACAGTCATGGACGATCCCACGCCTCTCAACAATATCATTTTGGCGTATGACCTCATTGAGACCAATCCAACATACATCACACCGGATACAAATCTGGACACGGTCATGAAAGTATTCGGAAAGTCCGGTGTAGGCGAACTCCCGGTGGTGGACGCCCAGAAAAGTCATCTCTTGCTGGGATATCTGACCAGGCAGATTCTTATTGACGAATACAACAAGGAACTGGCCAGAAGGGAACCGACACTCGGACTCGAACGGGCCTACTCTTCCCTGGCGCTCTCCGATATCACGAAGATTGTGGACAACTACTCTATGGTTGAGATTCCAGCGCCTCACCGATTTGTGGGAAAAAGTCTTCTTCAGTTGGACCTGCGAAACAATTATCGTGTCCAGGTATTTCTGGTCAAGAGGGAATTGGGAGACGGCCGGGAGAAACGCATGGTTCCAGATGCCGATTACACGATTAATGAGAAAGACGTGCTCATACTGGTAGGAGAGCAGGAAGATTTGGAAAGAATTCGGAAGTTGTAAATGTTGATCCGAATTTTATTGTCAGGCCGCCTGCCCGGACCGGCCCATTTCCACAAAAGGGCGGAAGGGCGAGTGAAAGGAAAGGAACTGCACCGTGTCTTTTAACCCGAGCTTCATAGCCCCGCCCAGGATTCCGGAAAATGCCCTCTGCTTTCTCCTTCAGGAGCAAAAGCTGCTCACAAAGAAGCAAGGCGATCGTTATCTCATTCCACAATTCCTGGATCTGCAGGCCCTTGATCCAAGACCTGAACCTTTGCGTTACCTCGGATCACTGGAGGGGCGGCCATGCTACGCCGGGGAGATGCCTGCAATGATACTTCCCCCGACGACATTTGCACTCAAGGGGATTCGGTCTCTTTTCGAACATCTTGAAGAGCCTTTGATCGGGGTTGCAGGTCTGGCCAACCAGCTGGTCCTCTGGAACCGAAATCACCGCTTTTGTGGAAAGTGCGGCCTGGAGACCGAAGACAGGCCGAATGAAAGGGCCAAGGTCTGTCCCGGCTGCGGGCTGATCAATTACCCCCGCCTCTCGCCTGCCGTGATTGTGGCCGTCGTCAGAGAAGACCGTCTTCTGCTCGCCCACTCTCAGCGCTTCCCCGGCAAGTTTTACAGCGTCCTGGCCGGGTTCGTAGAGCCGGGAGAAACTCTTGAGGAATGCATTCGAAGAGAAATTGAAGAAGAAGTCGGCATAGAAGTCAAGAACATCCGCTACTTCGGCAGTCAGCCATGGCCCTTTCCGGATTCCCTTATGATCGCCTTTACCGCCGAATACTCGAAAGGAGAGATCATCGCTGATCGTGCTGAAATTGCCGATGCGGGCTGGTTTTCAGCGGACAACCTCCCCCCCGTCCCCCCGAAAATCAGCATTGCCCGGGAATTGATCGACTGGTTTACAGAGAACCAGGGAAAAGGGGTCACCTAAAAATGCTTCCGGCTCCTGACTTCTGAATACTGGCTTCTCTGCATCGTCAGCTATCTCTGGCTATTGAAGCTCCTTCCAGGGGCGGCCCAAAGCCGGGCCCGCTGGACCCCGATATTTACTTTGAAGGGAATGGGACATGCGGCTGTTTAGGAATGATGAAACCGTGATCGACATGCAGGGTATAAAGAAGTGAATAAAAGCGGCTTCCCGAAGGCGTCAGAGGACTGGTGCCGGATCGGTGAACAATACATCTCGAATCTCTCTTCCTGCAAGGTCCACAGGGTCCTCGAGGATACGACCGATTTCTACGGAGTGGAATACGGCGATGTGATTCTCCTAAATGACATCGGTTATCTCGTGCGGGGAACGGAGTCGGAAAAGAAATTCGGGCTGGAAGGGGAACCCAAACCCTGGGTAAAAAGCTGCATCGACCTCGTAACCGGGGAGCGAAAGGTCATCAAACTCACCTTTCTTGAAGAATTTTCATGCAGCATCGAGGGTCTGAACTTCACGTGCCTGCGCAATCCGGAGAAGGAGGCCCGTATCCTCGAAAAGGTAAAAGGGCACGGGGGTTTCATGCAGGGGTTTTCTGCAGTGGACTCGGGTGGAAATATCGTCAGAGTCCTGGACCGCATTGCAGGGAAGAGCCTGGATAACACTCTTCAGTCTCTTCCCGGGAAGCATGAAAAATACTATCGAGAACATCTGCCGGATATCCTGGAACACCTGGGGGTGGCCTATGATGCCCTTGGAGACCTGCACCGCATGGGCGAGATTCATGGAGATATTACCCCGGATCATATCTTCGTAGAAACGGGGACGGGAAGGTACAGATGGATTGATTTTGATTATGATTACAAGGAAAGAGAGCACGTTTTCGATCGGGATATCCTTGAAATGGGGACCTTGCTGGCCTATGTGGTGGGAAAGGGGTACCTGATTTTAAGCGACATCAGGCTCCACCATCCGGAAATCGCTCAAAGGCTTCGGGCGGAGGATATGCAGAGTGTATTTCCGAGCCAACTGGCCAACCTGAAAATGGTCTATCCCTATGTCCACCGTGAGCTGAACCAGATCCTTTTGAGATTCTCCCAGGGTGCCGGGGCCGGATACCAGGATGCAAAGGAACTCGCGGCGGACGTTGTCCGCGCTGCAACGCTCATTAAGTGAATTCTCCCGTGGATATATAACGTCCCAAAGATTTTAAATTGACAGCTTGCGGCAGGCCCTGACGCATGCCGAAATTAGCTCGGCTTGACACGTCCTTTGTCTTACATCACCTCATGATCAGGGGAACGAAACGTCGAAGGATATTCCGGCACGAGGAGGATCGTGAGGATTCTCTGGTTTCAAGGGTAAAATTGACCCCGCAAGAAACAGCCTGTTCAGAAAGAAGGCAAAACCTGCGGGCGTTCAATCTGAAGCCTGTCATTGCTTCAATTTCCCCGATGAAACCAGTATCTCCCATGGGCCTGCCCGTTCTTCCCCGCTTTCTGATGGTCCCGGCAATGCCTGGGCCCAACGCTTTCAAGTGAATCAATAATTAGGGATGGTGTCCCCGGAATAGTCTGTCAAGGATGGCTGAATACGGTATTGAGTATTTGATTACCATGCAAACCCTTGTTAAAAGAGACCAATCGAGCCATCTGAATTCTGCCGCACAATTTATTGATTGCCGAGATGAGAGGTGATGCTTTCCTGGCTGAAAATAGTCCCCAAAAAGGGAACAGACCGGGCCTTGGTGACCAGGATACGAAGATGGGCGGCTGAGGCCCTGGAAAGAAGAGGAACACTGGCTGCCCCTCCTCGGTTGTGCATTACTATCTGGAAAAGCTCTAAGGAATTGGAGGCTTTTTATAAACAGGAGAAGGAAGAACTGAAGGTTGTTGCAGGGGAAGAGACGGATTTCCTGGCCACGCATGAAGCCTGGAGAGGTTTTCCGAGAATCCACGTCTGCGAGGAAAAGGTGAAAGAGGTATTCCCTGCCGTACTCCGGGGAGTCTTGCACCACGAGATAGGTCACGCGCTTCATCATGGGAGTCCTGAGTTCTACACTTTTCGCTTCTCAAGGAGTCTTCAGCAAGCTGGAAATGCCTGCGGGCTGGAGTTGTCGCTCTTGCAGCAATGTGTCTACTTTCTCTCAGTGGCTGTCAAGGACTATGAGGTGGTTAAGTGGTTGGCCGGCGTGGGACTGGGCAACAGCCAGGCGGCTCTTGTGGAGTACATGATCGAGGACACCGAACAGGAACGAGAAGTCTGGGAGATGGTTCGTGCCGATACTGCACCAAGGAAGATTGTACTTGCTTCTCTCTTGAAAACTGTGCTTTCCATCGAGGCGCTGATATCCGGTGGGACAGAGAACGCCCAGGCGCTGTTGGACAAATGGGAAAAGGCTTACTCGTGGCTTTCCGAGCAGGACCGCCTTGGGCTCATCCGATTTGCTCGCTCTTGTTTCGAATCGGAGGGAAAAACCTTCCAGGAGAGACTGGAAGGAATAACCCTGGGGCTGATCACCGACCGTTCTTTGTGAAAAGAGACCGGAATGACATGGAAAAGGGGACATCCTGTATGCCCCTGTTAGTGGGCAGTGCTATAGTGCCATTCCGTGATCACCGTAGGGGGATTTGGGGTCAAGATGTGACCCCCACTGCCCGCTGTGAGGATTATCTCTACTCCGATCTGGATTATCTCATTGAGATTTGTGCTTCACTTCCCGGCCTAAAAATCCCCAAGAAGCATGAAAGCACCATATATTCTGCCGTTATTTCTCTTGATTCACAAGAGCAATGTCTCTATACTTTATCCCCGAAAAAGCAAGGTCTTTTCAAGCATATGTCTCAGGGGGGGGGCGGGCGATACAAATCCGCAAACCCACGACACTGAGAAGGAGATGAGTACATGGAGGGTGAAACCTACCGTTCCATATGCCAGTTTTGCCATACGAATTGTGGCATTGTGGTCCACAGAAGTGGAGACGGATCGATTTCCGTGAAGGGAGATCCGGGACACCCTATGAACAGAGGCCGCTGCTGCCAAAAAGGAGCCGCGATTCCGGAAGTTATTGCATCAGAGGATCGACTCAAAGTCCCCCTGCGGAAAACCTCTAAGGGTTTTGAGAAGCTCTCTTGGCACAAGGCCCTTGAATTTGCCGCGGAGCGGTTGGGCGAAATTCGTGAACGGTTCGGGCCCCTCAGCCTTGCCCGTTGCGGCGGCGCGCCGGTATCCTATCAGTGCAGGGACGGTTTTCTTGAATTCACGGGAGCCTTCGGGTCACCCAATTTTACGGGGGCGGCAAATCTTTGCATGGTCCCAAGAATGACGGCCTTCATGGCCCTTACCGGCGGGACTCGCCCGGAACCTGATTACGATCATACAAGGCTGGTCCTCTTCTGGGGGAGCGACCCCTTGACATCGGAGCGCTACGGGGCCTATGCGGCCTATAACGGTCTGGGACAGATCATTCCGCGTCTGAAAGAGCGGGGAATACGGATGATCAGCATCGATCCCTTTTATTCGAGGACGGCTTCTCAGGCTGACGAGTGGGTGCGGATCAAGCCGGGAGGCGATGTGGCTCTCGGCCTTGCCATGATTCATGTCATCATTCAGGAAGCGCTCTATGACAGGGCCTTTGTGGAGACCTATACGAGCGGTTTTGATGCCCTGGCAGATCACGTTCAGGCTTTCACCCCCAAATGGGCCGAGACCCTGACCGGAATTCCGGCAAAGGCCATTGAAAACCTGGCGAAGACCTATGCGACCACTAAACCCGCGACCATCTATGAGGGCAACGGCCTGGATATGATCGCAAACGGCGTGGATGCTGTGCGGACGGTAGCGATCCTGATCGGCCTCACAGGAAATCTGGATGTGCCGGGCGGCAACGTCTTCATGCCCTTTGCGCAGCAGTCCTCCCTGCCCACAAAAGCCGTGTCCAGGGAGCGCAGGCTCCGTTATGAGGAATTTCCCCTGTTCATGGAACTCCCTTTTCCCGCGGTTAAGGAGGCCCTTCTGAGCGAAGAGGAAGGTCGTCCCCGGGCCATGATCGTCCATCACTGCAATCCTGTACTGATACAAGCGAACGAAAAAAGGACAAGGCAGGCCCTGGAAAAAGTTGATTTTCTTATGGTTGCCGACATTTTCCCAACAGCGACGACGGCATTGGCCGATCTGGTTCTTCCCATCCAATCAGACTTTGAAAGTTACGGGTACCGGGCCTATTCCAGCACTGAGGGCGGGTTTTTGGCCCTCGCGCGGCCGGTGTCCCCTCCAGTCGGAGAGTCACGGTCCGTATTCGAAGTTGAATATGCCCTTGCTGAAAAATTGGGAATTCACCAGGAATACCCTTTTCATGATACCCTGAGCTGGCTGAGACATATGATTCAGCCCACAGGCGTCTCCTTTGAACAGCTGGATAAAGAGCAGGTCGTTTACGCGACGCCGCCGGTCCGATACCGAAAGTATGAGGAAAAGGGCTTCAACACCCCCTCCGGAAAGGTGGAGTTCTACTCAACTATATTCGAGGACAAGGGATACGATCCGCTGCCCGGCTACTCGGAGCCCGCAGGCGAACCCTTGGATGCAGCCCTTCGTAGTGGCAGAAGGTTTCCCCTGCTTGGCTGCACCAAGCGGCCGGCCCAGTTCGTCCACACAAAGTTCAGGAATATCAATGCCCTCACAAGTTCCTACCCCGATCCCCTGGTCTGGCTGCATCCCCAGGATGCTTCGGAAAGAGATATCGCAGATGGCAATAATGTCGAGGTAAGCAGCCCCCGAGGGCAAATCACCCTTAAGGCAAGGCTCACCGAAGACACCCAGCCGGGGTATATCTGGATCGATTTCGGATGGGGAAATCCAACGGACGGAAAAGCCAGCATCAACATCCTTGTGGATGATACCAACTTTGACCCCGTATCGGGCGGCACACCCCACCGTCTTTTCGAATGCGAGATCACCAACAATTCATGAAGAACGCGTAAGAAAGGGGCCATGTGCGAAGATGGGGATGCCGGCAAAAAACTAAGTTGCTCTCTATTTCCAATAAGATTGAATATGATCTGTCATAGTGCAGGTGTTGGCTTGGCCCGAACCTAATTTAGAATTTGCCCACTAAGCCCTACCACCATATGCTGCTGCCGGATTTTTCTTGAGAAGGAGTGAGTTATGGAATTAAATGAGACGATTGAAAGAAGGCGCAGTATTCGAGCGTTTCTGCCGGATCCCGTGCCGCGAGAAAAAATTCAGAAGATTGTGGAGACGGCGCGTTGGGCGCCGTCGTGGGGAAACACCCAGCCCTGGGAGATCGTGATAGCGGACGGAGAAAAAGCCGGACAGTTGGCGCGTGCGCTCGAAGCGGAGGGGAAAAAAGGGACCAATCCCAGACCTGACATCGTGATGCCGATGCAATTCCCCGAGATTCACAAAACCCGGTATGTGTCGCTCGGCAAGGCCCTGTTTACAAGTATGGGGATTCAGCGGGGAGACCGGAAGGCCCGTACGCAGCACTACCTGAACATGTACCTGTTCTTTGGCGCACCGACCGTCGTCTACTTCGTCATCGACGGCCGGCTGAACGAACCTTACGCCTGCCTTGACATCGGCTCTATAGGGACCACCTTCTGCTATCTGGCCTATCAGGAGGGCCTGGGGACCATCTATCTGGCTGCTTCCATGCACTTTCCGGACATAGTCAAAGACATTTTGGATATTCCGGAGGACAAGAAAGTCGTCATCGGCATCGCAGTAGGGACACCGCATCCGGATGTCCCAGCGAGTCTCTTCAGGAGCGAGAGGGAGCCGGTCGAGAATCTGCTGAGATTCGCGTGAAGAGACTTCCCGCAGGCACACTGCTATCTCAAAGTGGATTCGGGGGTCAGGTCTTGAACCTTGCACGGAATAGGCGGGTCTCGGACCGGATCCGGGGTGATGGGAGGATCTTCGTTTGCTGCACATCTTTGTCGACGCTGATGCATGTCCGGTCAAACCGGAGGTATACCGCGTCGCAAGCCGATGCCGCCTTAATGTCACATTGGTGGCCAACTCCTGGATGCGAATCCCGAATGAACCATGGATCGCACTCGAAGTTGTGGGGAACGGATGCGACGCGGCCGATGATTGGATTGTCGAACACGTGGAACCTCACGACATCGTGGTCACCACTGACATTCCGCTTGCGAGCCGCTGTATAGAGCAAGGCGCACGTGTAATTGGTCCAACCGGAAAGTTATTCACAGAAGACAACATCGGTGAGGCCGTTGCGAGTCGGGACTTGTTGTCAGAACTTCAAAAACCGGATCATCGCGGATTAGCGTGAAAAATGTATTTATCACTTTGAGTTACGAGGCCATCGACGATAACGCGCATGACCGGGAAAACCATGTCCTCCGCAAACCATGAACTGCAACTCGCCAACGACTTTGTTCAGCACACCGGCTGCAATGTTTTTCTGACGGGGAAGGCGGGCACCGGCAAAACAACCTTTCTCCATAATCTCCATAAGAACGCAGTGAAGCGGATGATTGTCACCGCTCCGACCGGTGTTGCGGCTATCAATGCCGGCGGGGTAACACTCCATTCTTTTTTTCAGCTGCCTTTTGGCCCGTTTGTACCGGGCAGCGAGACATACGAGCGCAATAAACAGCGTCAGTTCAGGTTCAGCAAAGAAAAAAAGCGGATTATTCAAAGCCTTGATTTGCTGGTGATTGACGAAATAAGTATGGTACGGGCAGATTTACTCGATGCGGTGGATGCTGTTCTGCGCAGCCATCGCCGTAGTAATCAGCCATTTGGCGGTGTGCAGTTGCTTTTGATCGGCGATCTGCATCAGCTTTCTCCGGTGGCAAAACAAGATGAATGGGACCTTTTGGAGCAATATTATGAGTCAATTTATTTTTTTAACAGCAAAGCCCTTGGGCTGGGTGAACTGCTTACCATTGAATTGACGCATATTTTTCGCCAGTCGGACGCCCGTTTTATCAAGCTCCTGAATCGGGTACGGGATAACCGGCTTGATGAATCATCCATAGCGGATCTTAATCGGCGTTACATTCAGGATTTTACACCGGCCGAAGATCAGGGTTATATTACCCTAACCACCCACAACCGAAGCGCCGAATCCATCAATCAGACCAGACTTGATGGCCTGCCCAAAAAAGAACACCGATTCAAAGCTGAAGTTTCCGGAGATTTTCCTGAACAGAACTACCCGACCCTGGCCACTCTTCTGCTTAAAGAGGGGGCACAGGTGATGTTTGTGCGCAATGATCCCTCTCCTGAAAAACTCTATTACAATGGGAAAATCGGGAAAATAACCAAAATGTCGCGCAAAAGCATCAGCGTTATCTGCCCCGGCGACAAACAGGAAATCGTGGTTGAACCAATCATTTGGGAAAATATCAAATACACACTGAACGAAGAAACGAAGGAAATTGAAGAGGAGCTAATCGGTCAATTCAAACAATATCCCCTGAAACTTGCATGGGCAATCACCATCCACAAGAGCCAGGGTCTGACTTTTGAAAAGGCCATTATTGATGCCAAAGCAGCTTTTGCCCATGGTCAGATTTACGTGGCCTTAAGCCGTTGTAAAACCTTAGGGGGCATGGTGCTGAGCTCTCCCCTCTCATCCCGGGGGATAGAAACGGACGAAGCAATTATGCGTTTTGACGAAAACGCTTGTCAGAACCCGCCGTCTGAAAGCC
>Ga0307419_10001637_pt1 | contig 11521 bp, 5 predicted proteins | sample SalMarWE160230MG_2_FD_202512 | JGI IMG/M metagenome (GOLD analysis project Ga0307419, IMG submission 202512) | Salt marsh sediment microbial communities from the Plum Island Ecosystem LTER, Massachusetts, United States - WE1602-30 | ecosystem: Environmental > Aquatic > Marine > Intertidal zone >... | reverse complement strand
ATCTAAACTGTCGTTTATTACTAATATAGCGGTTTCCTCACTACAACTTTTAGTTCCCGAAGTAACATAAGGTGTAAATATTTCAACATCACCGTCCTGGAAAGCAAATGTCTGATTTCTTGCAAAAGAGGCAGTGTTTATTGCCACAATAACAACCTTTGATAATGTACTGTCTCTGTAAGCAGAAACATAAACACCAAACTGGGGGTTATCATCGCACTGGACTCTCAAATATCCGGGACGTATAAACCTGGCAAATTGAGACATAATGTAACCACGCTTTGTAACATCACCTTTGGTGGCATAAGTCCCATCAGCAATAGGACCATAATACCGTACGATATACCACCAGACGTAAGCGCTCATCCCCGCAGTCATTACATTATGAATTTCTGTTCCAACGTCGAGAGCCAATGGCCAATCGTTTCCCGAATGTGCGCTTTCCGTATAATGTTCAGTCATCCATATTTCTTTTCCTTTTTCCTCGGCAAGAGGATAAGGGGCAAGTCCGCCTCCATAAATATGTCCGGCAACAATATCTAAATTCGCACAAGCACCGGCATCATTAAGTATCGGGTCGGACATTACGCGTCTGAACTGATATGATTCCGGAGCCATGACTCTGGTTCCGATTGACGAAGCGTTATCTTCCATAAAAGTAACCATTTGCGAAGCAGTCCAATCGCATGATTCATAAGTAACGGGAATATCCGGTTCATTTTGAACAGATATGGCATATATCGGCGCGTCGTTTGCCGCCATATAAGTAACGAATGAATCTAAATGTTCAGCATAATCGTCATAATAAATTCCCCTAAGTTCACCGCCTACAGGATCGTTGTTGGTTTTCATTGCCGGGGGGGGAGACCAGGGCGATGCTATAAGGGTTACACCAAGTGAACATGCCAAATGGGCAGTAGTAACATTGCTATCAAATTCACTTTGTTGATATGGAACCCGAAGACGAAGTATTGAAAATCCGAGTTGTCCATCCCCTGTACCAAAAGCTGTATTTATTTCCTCAGTAGTCATATCTTCTCTCCATGGAAGGATGTTTGCGGCGCCGAATCCACTAATCACCTGGTGAGTACTATCCAGGTCTACTACAGCTGTATTCTGTGCATAAATATTTGCAGAAAATATAAACGAAAGTACAAGAATAAAAAACACCTCATTAATAATTTTATTAGTAAAAATTGTGCTTTTATTTTTCATCATATCCCTCTTTCAATTATTTATTATTAAAAGTTTTACTCATAATTATACAGTTCAAATCTTTGAATTAAAAAACCATCTGCCAATAAAATGCGCACATGCCTTCCTTGATGTGTTTGATCTCCGTTTAAATGCCTGATTACTTTCCAATTATTATTATCAAATCTTCCTTCTTCGGCTTTTAATATACCAACATTTAAAACCGGATTCTTTATATTTTTAAATGTGACTACAACTCCCGAGCCCGCCAGATAAAATTCGTTTTTACCGGTTTGAATAATGATTGCGCCCGCCGGCTCCCAGGTATCATTCTTGCTACCTGATTCATAGCCCAGAGTATAACTATGTCGTACTGTGAATTCATAATTTCCAAGGTTTAAAATAATTTCCTGGTTTTCTTTATCAAGTAATACGCCTTCAATTTTATTCTGCCCATGATGAGACGCGATTATTGGTGTCAGTTGAGTTATTAAATTATACATTTTGCCCAAGGGTTCATTTTCAGGATCTCCTGTAGATTCGATAGAAAATGGCGCGAAACCAATACTTTCATAGTGTCCAATGGTATAAGCAGCTTTAGCGGCAACGGTATTGTCAAATTTATGTTCGGGAATAAATAAAGGATTGCCCCCGCGTGTATACAGATCACACCAGTGTTTAATATTAGGAAAATAGAAATCCGGGGACATGAAATCTATGGATGGTCCGCCCGATTTCCATACATCCATTAAATGAGGAAGGGGTCCGGCACTTGGATATCTCCCGGGCAGCCAGCCAGGACGATTTAGTGCTGCATTTACAAACATCGGTAAAGGATAAATGGCTTTACCAGCTTCTGCAATAGTATTGGTAAACTTAGAGTAATACCATGCCATAAAGATTTCATCGGTATGCGGGCTTTTTCCAAAAATTTCTTCCTAGGTTCCCGATTCTTTATATTCATTTTTAGCCCAAACATCATTAAACTCAGGCACTAAATTTTCCTTGTTCTCTTTTAAATACTTAATGAATTCACTCGGAACATTTTCCTGGAATTTTTTATTTGCCAACGGATGATAATCCCTCGCAGTTGGCAACATCCCAATTTCATTTTCAGGTTGCAGCATTATTATGGTATGTTCTTTATCGTCTATTTCTTTTATATGTTTCATTAACGCCTGATATGCCTTTAAATCTGCCTGTAGATTATTTTCGCTAAAAGGAGTTAATGTCTCATGACTTTTACCTTTGTCATCCTTTATTCTTGGAAATCTTTCCTGGTCTTTTTTAACCCAGGACGGAGCATGGCTAGACATACTATTTTTCCAGGAGCCAAACCATAATAAAACAAGTTTTAAGTCCTGTTTACGCGCTTCTTTTATCAATTGGTCAAATAATGCAAAATCAAATACACCTTCTTCAGGTTCGATTAACTCCCAGTAAACCGGCGCTAAGACTGTATTTAAATTCATTGCTTTTAGTTTTGGCCAAATAGGTTTCATATACTCCAAACTGGTGAAAGATGAATTTCCTAATTCTCCGCCTAATACTAAATATGGTTTCTTGTCCACTATCAATTGAGTTGTATTACCCTGTTTTTGAAGGTGAGGAATTTTATCCTGGCTGAAAACGATTTGCGAAGTAAGCAAAATTATGCAGATAATAGACTTGTTTGTCAAGTTCATAGATTATCTCCCAAAATGTTTATTAGTCTAACTGTATTCATATTTATCTCCCTTGTTTTTTTATTCTAAATACGATTATAATAAAAAAGATTAAACCAGTCAAGCTTCTTAAGAACTTTCCAGATAAAATTTGCAATTCTGGAATCATCCATATGCGTACCCGAAAATACGGAAAGACCCTATTGACGATATTTTAAAAAATTATATAATAATTAAATATTGAAAGTAATTGAGGGTAATATTTCAAGAGTTATACAGTAAAAGTAGGGAAGTATTTTTTGTTTATGCTTAAATTATGAAAAGGTAAAAGAAATGAAAAGATTATTAGTATTGCTGAGTTGCTATTTCATAATGGGAAATTACGGATACGGACAATCCCCGCCGTTTCAAACTTATATAAACCCCGTAATTCCCGGAGACCACCCGGACTGCACTTTAACAAAAATAGGCAATGATTTTTATACAATTAATAATAGAGGAACAATAAATGTCTTTTATCTTAACTTTTTATTTTTAAATGAATTAAAGGAGGAAGCCTTATGATAATATTAATTTTAACAATCGGTCTCAGTATGTCAATATCTTTTCTATGTTCTATTTTTCAAGCATGTTTGCTCAGTGTATCAAGTGTTGACCCAGGCCAAACACCAGTAAGAAAGTCGAACCGCGCTTGTATATTAAACACTTTCAAAGACAAGATCCAAAAACCAATAATGCCGAGAGCCGGGATTGTATACTTTTACATATTGTTATGCGGTTCATTTCTGGCACCACTGCCTGCCAAATCACAACAAACCTTCTGTAATCCTTTAAATCTAAATTATAGATTTATGGTTGATGCAATTGATGCCCGTGAAGCCGCTGACCCGGTTATAATTTTATTTGAAGATGACTATTATCTTTTTGCTTCTCGCTCAGGTGGCTATTGGACTTCCACAGATCTTCATGATTGGACATTTATTGTTCCGACTGGTGTCGAACTCGAAACTTATGCACCTGCTGCATTAGTTATAGGGGATACTGTATATTATGTAGGAGGTAGTAGAATCTACAAGACTGCCGACCCGAAATCAGGTGTTTGGACGGAAGGACCAAGTATTGGATCGTATAGCGATCCGGCTCTTTTCCTCGATGATGACGAAAGGTTATATATGTACCATGGATGTACTAATACAAAGTCCAGTGCAAATATTCGTATGGTTGAACTCGATCCCATAACATTTCAGGAAAAAGGAAGTGAAATAGGTTTGGTTTTTTCAATGGCTTCATCACATGGGTGGGAAAGACGGGGAGATGATAATTTGTTGGATGAAGTGCCGTGGATTGAGGGCTCGTGGATGAACAAAATAAATAATAAATACTACCTTCATTATGCTGCCCCGGGGACGGAGTTCAAAACGTATGCGGATGGTATCTACGTGTCATCCGATTCAGCAAAAGGGCCCTTTCAATATGCAACGTACAGTCCTTTTTCATTTAAACCGACTGGTTTTATGTCAGGAGTGGGTCATGGTTGCACATTTAGGGATAAAGATGGTAACTATTGGCAGATTGCAACGATGACTATCTCGGTCAAACATATGTTCGAACGCCGTTTATGTCTTTTCCCCGTTGATGTTGACGCTGATAGCAACATCCGCTGTAATACAGTCTTTGGTGATTTTCCTCAATATCTTCCCGGGATAGAGAGCGATCCAATCGATAACAACTTTGCCGGTATGCTCTTATTGTCTCACAAAAAATATGTCACAGCTTCTTCCTCTTTAGATGGTTATGGTGTTGAAAATGCGGTTGATGAAGATGCTCGTACTTATTGGTCTGCTCAGAGTGGCGATTCAGGGGAATGGATGTTGATTGATTTGGGTGAGGAATGTGATATTGAAGCTATTCAGGTAAATTTTGCGGAACATAATACTGTCCCGGGACTTGTCCGTGGGCGTGACAATATATTATATGAAAGATACATCATCGAAGAATCCAACGATGGCAAGAGTTGGGATACACTTGTTGATAAAAGTCTAAATATGCAGGACGTCCCTCACGATTTTATTGAACTGGCTGAAGCTGTCCAGGCGCGTTATATTAAGCTTACAAATATATTTGCTCCCGGGGAAGGAAATTTTGCAGTTCGTGGTCTTCGAGTGTTCGGAAATTCAAATCAAGCTGTTTTTACAGAAGTTACTGATTTTACTGTGCAGCGTGAAGCTGATGAACGTGACGCTGTAGTCCGCTGGACATCAGTCCCGGATGCAGATGGTTATATTATACGCTATGGTATAGCATCAGATAAACTGTATAACAATTATATGGTTTATGATGTGGATAGCATCGCAATACATAGTCTTAATACGGGAGTAGATTATTATTTTAGTGTTGAGGCGTTTGACGGTGGCACAGATTATTATTACTCTGTCGGCGAATTTCGGTCTTTTGAATCAGGGGATTGGGATGATGTTAATACTTGGGAGCGATATGACGGTTCGGCATGGATTAATCCTGCCCCTGGTATTCCGACTCCATCCGATGGAGCAATAACTATTCTTAGTGGAGATACGGTGACTTTAACGACAGCGGATTCGATAGATCAAGTAATTATTTCATCTGGCGGTTATTTTGTGATTAATTCCGGTATTACTTTGTTAGTTAAAGATGGAATTGGAACGGATTTGACAGTTAATGGAACCTTATTAAATTCTGGTTCTATCACAAAAGATATGTCTGCGACAATAAGTTTTTTAGACGGAAGCCTGTATATACATGGGCAGAACGGTGGCTCAATCCCAATATCGAGGTGGGGAGTGGGATCTACTTGTGAAATCAGCAGCGTTACGAGTGAATTGCCATCAGGTTTAGAACAGAATTTTTACCACTTCACGTGGGATTGTTCGGGGCAGGTATTGGATGTAAGTATGGGATGGAATGGAGATACGATAGGAGGAAATATAAATATACAGAATACAGGAACAGGTGTATGGCAATTATGTACTCCAACTGCAGGTACACCAGCAGTTATAAATATTAATGGTGATTTTAATCAGGCAGCGGGGGTAGTTGCTGCGCATATGTCGAATGAAGGAGGAACATCTGTTACTATAAATCAAGGTGGTAGTATAGACATAACAGGAGGTCAGTTTAGTATAAGTGGAGGAACACAAGGGGGGACGGGTACTACGGTATGGAATCTAACCGGTGATAATTTTTCTGTTTCAAATGCAAATATACAGAGTGGTACGACAACGCCGTCAGGAGCAGGATTTGTATTTAAAAAGGCAGGAACACAGAATTTGAATATAGGGTCAGGTAATACGATAGGCTCTTTACCGATAGAGGTAGATAGTGGGACTACGTTGAATATTGGGACGAGTGAATTGACGGGCAATGGTCACTTTATGTTGGATTCTGGTGCCACATTAGAGATGGCTCATTCTGATGGTATAGATGGTAATATACAGACAGAGGGGACAAAGATATTAAGCAAGGCAGCAAATTACACATATAATGGGAGTGTAGCGCAGGTAACTGGTAGCTTGCTACCGGATACGGTAAATAACCTGACATTGGATAACAGTATGGGATTAACATTGTCACAGGATGTAGTTGTAAATGGGGTGATGGAAATGAAGGGGGGATCGCTGCAATCAGGAAGTGAGGTATTGAGCTATGGTGCGGATGGAGCGTTAAAATATTCAGGCGTTGATAGTGCTCAGACGACGGCAGAGCTTGAATTTCCGGTTGTCGAGGGCCCAAAGGATTTACTAATTTCAAATACTGACGGAGTAAATTTGCACGCATCAAGGTCGATAAGAGGTATTTTGAATTTAGATGGAAAGTTGGTGTTAGGAGCAAATGAGTTGACAGCGGGGTCGGCAACGACGGAGTCAGTGACTACGGCATTTGTAAACACAGACGGAGGAGGAAAGTTGTTGTTGCCTGTGGAGAATTCTACAGAGGTATTATATCCCATAGGAGCAAGCGGAGGAAGCTCGGTTTCATATTGTTCTTTGTGGATAACCAATAATGGAGACTTTGATACTATATCGGTAGGAGCAGTTATGGATACTACGAGTCAATCTACAAAGCCGCGTGTTAAGTTAAAGTGGAATATAGAAAGTAGTGGAGATATTGGAGATTACGATTTGAAGTTTGGATGGAATCCGTCTTCACTGCATGAGAACAGTTTATTCAGGAGAGATAGAGAGGATAATGCCAGGATATTTTTGATAGGAGAAACCGATACAGTAGAGGCAGGTAGCGGAGATTACGAGTTTAATTTCACAACAAGGCCTTATACTGCGAAGCGTGGAGGGATAAGTGAATTAGGGATGTTTGTGGTAGGGAAGTTTAAGGATTCTGTATGGACAGGAGTAGCAGAAAAGATGCCGGGAAGGTATCGATTGAAACAGAACTATCCTAATCCATTTACTTCAGTGACGTTTATAGAGTATGAATTACCCAAGGACGAGAAAGCAGATTTAAAGGTATACAATGCGTTAGGTCAAGAGGTAGCAGTATTGGAGAAGGGTAGTAAATTAGCCGGATACCATAAAGTAGAGTGGGATGCATCGAATTTGTCGACAGGTGTATATTTTTATAAATTAACAGCCGGCTCTTTTACTGATACGAAAAAATTATTACTTCTAAAATGATATATCATAATAATATAAGTGGAAAGAAATGAAAAAATTATTTTTATTGCTAAGTTATTGTTTCTTAATAGGGAATTACGGGTACGGACAATCACCGTCGTTTCAAACTTATATGAACCCTGTTATTCCCGGAGACCACCCGGATTGCACTTTAACGAAAGTAGGCAACGATTTTTATACAACAGGTTCATCTTTTAATGTAACACCGGTTATTTTTCATTCAACCGATTTGGTTCATTGGGAAGCAATTGCTCAACCTGTAAAAGCATCGTGGTCAAATTACGGTGATTCTCCCGGAGGTGGATGTTGGGGAGGGCACATGGTTTATTATGACGGGCAATACTGGGATTTCTTTTCACGGTCAAATACGATGTATTTTGTTACGGCGGATGATCCCAGTGGACCCTGGAGCGATCCGGTAAGAGTCAATAATCCTTCGGAACTTACTTATACATTAGGCTATGACAATTCCATATTCATCGACGATGATGACAAGTGGTATTTAGTCGTCAAAAACGGTCAACCCAATAATGGTATTGTAGAATTGGGAAATGACGGGCAACCTACAGGTGTTGTTTATAATCTTGACTGGTTAAATCCGGATCCTTATCCGTATAGCTGGGCAGAAGGACCGGTAATGTGGAAATATGGAGGTTATTACTATTATTCGTTTGCCCGGGATTTAGCTGGGGGACAAAAGGTCATGAGAAGCGACACACTTACCGATAGTGAGGAGTCATGGGAGATGCTGGGCGATTTTTTCAATGAGAGCGATCCCGAAAAACCGGGTGCTCTTTTTACAAGCCCGAATCATGCCTCACCCGTTGTGATGCTGGATGATAGTACCCATTGGATTGTTCATCCTTTGTATGCGAAAGGTGAATGGAAAGGACAGGGACGACAGGGGCTTTTAAACCAGGTTCGTTATGATTCTACTTTAAAGCCTATTGCTGATTACCCTATCAATCAACCTTTCACGGCACCGGAACTTCCAAGCAGTGGTATTCCCTGGATGGTGCCAAAATCCGATTTTTTTGATTCTGAAGAGCTGAATCCCGAATGGTCATTTTTAGGTCGTACACTAGATGCCTCGCATTCCCTTACCGACCGTTCGGGATGGTTGCGTTTATCACCTAAGAGCAGTACAAAGGCAAATACGGTTATAAAGAATGACGGGGAACATAATTACTCGCTCTTAACACGTCTTGACTTCGATCCGCAGTCGACGAATGACGAAGCAGGGCTTAGAATCATGCGAGGGGATGAAACGATGTTTGTAAAATTATACAGCTCTGTAAATGAGGACAGTAATAAAGTAATAGTATTCAGTTTTGAAGACACAAGATACGAAATCAATAACACTGCGGGAGATACCTTGTGGCTCAGGATTATCAGGGAGAACCATAGTATTAGCGGTTATTTCAGCGGGGACGGCATCGATTGGGTAAAAGTCGGACAAGACATTGATGTATCTGTAATTGATTCATATTCCGATTTTTCAACATTTACCGGGACCAGGCAGGGATTATATGTTGATGGAGAAAGTGACGCATTTTTTGATCTCTATATTTATAGAGATGCATATACACTTATACTGGCTAAATGGCCGGCTAATCAATTTGGCACGTGGAGAACATCTGTATTGGACAGCATACACAATAACGATTGGGCGCTGTATGCAGGTGTTGAATTTGGCGGCAACGCTGATTATCCCAAAGCCCCTGATTCATTCGCAGTCGTAGCTTCAAGTGCCACTTCTGGTGGAATTATTGAAGTATGGCTTGATTCTCTTGACACCGGTGATAAAATTGCCGAATGCAGCATCGAAAATACCGGTGACTGGGAAACTTACAGCGTATTTAAATCAGGGATAGACTCAGTATCAGGCAGACACGATGTTTATTTGAAATTTACAGGTGGGGAGGGATTACTTTTCCGACTTGAATCTATTAAGTTTTTAATCGAAGGTGACTCTCTTTCATATATTGAGGAGCCGACCTTTTCCCGAAATCCCAAAGCTTATTTTTTAGAGCAAAATTATCCGAATCCGTTCAATCAATCGACGCGTATCAATTTTGAAGTTCCCGAACAATCATTTGTTTCTCTGGTGGTTTACAATCTTCTCGGTCAAGAAGTAGCCGTACTTGCAGAAAAAGAGTTTTCTGCAGGAAAGCATTCCGTGACATTCGATGCATCTCATTTAGCTAGTGGAATGTATTTCTATAAAATTAAAGCAAAAGATACCGACTTTGTCGTGACAAAGAAAATGATTTTAATCAGATAAAGCAGAAAGCTCAAGGATTCGAGGAACCGAGGGGTTAAGTAACCATCCACAACTTTTGATCAGCTATTGACATAAAATCAAAAGACATTTATAATCTCATCGAAACAAACAACTCTTACTTAATGAAATATTTAGGGGAGTTGTTTTCTATAATACAAAATAAGGAGGTATTATGAGATTGTTTAAAAATATGTTTATGACAAGATTACTGTTTTGCTCATGTTTTTTAGCATTGTTGAGCTGCTCAGGAGAAAAGAAAGCTAAAGCTTTTAATGGAATAGAAGTTCAATTGATCATAGGTAGATTCTGGAACGCGTTCGATGGCAAACTTCCTGTAATTAATGATGCTGCACATTGGCATTTAGGGAATTCGCATCTGGATTTGAGTGGCGCTGAAGAAGTAATACCTCCCGGCGGAAAATTAGTTGAAGGATGCTTTAAAAACGAAGACAGCACTGAAGTAATGCTTTTCTCGAAATTCGGACCAGCCGAAGATAAAGAAGCCTGCAAGCCAACGGGTTCTTTTTATGAGATTCCCATTTACTTTTCTAATAACTCAAATGATACAAATACAATCGCATTAAGCAAAGAAGACAATAAGACCCTAAACGTCCAACTTGTATTAGACAATAAAGAAGCCTTGTCTCCGGCAGCATTTCGCATACCAGGTTTTCCCCCGATTGACGAACGCAGTTTATTTACATCATTCGAGAGCAAACTCTTCTTATCTCTTCCTCCAAAAACTAAAACATGGTTATTATTAGTCTTTGATATCCCCGCAGATATAAAAACAGCGGAACTAGTCTTATGCTCAAAAACTACTTTTGACATAAATTTTTCAGCCGCAAAATTCAGGGAAATTAATTGCAAAACGGTAAAGGAATATAAAACTGAATTGCAATTTAGCATGACCCAAAACTGGAAGGAAGGAGAAGATCCGGCAAATGCGACTACTACTTATTACACAAACCGAGCGGCTATTCTGGATATACTTAATCGCTTTCAGCTTGAAGGAGAAACAAAGCTCGATAAAAGATTAAAAAAACTGATAGAACAGATAGAAAAAGCCCCTGCGTATGAGGCATCTTATCCTGAAAACCCATGGTTCGACGTTAATCTTTCCCCTGAACTTTTTTCTCTGTTAGATGAATTTATGGATGATATTTCTACCCAATTTAATTGCGGAGAATAAGGAGGATTTAATGGTTTCTATAATTTATATACTTTTAATAGCTCCGTGGTCGATAGGAGCAAGCTCTTCACGATGGGATTCTCCCGATATATTTATCGAAGATTCGCTCGGCAGCTTTGTCGATTTTGCCGCGGATTACAACTACACTACCGGAGATATATATGTGGCGTGTATTCCTGATTCCGGGAATTATTTCGGTCCGGATTCTATAGGAACCCTTTTATTTCGTTCGACTGACCATGGGAACACCTGGAATTTAATACTAAGAGATGTTTACTATGATGAGGGGTGGGAAATAAAAGACATAGACCTGGTTGCCACAAGGAGTGATACTGTTTATCTTCTCATGAGTTGGCATAATAAGGGAGTCGATGTGTTCGATGAGATGAACGTAGCGAAAATCTACGAAGCAGGCGGAAATTGGAATATCGAATGGATAATCTCTTCTGATATAGATGCTACGGAAATCCGTTCTCCGAAACTCGTGAGAGACGATTTTGATGATTTTTATCTATACATT
>Ga0307419_10001636_pt1 | contig 11523 bp, 9 predicted proteins | sample SalMarWE160230MG_2_FD_202512 | JGI IMG/M metagenome (GOLD analysis project Ga0307419, IMG submission 202512) | Salt marsh sediment microbial communities from the Plum Island Ecosystem LTER, Massachusetts, United States - WE1602-30 | ecosystem: Environmental > Aquatic > Marine > Intertidal zone >... | reverse complement strand
CATTGTCTGTGCTTATGCTGGCCGGGATACGTGAAATCCTCGTAATATCCACTCCCCGTGACCTGCCGGTATTCTTCAACATGCTGGGGGATGGATCCCCGCTTGGACTGAAATTCAGCTATGTGGAACAACTCTCACCTGAAGGACTGGCACAGGCTTTCATACTGGGTGAGGAATTTATCGGAAAAGATCCGGTTTGCATGATACTGGGAGATAATATCTTTTTCGGTCATGGATTTGGAGATACTCTTCTGGATACCGCAAAACTTAAAGAAGGAGCCTGTGTTTTCGGCTATTATGTAACCGATCCCGAACGCTATGGAGTCGTGGAATTCGATAAGAACCGTATAGTTATAAGCATTGAAGAGAAACCCTCTAAACCCAGGTCCAACTATGCTGTAACAGGGTTATATTTCTATGATAATACAGTTGTCAGCAAGGCAAAATCGCTGAAGCCGTCGGCACGCGGAGAACTGGAAATAACAGATCTCAACAGGCTATACCTTAATGATGGCAGTCTTGAAGTAAAACTTATGGGCAGAGGAATGGCATGGCTCGATACCGGTACTGTTGAGAGTCTTCTTCAGGCAGCCAACTTTATTGCCACCCTGGAACAAAGACAGGGACTCAAAGCATCATGTATTGAAGAAATAGCATACAAAAGAGGATTTATAGATAAAAATCAGCTGAAAGCTCTGGCAGAACCTCTCTCTAACAGCCAGTATGGCAAATACCTTCTCAGAATAGCCTCCGAAGAGATCAGTGTTATGGAAGGATCAAAGTAAGAAACCGGGATATGGAAAAAGTCGAAACAGGATTTACAGGGCTCTACATCATAAAGCCGGCAATATATTCCGATGAAAGAGGGTATTTTTTTGAATGTTACAACAGCGAGTCTTTCAAAAAAGCCGGGATATCCTTTATCCCTGTTCAGGATAATGAGTCAAAATCGACCAGGGGTGTAATCCGCGGCCTTCACTATCAGCTTAAGCCTCATGACCAGGCAAAACTTATCAGGGTTATTGAGGGAAAAATATATGATGTGGCTCTTGATTTGCGTAAAAGTTCAAGGACTTTCGGAAAATGGTTCGGTATTGAGCTCGACTCCGAAAGCAAACAACAGCTTTTTATCCCAAGGGGATTTGCTCACGGGTTTTCTGTTTTAAGCGATGCAGCTATCGTACAATATAAGGTTGACGATATTTATAACAAGCTGTCGGAAAGAGGGATAGCCCTTACAGATCCGGTTCTTGACATTGACTGGAGGCTGGGTGATACTGCTCCAGTCATTAGCGAAAAAGACCAGAAAAATCCTCCACTGAGAAGGGCTGAAATGAACTTTTGAAATTATCTTTAAACCTATGGCAGTTATTCTTATCACCGGAGCAAATGGTCAGCTTGGCAGTGAACTCAAAAATGCATCAAAAAGCTATTATGGATACGACTTTATCTTTACTGACATTTCGGATCTCGATATCTCCTCGCCAGATAAAACTGCTGATTTCATTCATAAAACCCGGCCCGACTGGATCATTAACTGTGCCGCTTATAATTTAGTGGATAAAGCTGAAGACGAATATGATAAAGCTTTACTTATCAATGGCACAGCAGTCAAAAATATTGCTGAGGTTATAAAAGGATCGGAGTGCAGATTCATACATATATCTACCGATTATGTATTTGACGGAAACTCAAATGTCCCGTATAGAGAGAGTTCTGTGACCAATCCCCTCAGCGCTTACGGACGTTCAAAGCTCGAGGGTGAAAAGGGTGCACTCCTGCACCATGGATCGATGATCATCAGAACATCATGGCTGTACTCTTCTTTCGGAACCAATTTTGTAAAGACAATTCTGAATAAGGCCAAAGAAAAGGATTTGATGAAGGTTGTGTTTGATCAAACCGGTTCACCTACCTGGGCAGCCGATCTTGCTGAAGCAATCCTGAATATTATTTCAGGCGTGATAAGGAACCGGATCGCGTTTAATGCGGGGATATATCAATATACGAACGAAGGTATATGCAGCTGGTATGACCTGGCACTGGAAACAGTAAAGGAAGCAGGGCTTCAATGCAAAATAATACCCATATTGTCAAAAGATTATCCGACAGCTGCCAAAAGACCATTTTACTCTGTACTCGATAAAAGCAAGATAAAAGAGAATTATAACCTGGAAATACCTCACTGGAGAAGCAGCTTAAAGAAATGTATTAAATTGATGCTATAACTTACCGCCTTCCCCGTTTCCCCCAGGCAAGAAAAGTGAAGGAGTAAGAAAGACAAATAGACAACAAGACAGTAAGAAAAATCAATATGTTAACAATAGATGATATCAGGAAAAAAGCTCTATCATGGCTTGGCAGCGAGTATAATGAAGAGACCCGTAATGAGGTTCGTGAAATGCTTGAAAAAGACGAGAAGAAGCTGATTGATGCCTTCTACCAGGATCTTGAATTTGGCACCGGAGGTCTGAGAGGAATAATGGGAGCCGGAACCAACAGGATGAACATTTACACCCTGGGAATGGCAACCCAGGGACTTTCAAATTATATCATCAGGCAATGCGGACATGAAGAAATAAGAGTCGCTATCGCTCACGACTGCCGGAATAACAGCAGACTCTTTGCTGAAACCGCGGCTGATATTTTTTCAGCGAATGGCTTTGAAGTATACCTTTTTGAATCACTACGGCCAACTCCTGAATTATCATATGCCATACGACGCTATAAATGCCAGAGCGGGGTGGTCATTACAGCTTCTCATAATCCCCCGGAATATAATGGTTACAAAGCATACTGGAACGACGGCGGACAGGTTGTTGCCCCTCATGATAAAGGTATCATCGATGAGGTACGAAATATTAAATCTGTTAATGAGATCAGGTTCGTCGGAAAAAAAGAAAAGATAAACATAATCGGAAAGGAGACCGATGATGCATTCCTGCAGGAGGTTCTGAAAATAAGAATTAATCCTGAGGTTATCAGCAATAACAGTGATCTTGGAATTGTCTACACTCCTATTCATGGTACAGGTGTTATACTTGTGCCGCCCGCCCTCAGATTATTCGGATTCAGAAATATCATAAGCGTTCCGGAACAAGAAAAACCTGACGGTAATTTCCCAACTGTCAAATCGCCCAATCCTGAAGATCCGGATGCATTGAAGCTGGCAATTGAGAAGGCTGTCAGTACAGGAGCCGATCTGGTAATGGCTACAGATCCTGATGCTGACAGACTGGGAATTGCATGTAAAAACAAGAGCGGGGAGTTTGTGCTCCTGAACGGAAACCAGACCAGTGTTCTGCTTACATATTACATCCTTTCTCAATTCAGGGAAAAAAAGAAATATAAGGGTAATGAATACATTATCAAGACGATAGTCACAACCGACCTGATGGACAGTATAGCAGAAAAACATGGTGTTACATGTTATAATGTCCTTACGGGATTTAAATTCTTTGCCGACTTGATAAGGAAACTGGAGGGTAAAGAGAAATATATCGGCGGCGGAGAGGAGAGCTATGGTTTCCTTCCGGGAGACTATGTCAGAGATAAGGATGCTGTAGGCTCATGCGCACTTGTTGCTGAAACTGCTACATGGGCAAAGAGCAGGGGCAAATCACTTTATGAGATGCTGATCGACATTTACCTTGAGTATGGATTATACAAGGAAAAGCTGATCAATATTGTCCGCAAAGGTGCTGAAGGAGCAAATGAGATCAAGGCAATGATGATCGCTTACAGGAACGACCCTCCAAAAAGCATCAACCACAGCAAAGTAGTGAAGATCAATGATTATGAAACACTGATGTCAACTGATTGTATATCAGGAATAAAAACAAAAATTGATCTTCTGAAATCTAATGTTCTCCAGTTTTTCCTTGAGGATCGATCAAAGATCTCAGTGAGACCATCCGGTACCGAACCGAAGATCAAGTTTTATTTTAGTGTAAATACTACACTTGAATCAGCAGATAGATTTGTAGAAACTGAAAAGATGCTTGATCAGAGGATTGATAGAATTGTTGTTGATATGAAATTGGGATAAATACCCCCCATCCCCATACGCTTTCACTTCGCTCAAGCTATCGGGACAGGCTCTGAGGGGGGCTAATCCTAACTTATTCCTGGATTTGCAGTAATTATTGAGCTTAATCCCCCTTCAGGGGGAAGCCGCGAAGCGGCAGGGGGGTATTTATTCCCCAATGATTTTTACGAGTACGCGCTTGCGGCGTTTGCCATCGAATTCGCCATAGAAGATCTGTTCCCAGGGGCCGAAATCCATCTGGCCTTTTGAAATTGCAACGACCACTTCCCTGCCCATCAGAGTACGTTTGATATGGGCATCGGCATTATCTTCAAAGCCATTATGCCTATACTGTGAATAAGGTTTCTCAGGAGCAAGCTTTTCAAGCCACACTTCAAAATCGTGGTGTAATCCTGCTTCATCATCATTAATAAATACTGAAGCACTTATATGCATAGCATTAACAAGTATCAGGCCTTCCTGTATTCCTGATTCATTCAGGCATCTCTCAACCTGCCCCGTAATGTTGACAAAAGCACGACGGGTCGGAATCTCAAACCAGAGTTCTTTACGATATGATGTCATAGATTTTTTCTTTAAAGTTAAAGAATAATCTGAAGATACGATTTGTTAATCCGTGCCATCTGTTTGTGAATTCGTAATCTATTATTGTCAACTCATTTTAGTAATTTTGATTATTCACTAATATTAAAGTAATGAAAACACTGAAAATCACTGTAATCACATGGATATTTGCCGGTTTGTTCTCGCATGCAGCAAGCGGACAAATTCAGGCTATGGCAGATACGTCCGGCAATTATGCAGCAGTAAAGCATGCTATAGAACAATCAATAGGATGGGCTATTGAAAAGGATTTTGAAGCCATGTACAGGTTATGGGCAGATAATATGTTCCATTTCTGGTTAACATCTGACAGCAAAATTATTGGACTCGATGACTTTAAGAAATACTCAGAGGTCTGGAAAGATCCTGGCTTCAGAGGAACACGCTATGAGTTCAGGGAACTGCGAATTGTCTTTTCGCAGTCAGGTGATGTCGCATGGTATTCGTGCTTTGTCGATGATTGCGGCTCATTCAATGGTAAGGAATCCTGCCTGAAGGATGTTTTTCAGACCGGGGTGTTGGAGAAGAGAGACGGCCGCTGGGTCCATGTGTTAATGCACGGAGCATATCCTGTCGATAAAATACCTGAAAATTATGTCAGAAGGTTCTATTCAGATTTGTTTGAAAATAAAAGAGAGGAATAGCAGGTGCCAATATTTCAAATCAGAAAAGACCGGATTTTCTTGACCTTTTGAATTATAAATCCCAGGAACTTAAAAAATTCATTTAATTTTTGTAACCTTTCTTATAGCCAGGACATGTTTGGCCGATTCAACCTTTTTCGGTTTTTTTGATCAGACATGGTTATATGCCAGACCTGAAGATATTCTTAATAAACCTTACAGCATTGTCCTGACTGATGAATTGGCAAGGACGATATTCGGAAAAATCAACCCGGTTGGAATGACCCATAAAAGTTCTCCCGGGGGAGCTGTGCTTATTCTTACACTGCCCCCGGTAGTGGCAACTGGAATTATGAAGGATTTACAATAGAAACTTTTGATGAGTCAAAAGAACTTCAGCTTGTGAAACAATCAATTGATAATGTCATAGACCGGGCTGTCAGGAATTTTAAAAAATCACGATCAAGGGCAGATAATAAATTGACTTATCCGGAAAATGATCTCAACTGACTTGGATATACATTATTGAACCGTGGTATGAAAAAAAATCAATAAGAGTATTCAGACTCGCACTGGAAATCTATCCCGGCAATAAAAAAACGAAAGAAATACTGGAAAAGTTAAAAATGAAAAAGTAATTTTAACCAATTATTCAGATATGATGAATACTTCAATGCTGGGTAATCTGCCGGGATATAAGGAATACTGCCGGAAAACAAAATACCGTTTAATCCCACTTTTGTGGTAACTCATTTTAAAGTACAGAATATGAGAAAGATTCTTTTATCAGGTATTTTATTAACTGTCTGCAGCATAATTATATCCGCACATGACTTGTCCTCTGCCAGGCAGAAGCACATCCCTTCCGGATGTACAGTAATTACAATATCAAAGGGGGATAGTGTATTTTTCGGAGGTAATGATGATTATATCAATCCTGACTCCTGGTATTGGGTACAACCGGGCGATTCGTCCAGATACGGAGTAATCTGGATCGGTACCCCTGATAATCCTCAGCAGGGAGTTAACGAAAAAGGACTGGCTTATGATTCAAACGGACTGCCAAGGTTTGATGTGAATCCGCATACTGAAAGAATTCCTGTTCCGGGAGGTTATTATCATGATTATATCATGTGGATAATGCATGAGTGTTCAACGGTTAAGGAAGTCATTGACTGGGTCAATACCCATCAGCGGTTTCCATATATGCACGATCAGTTGCATTTCGCAGATAAAAAAGGTGATGCAGTAATAATCAGCGCCGGGAAAGACGGTGAGATGGTGTTTACCAGGAAAACACCCGGTGACGGATTCTTAGTTTCTACAAACTTCAATGTTGCTAATCCTTCAAATGGTTTTGGTTATCCCTGCTGGCGTTATGACAAAGCTCATGAACTGATTGGGCAACTGATTGATAAAGAAGAACCGCTGAGTTATAAAGATGTTACATATGTTATGGATGCAGTCCATCAGGAAAGTGCCAGTTGGACAATTGAAACTCTTGTAGCTGATCTTGTTAATGGAATAGTGTACATTTATTATTTCTACCAGTACGACCACCCTGTTGTGTTAAACGTTAAGAACGAATTATCAAATCCTCGTGAACCGGGACCTCTGAGCAAGCTTTTTCCGGAGGATGTACAACATGAAGCTGCAAATCGTTACAGGCATTTAACAAAGACTATAAAGATTAATAATACTGTTGGTATATCATGGACTGCCCTGATAATCATCACCATGGTTTTGCTATTCATCCTTCCCTCCCGAAGCAACGGATTAAGATTCTGGATTCCCGCCATTATTGTCCTTGGCCCTGTTGCCCTGATTATGAAACTCATTGTCTTACAACCCGGTAAAACAACTCACCTGAGGAATGCCCTGACAGAAACAATTGGCGATCTTGTACCTGTAACAATAGCCTATCTAGTGGCACAGGTGATCATTATCTTAAAAGCGGTATCAGGAGGTATAAGCGAGCAGCAACAGGTTTTACTCATACTCGGTCTTCCTTTATTTACAGCATGGATTATTTTTCATTCTCCTGCGCTGGCCTCTGCAGGTAAAAAGAACTTTGGCAGGTTCTTATTACATCGGTTTCCACAGGTTATAGCTGTTACATTACTGGGATTGGCAGGGATCTTTCCGGTAGCCATGCCCCTTGAAAATATGAGTCTCGCAATGTCACAGATAATACCTTTATCACCGTGGATTGTTATGACCTGGTGGGCAATAACTGTAGCGGGCAGCCTGATGGGTGGATTATTAATATTCTTCTATGAGCACTGGGCAGTAAAGAGAGGTAATCAGGCGTGGAATATCTTTGCCGGAAATGAAGGGGAAGTGATCACTCCAAAGTGGAGTAAAATCTGGTGGTGGTTAATCATAAGCGTTTTGATGCTCTTCTCCGGCTTTATTACAGGTATAATGCTGCTGAAGGCAATGGCAGGTTAACAGGATTATTTACACAGTACTTTCTGATTATAACTGTATACAGAAAACTATGAACATGAATGTGTTTCCTGAATATTACATAAATTAACCAGATAAATCCAAAAAAATGAAAAACCGAATCCTTGCATTATGTCTTATAATCGTTTTTTCGAATATATCAGGCAACTCCTTCTCCCAGATCCAGGAGAAGGGGGAAAATATTATCAAACCGGCTTTGCTGGTTATTGACATTCAGAATGCGTATTTAAAAGGCATGGCTCAGCAGGATAAAGATATCGCTATGCCTAACATTAACCACTATATTGATCTTTTCCGGACAAACGGGTATCCCATTATCAGAATTTATCATTACAGTAAAAAGTTTGGCCCTGAACAGGGGACTGACGAGTTTGAATTCCCGTCCTCGGTTCAGATAAAATCGGATGATCCGAAAGTCATTAAAACATATCCTGATGGTTTCAATAAGACAGATCTTAATAAAGTTCTGCAGGAAAAAGGTGTCAACACCGTGTTCCTCTGCGGATTAAGCGCTGTCGGATGTGTTCTCGCAACCTGGATCGGAGCACAGAACAACGACTACAATGCATTCATGATCAAAGACGCTATAATGAGTCATAATTCAGATTACACAAATCAGATTGAAGCTATGTTCGATGCTGTTGGTCCCGATGTCGTCAGCCTTCTTCTTGAGAATTCTGGGAAATAAAGCAGATATTTCAACGGACTCATAAATAACCACGGATAATACTGATTAATACGGATTATTTTTGTTAAACTCTTTATAATTCCGTGTAGTCTGTGGTAAAATATTCGAATAGGGTTTTATCTTCCTTGAGGGTCATAATATAATGATATTATTTATCCATGAATAAATCTTTCAAACCTCCGGTTTTTCATTTAATTTTTATTTCCTTTCTTTTGTTTTCATGCCATAAGGAGGAATTTAACCGTTTTCCCCTTGCAGCTCAGTATAATATAAACGGAGAGCAGCTTACTCTGGCTTTCGATGAGTTTAAAACAGTTGAGGGTGCACTAAGCCTTATTGTTTGCCGGGAAGGGACTATCGTTGCCGAAGAATATACAAATTACAACAGCTATGGAGCCGACAGTATTAAAAACATAATGTCGGTAACTAAAACCTTTACCGGTGTCCTTGTGGGACTGGCTGTTGATAAGGGATATATCGAAAGCGTAAATGATCCGGTCAGCAAATATCTTGCAGGTATTATCACATTCCCCGATAATATCAAAGCCGGAATAACCATTGACCAGTGTCTGAAAATGTCATTCGGACATGCCTGGAATGGAACTTCATCCTCAAGCTTGTTTGAAAATTGTTTCTTTCAATCTGAGGATAACCTGCAGTTTATAATTGACCTTCCGCTTATCAACACTCCCGGAACTGTATTCAACTACAGTGACGGAGCCTCTCACCTGTTGTCGGCAATAATCACTGAAGCCACAGGCATAAGTACGCTTGATTTTGCTACAGAAAATCTCTTTGATCCGCTCGGAATAACAGAGTATGAATGGAGCACCGACGACAGGGGCTATCACCTGGGAGCAGCATATCTGCGTATCAAACCACGTGATATGGTCAAATTCGGAAATATGGTCCTGAACAATGGAAAATATGAAGGAAAACAGGTAGTCCCGGAAAGCTGGATCAATGAAATGACCACCACAAAGATCTCAACTAATAATGATGTCCCTCACGGTCCTGAATACGGATATCAGATATGGCTCGGAACTACATCCGGTCACAGGTATTATATGGCAATGGGCTGGGGCGGACAATTCATAATAATTGTCCCTGACCTTCAGCTTATTGTTACTGCCACCTGCTGGATGAGCAATCTGACTGATCAGCAGGCCGGTGAACACTGGATGAGTATAATAAAAATAATTGTGGAAATGATATTTCCTTCAATAATTGACTAAACATATCGACATGGAAGCAAAAAGCGAAATAACAAACCAGGAGAGATCTGCTCTTATCAGAAAAATGATAATCAGATTCTCGCTTGTACCACTATTCATCGGGCTGTGCACCCTGCTTCCTGCAGGTACCTTCAATTACTGGCAGGTATATCTTTATTTTTCCATACTGTGTGCCCCGATGATATTCGTGCTATTCTACTTTCTTAAAATGGATCCGAAGTTCCTTGAACGGCGGACAAAAGGAACAGAAAAAGTAAAGGAACAAAAGCTTATACAGCTTATTAACCTTCCAGTATTTATGGCAGCATTTATTATTCCCGGGCTTGACAGGCGCTTTGGCTGGTCGGACGTATCGCTGGAAGTAATAATAGCAACAGATGCCGTCATTCTTGGAGGATATCTTATAATTTTCATGGTTTTCAGGCAGAACAGCTACGCTTCGAGGATAGTTGAGATCGATCAGGAACATAAAGTAATTACAACAGGATTGTACAGTATCGTTCGTCACCCGATGTACTTCGGGGTTCTTATCATGTACCTTCCAACTCCCCTGGCTCTGGGTTCTTACTGGGGACTGATACCTATGGCTCTTCTCCCTGTTTCGCTTGTGCTCAGGATCGCTAACGAGGAGAAGGTACTCAATAAAAACCTTAAAGGCTATAATGAGTACTGCCTCAAAACAAAATACAGACTTATCCCTTATATCTGGTGATCAATTTAATTCTATAAGTTTCTACCCTGAGCCCTGAGCCCTGAGCCCTGCACCCTTTGCCCTCTGCCCTCTGCCCTACCTATCAAACCACTCATCCTTGAAATTTACAAGGTATACCCTGTCGGTTGATCTTGTCAGTGCAGTATAGAACCATCGCAGGTAATCCATTGTGATCTCGTTGCGGTTGAACATACCCTGGTCGATAAAGACCCTCTCCCATTGTCCGCCCTGAGCTTTGTGACAGGTGACCGCATAAGCGAACTTTATTTGTAATGCATTGAACCACGGATCATTGCGTACTGCTTCATATTGTTTTTTCCGCGTTCTGATATCCACGTAATCAGTAAGTATACTCCGGAACAGCTCACTGTTCTTTTCTGCAGGCAATGCCGGTGTATCAAGATGAAGGACATCCATCATCACTTTTGATTCCACCTCGAAGTCATAGTCGGGAAAATATAATGTCATTTCTGCAAACCTGAATCCATAACGCTCTTCATATTTTCTTATCTTCTTTATTTCTGCAATATCACCGTTTGCAATGAATCCGGGGCCCTCTTCATCATCCTCAATCAAAAAATAATTGTTTTTGACCACCATTACAATATCACCGGTGCATATCTCCTCTTCCCTGAAAAATATCCTGTTGCGTATTCCCTGGTTATAACGGTTTGCCTGTTTGTTTGAATTGACAACTATTATTGTCCCCTCGAGCCCGCAGGTTCCGTATGATGCCGAGAGCTCCTCAATAAGATCCTCCCCGCTTAAACTTATTACATCATTGAAATTAGTGCAATCCATTGATGGGTGTACAAGGCTATTTTCCGATATCTGCAATCTCACACGTGTTGCATTCATCAGCACGCCTGAAGATTCACTCTGGCGAAGCACCTGTTTTAGTTCTGTGCTTCTTAGCGCAAATCCATACTCTTCAAGCGCATTCAGGTTGAGCGCCGGGCTGAATGTTGATCCAACCGGTGGCAGCTGGGCAGTATCGCCGACAAGGATAAGTTTGCAATCTGTTCCGGAATAAACATATTCAATGAGGTCGTCCAGCAGCTTGCCGCTTCCGAAAAGAGAGACATCTGATGAGATATTTGAGATCATGGATGCCTCATCCACAATAAAATATGTATCCCTGTGCA
>Ga0307419_10001634_pt1 | contig 11529 bp, 10 predicted proteins | sample SalMarWE160230MG_2_FD_202512 | JGI IMG/M metagenome (GOLD analysis project Ga0307419, IMG submission 202512) | Salt marsh sediment microbial communities from the Plum Island Ecosystem LTER, Massachusetts, United States - WE1602-30 | ecosystem: Environmental > Aquatic > Marine > Intertidal zone... | reverse complement strand
GCGCATCACCATCGAATACGCTGCTTCCAAAATCCAACAACACCGTAAAGTAACCGTCATAGACGGCCATGTCGTTTATATCAACCATACCGTCCAGCTGATTTCCATCCTCCACGGCATCATACAGCCTAAATTCAAAGTCATACAACCCGTCCGCCGGTCCATTGGCATCCATTAGACGTCCCTGGTACGTAAAGGCCGTGCCCATCGGTGCTGCATTGCCAAGCTTTGGCAAACAGAGCAGCAGGCCTAAAGCCAGAGTTATTGTTATGATTTTTGTAGTTTTCATTTTTCTACCCTTCCGAAAAATAGTTGATATTTCACAGCGCAGTTTTTGTGCATTGATATATTTTGAGAGAATGTTCAGAACCGTGCTAATATAAATGCATTTTCATCATCGTCTGCCTCAGGAAAAATGATAAGGGTAATACAATTTTACAGGACTGGAGAAGCTTTGTCAATTAGAAAATGGTTTTGATGCCGGCATAGGGGCAAAGCGGCGGCGGCATTAAAGAGGATTATATTGAATTTTCGCAGCCGTAGAATTACAAAGGTTGGGGTTTAACTAACGAGGCTCGATTTTTGAGTCTGAGCTATTTATGAAATGCAAGCTACTGGGCAATAATCGAAGATATTCTGAATACCGGCAGCAGCAAAGCTATGGCTATAATTCCTATAACGCTACCTATACATATTAATAAAAGCGGCTCTAAAATCTTTGTGGAAGATACGATTGCACCTTCGAGTTTCTTTTCGTAAAAGAGCGAAATTTTATTGCTTACTTTTCCAATGTTACCGCTTTTCTCACCGGCTTTGAGCATCTGCAAAACAGACGATTCAATCAAGTCATTCCTGGGGTAAATCTGCACAGCTTCTGTCAATTGATAGCCGTTTCTTATCTTCTCATCGACCCAGCTCCAAAGCTGCTGGAAATAATAATTCTTAGTTGCATCGTGGACAACTTCGACGGTCTCCAAAAGACTTACACCAGCAGAAATCATCGTAGCTACAATTTTCATACTACGCGCAATAATCATATCCACGAACATTGCGCCGATGATAGGTGTATGGATTTTCACATAATCTATTACACGACGGCCAGTAATAGTTTTAGACCATTTGTAGATTACTACAGCAACAAGAACTGCAATAGTAAGCATAATAGTCAGGAACTGAAAATTTCGAAACAGGTTGCTAATATCTATCAAAATCTGAGTAAGTCTTGGTAAAGCAGCCCCTCTTGATTCGTAAATCTTCATAAACCTCGGCAGTACGAAAAAAATCAACAGTGAAGTTGCAACGACAGCAATCAGAGCCATCATCAGAGGATATGCAAGCGCTCCTCGAATTCGTTTCCGAATATCGAATTCAAATTCAAGATAGCCTGCAAGTACATGCAGCATTTCCGACATTTTTCCGGAAGCTTCAGAGGCCCTGACCATGCTGACAAACATTGGGCCAAATACTCTTGGATATCCGGCTAAAGCATTTGAAAAACTATCACCGTTTTTAACAGATGTGTTAACACCTGTAATAACGGTTTTAAAAGGACCCTCCTTAGCCTGCTCACTAATGGAATCAAGCGCATCGCTGAGTATAACACCACTGTCGAGCATCACGGATAACTGAGTCGTAAATAAAATCAGTTCCAATCGCTTTACTTTGCACTTCAAGCTTTGCTCCGCCATAGAATGGCCGCTCGTTATCATCGTATAAATCGATGTTTTGCCGCGTTCTCGGCTCCTTGAAGCGTGTGACTTTCCGGTCTTTTTTGGTGCTAATACAGGCATTTATCCGTCTTCTTCGATTCCTAAAATATGTCGAGCAATTTAATCTTCTTCCGGCTGAGTGACTCTTAATACTTCCTCGACAGGCACAATGCCGGCTCTTACTTTCTCAATTCCATCCAATTGAAGTGGCACCATACCATCTTTCAGAGCCTGTCGTCTGAGCTCCTTTGGACTTGCCCCCCGATTAATCATTTCTCTAACTTTTTCGCCCGGCAGGAATAACTCATGTACCGCTATTCGTCCGGAACAACCGGTATTCCTGCACTCCCTGCAGCCCAAACCCCGATAATACTTGTCAATCTGGCTGCCCATTTTTGCAACTATATTCTTAATACTCGCCGAGGGCATATATTCCGCCTTGCAACCCGGACATATCTTTCGTACCAGCCTCTGTGCCATCACAGCTATCACTGAAGCACTTACAAGAAAAGCCGGTATACCCAAATCTATCAGACGCGTCACCGCTGTCGGCGCATCATTCGTATGCAAAGTCGAAAAAACAAGATGCCCGGTCAACGCGGCCTGAATAGCAATCGTCGCAGTAGCTTTATCACGAATCTCACCTACCATTATTATGTCAGGGTCCTGTCTTAATAAACTTCTTAGAGTTGTCGAGAAGTTAAAACCTATGCTTTCAATGACCTGAAACTGATTGATGCCGGAAATATTACATTCAATAGGGTCCTCAACCGTGCATATATTCACATTTTCACGGTTTAACTCCACAAGAGTAGCATAAAGAGTTGTATTCTTTCCGGAGCCTGTTGGGCCCGTCACCAAAATAATTCCATTCGGAGACTGCATTATTTTTCTGTACATCTGCAGACTCTGATAGGCAAAACCCAGTGACTCAAGATTGAAGATTATATTCTGCGGATTGATGACCCTGACAACAACCTTTTCGCCGAAATTAGTCGGCATAATAGACACTCTCAGATCAACAGCCCTACCTTCTATGAGAACGTGTATACCTCCATCCTGCGGCAGGCGTCTCTGCGCTATATCAAGCTCAGCCATAATCTTGATTCTTGAAACAATTGCTGAATGCATCTGATGAGGCGGTGACATTTTTTCATACAAATTACCATCAACCCTGTATCTAACTCTCAATCTTCTCTCGTCCGGCTCAATGTGAATGTCGCTGGCATTTTCCTGAACGGCGTTATAGAGCAAGTAATTAACCAGCTTTACAACAGGTGACTGGCCGGCTATCTCTTCAAGATTAGTAATATCTTCCGTGATATTTTCTATGAGGGTAAAATCTTCCAGGCCTTCCTCGTCGATAATATCATCGATGACAAAAACATTAGCCGCAGGCAAATAGGTCTGTATAGTATTTTTAATATCTTTGACGGTTGCACAAACTATCTGTACTTTACAGCCACTAAGGCGTTCTATCTCATCTATTAAAAAGACATTGGTCGGCTCACTTACCGCAACGGTGAGTAAATCATAAACCTTAAACAACGGCAGGACGAGGTGTTTTTCAAGAAATTCTCTCGGCAGAATTTCCAGAACTTTTACATCACATAACTTCGGCCCGACCTGAGCATACGGCACACCATAGGCTTCAGCCAAAGCAGAAGCAATCTGGTTATCCGTACAATAACCTTTGTCTACAAGAAGCTCACCAAAAAGTTTTTTATGTCCTTTGTCGCTCTGCTCTCTAAGAACATCCTCAATCTGCTCGGCAGTAACGATGCCTTTGCCAAGAAGTAACTCTCCAAGCTGCATTCTGTTTTCGATAAAAGTATCACTCATACCTTTGCACTTCTCTCGTGACTGACTTATGCCAAACTTTTTAAGGCATCAGAAAGCTCGGAATAACAACTGAATTCGTTTTCAAGCCTGGTGATTTCAAGAATTTTGGTGCAATTTTCATTAAGCCCGGCTAACCTGAGCTGACAATCGTTTTCGTCACCATAGTCTCTTGCCCAAAGTAAGAACTCCAGCCCAACGCTATCGATAAATTCCACCTTGCTCATATCAAGGACGATTCCTGTTCTGGGTGTAGAAGCACTCGAGGATTTCTGGTTTGAATCCTCACTGAAAAATGAATAGATAATATTGCTTATAGTTTTTCTCAGAGTCTCGCTAATCTCCGAGCCTAACTCACCCTGAAGCTCGACAACGGTAACATCATTATAATCCTGAGTTTTTATTCTCATTTGACGAATGTCCCCACCGATTCATTGCCGTAATATGAAAATTCTTTTTCAGAAAAAGCGTCAGCCAAACCGTCCCGAATAATATCCCAGAGATGATATATGTCATTATTGAGAAAGATTGTTGCCACTTTTTCATCAAACTGCGTGCCCATACCCTTTTTTATTTCTTCAATCGCCTCTTCGAGGTTCAATGCTTTTCTATAAACACGTGCCGAAGTCATTGCATCAAAACTGTCTGCAAGCCCGACTATTTTGCCGGACAAAGGAATCTTATCGGCGGTTAATCCCTGAGGATAGCCTTTTCCATCCATTCTTTCGTGGTGGCATAATACTCCCGGTATAATGTCACGCATCTGTTTTATCCCTCTCAAGATGTTTGCACCGATTAAAGGATGCCTCCTGATGCAGTCAAGCTCTTCGTTGGTTAATTTTCCTTTTTTGCATAATACCCTTTCATTTATTCCGATTTTTCCTATATCGTGGAGCAGGCCCGTGAGATAGATATTATGCGTCACCGATTCGTCAAGCTGCTCGCTCTCGGCATATCTTTCAGCAATCCATTGTGATATAAATGCCACTCTTTCCGAATGGCCTCGAGTGTACTGGTCCTTAGCATCAATGCTGCTGGTGAGCGCCTTTAAGGAGCCGATAAACAACTCTTTCAAATCGCCGAAGAGTCTGCCATTCTCAACAAATACTGCACAACCATTAGCTACGGAATTGAACAGCTTAACATCGATACTGTCAAAGTCAGGCTTATCAATCCTGTTCATAGCGGCCATCAGACCGATGATGCAGTTGTCGTTTCCAACTGATTGAGAGATACCGGTACTAAGACTTTCTTTGCCGTATAAAGGAACTGCAATAATATTTTTTATATAATCAGGCCAGTCATATTTGAATGGTGCATGCACCTCGCTGTCGAGCAGAACCTCCTTGCCCATTTCTATCTCTTCGGCCAACTTGTCAAAAAGCATTTCCTTGAACTTCTTGTCGATATCTATCAGGCCGGCTCCTGCGGTAAGAACCAATTGCCTTTCATCATCAGCCTTTTTCTCAAGCAAAATCACAATACCCTCAACGCTGACAATTTCTCTGAGGCAGTCGCAGGCCATTTGCAGATAGCTGGAATCCGAGCTTCCGATTCTCATATTTGTGCTCAACTTATGAATAAGAGCCAGCTCCTCATATGCCTGCGTAATTTCGTTGCTGAACATCAAAGCCTGCTGTTCGGACTTTGACTCAGACAAAAATCTTTCTGCCAGAAGCGTCAGCAAATCGCTGAAAATTTCATATAATTGACTGCCCTGTCCTGCTGTAATATGCTCTCTATTTTGCTCTTGCTGCTGCTCTTTTGCCGGTTGCAAGTATTTACCTGTGTCAATCAAAGCAATATGAGCAGGTGCATTGTGATTCAACTTTAGAAATACAGCCATAACTCTATCATTAACTGGAAAAGCCTGCTTGTCCTCTCCCGTGCTATCTACATCAAAGTTTTTCAAACAATCATTTATTACGGACTGCCACTCTGTTTCATAGATATTAGCCTGACAGGTAAGGAGCAACTGGCCTTGGACATCACATACAGCAAAGTTAGCTCCCATTTTATTTATTGTTCTGCCAAAGGTCTCAAGCTCAACTTTTTGGGTTTTGCTCAGGTTTTTCTCGATTGTTTTCAACATTTTCATCTAAGCCCAAATCCTTATGTAATCGCTGATATAATCAATTTGTAACAGACTTTTGGTATAGAATGTCCTCGATTTTTTTTAAGAGCTCCCTTGGGCTAAATGGTTTACCGAGACATTCCGATATATTCAGCTGCTCTTTTTGTTCGGCCTCTATGCTGAAACTTCTTGCCGTCAGCATAATCACAGGAATATCTTTGGTCTGCTCATTCTGCCTCAATTTTTTCACAAGCTCAAATCCGTCCATAACCGGCATTTGAAAGTCTGTAACAATCAAATCGGGATTTTCCGAACAGGCAAGCTCATAGGCCTGTGCACCATTCGATGCAGTTACGACCTCGAAGCCGTTGCTGCGAAGCTTTATCGCCACAACGTGGACAATGTGAATTTCATCATCCACAACCAAAACCTTTCTTTCTGACATCATTCGGCCTCCTCAAAGTTTTATGCGATTCAATTTTCCGTCCTGCAACTACATTTTCTCTCCAACGACTTCCCTTTTCGTCAAGGGCAATTCAAAACCAAATGTGCTTCCAACGCCCACTTCACTTCTGACAAACACCCGTCCGTTATGCACTTTTTCAATAATCTGTTTGACAAGGTTGAGTCCCAATCCGGTTCCTTTTGCCTTCTTTTTGTTGGCGTCGACCCTGTAAAACTTGTCAAATACGTGGTCGATATCATCTTTTGGAATTCCAATACCGGTATCCTTAACGCTTACCCGTGACAGGCCCAAGCTTTCATCCACCTCGGTTTCGATTCTCACCGTTCCACCTTCGGTTGTATACTTAATTGCATTACTCAAGAGGTTTACAATAACCTGCGAAATCATATCTTTGTCTGCATAAACCTGGTCGTAAACGATAAGCTCACTTTCAACTATTTTGATATTTTTCTCATCGGCATAGCTTTTGAGCATTCTCGTCTGCTCTTTTATGAGCACAGCAAGACTTAGCGGTTTTTTCTCGACCTTCACGAGTCCCGATTCTATGCGTGAAATATTCAGAATATCCTCTATAAGCCGGTTCAGCCTCTGGGCCTGATTTTGAATAACAGTGCAGAATTCCCTGCGCATTTCTTCTGTGCCGGCTTTATCTTCCAGCAACATTTCCGAATAAGCGGTGATGGAGGCAAGCGGCGTTTTCAGCTCGTGAGAAACGTGGTTTACAAAATCATTTTTCATCTGTGAAACTTCCTTTTCACGCGTTATATCATGCAGGACAGCCACGACACCGCAGACATTATTTTTTTCATCGTGAATACAGGAAGCTATGGAACTAAATGTTTTCGGTTCATCACCTCTCAATATCTCAAGTTCGTATTTGGTATGCCGTGCTTTGGTTTTCCTGCTTCTGCGCAAGAATTCCACAAAGCCATTCCTGCTATCATCGATTAACTCAGTAATGGACCTTTGCTGGCAATCCTTGAAATCGAAATCGAACAGTTTCCCAGCAGATTCATTTGCAATCAGTAATTTGTCATACTCATCGATGACAATAACAGCATCGCGGACACTGTAGATGATGGACTCCGTCTTTATTTTCTGCTTTTGTAAAAGTCGAATGTTGAGCTGCAAATCTTTAGCCTGTTTCTGGAGGTCAGCTATGTAACTATTTTTACCCTTGAATCGCTTGCAAACAGCCTCATACAATCTCACTATTGCCGTATTATCGGTTTGCCTTTCCTGCTCCAAACCGTTAACATAAGAAACATCTATGTCTTTATCTGCGAACCTGCTGGCTACGTCTTTGATTTGGCACACGAGCTTATACCATCCCCACCCAAGCCAGCCTCCGCAAGTGGCTGCAACAATGCTGCAAACCAATATAGCTAAACGCCAGCCCCCTCCGAAGCCGGAATCCTGCCATATGGCTAAGGACACAGCCAAAAGGACACAAACCTCAATTGCTGTGACCATAACCGCTATTCTATAAAACTTCGAAAAATAGCGGCCTTTGATATAATAATTTCTTCCCGGTATCAAACCAAGAACTCCAAAAGCCAAATTCTACACTTTCAATTAAACTGAGCAGTAAACCAACGCCTTACCTTCTCAGCCATTTCTCAGTATCTTTTCGCTCAACGCTTTCAATTATGATGCTCTCAATGCTCTTGACGTCTTTTGGACGCGTTTCCTTGATAATTCTTTCCTTCAGCCTCAATGCTTCCAGATATGCCGGGCGGTGCCGAAGTGCTTCGTCTAACTGTTCAATTGCAGCTTCATTAAAGCCTTCAAGATAGTATTTTGCAGCTTCTGCATAGCGCTCTTCGGCCTGCTTTGCCCTGCTTAACAGACTCAGTTCTTCCTTGGCTGCTGCCCTTTTGTGGCGTATATCATCAATTCTGGCACTTGCCATTGTCTCAGCGGCTTCCTCGATAATATGAGGCGTGAGCAGAACGATGACTTCCTGGCGCTGAACGGTGTCCGAGGTACCCCTAAAGGCTGCTCCAACTAAAGGCAAATCACCAAGCAAAGGTACCTGGTTGCGAATAGTAACGGTTACATCCCTGAAAAGGCCTCCTATAACAATGGTTTCACCGTCTCTTACCACTACATTAGTTGCCAGCTCGGTCGAAGTTTCATCCGGAATATCATTGTCCTTCAGTGTACCGGAACTGTCCTTTGGATGTATGTCCATACGAATGTAACCGTCATCACCAATGTACGGTCTGAAAGACAGCTTCGTACCGGTGTCAAGAAATTCCACCTGCTGCGTTGTCGATGTCTGCGTTTGATTCGTCTGTGACACATAACCGATTTTTGTACCGATATAGACCTGTCCGAGCTGCTTATTTACTGCCAGTATCTTCGGATTAGCCAGAACTGTCGTATCTGTTACGGTCTCCAGAGCGGTTATAAACGCTGCAGCGTTACCGCTTGTAATTCCAATTCTGATTCCATTACCACCAACCTCAGCAAAGCCGCTTACTTCAATTGGTACCCCTTTTGTTCCTGATATCAATTGTGCAATCGGTGTGGTCTCGCTATCGACTAACTCGAGAGAATCTCCACTGCTATAAGACGTTGTCGAAGTAGTGCCTTCAAGGTTCACACCAGCCAGGAAATTCAAATCTACGCCGAATTTCATTCCTTCGGTTAATAATACGCTCAAAATAGTTGCCTCAATCAAGACCTGTTTGGGCTTTACATCAACGGATTTTATCACCTCGGCAGCCTGCGCAATCCTTTCAGGATAATCATAAATAACAATTGTGTCCCTTGCCGCCATAGTAACGCCGCCGGCCGCCTCTGTAATTGACTCGCCGGTAGGTACGCCAACTTCGGCTGCAGTGCTGGTTCCTATCTGGCCCTGGTCGCTGAGAACGGGAGCAATGAGCTTTTTAGCTTCATCCGCGCTGAGATAAGAAAGACTGAAAACCTTATACCTCATCCGGCTCTTGTCTTCCTTGGTGAAAACCTCAATGATATTTCCCTTCTGCTCCCATTCGATATTGTCGCCGAGAATAGCATCCATAGCCTGGTCAAAAGTCACGTTATAAAGATTTGTTACGGTGATTGTGCCTTCGACCTTTTCTGATGGAACGATGTTTTTATTATACTTGGCCCCAAGGAAACGCAGCACATCCCTTATCTCAGCATCCTTTTTGAAGCTTATCGACTGTATCGTACCATCCGCGGAAATGTTTATTGTACTGCTTGGAACATCAGTCTGCGCAACTGATGCTTCTTCTGCGGTTTCCATCCCGGCTTCACCAAATCCACCGACAGCTACTGCAGCTATCAATCCCACTACAATAAGCCAGACAAACATCTCTTTTTTGATTTTGCCTTTTTTAAATCTATCTTTATACATAATTTTGCTCCTTTTCTTTCTTCGGAACAGAATCTGGTTCTGTTCTCTGAAACTGTTTGTCAATTTTTTAATCAAGTACTTCCAACGATTGTAGAATCTTCAATTTAACAGTCCCTTCTCTGCATCTTATCGTCACTTCTGTTTCTCCAATTTCTGTAACTTCACACACATATACATCAGAACCTTCCTTAATAGTCAATTTGTCACCAAGGCAAAGCAATTTGTTATTAATAAAAGCCTGAGGATTATCACCCATAACTATAGCCTCAAGAGTAAGTTTTGCACTTATCCTCCGCATTAGCTCCTCATCGTTGTTATTTTCAGAAATAGATTGGACCTCTTTGACGGAGCCATTGCTGAAGCCCTTGTTATCAAATATAAAAAAGTCTCTGGTTAGGATATCGTTCCTTCCCTCAACTCTGGGCAATTCAACATAAGATATTCCCGGCTCAGTGTCTTGTTCAGCCGGCTCCGAAGAGAACTCTTGAGAAGACGATGCTTCAATGCTGTCAGTTGCTTTGGCACTCTGAGGGGATTTACCGACAAAGACTTTAAGCCACATAAAAGACATCACCAAAAGCAGGCAAACGGCAGTAATTGCTTTTTTCTTCTCTGCTTTAAGTTTAGCAAAAACACCATCTCTTGCCGCAACAGCTATACCTGGTTTTTTTAGTGTCTTACTTTTCATATCAAGCTTTAACCTTTTTCTTTTGTCGGCCTGTAATAAATAACCGCCTCTGTTTCCATATCGATATCACTGCCGGCATCGCTCTTATTCTCCAGGCTTACATGTTCAATCCGAATCAACCTGTTTAAATTCTGCAGTGACTTATAAAATTCAAAAATCTCTACCAGCTTACCCCTGCACTTCATACTGACAGGAATGCAGTTTAATTTTTCAGTTTCCACTTCCTTGTCTGGTTCGATAAACTGGTTTTTCAGATTATGCTCATGCATCAAATCAGCTATCTGATGTAAAAACGAACCAAGCTCTCTCTGTTCCGGCATACTAAGCTCGTATTTTTCTGCCAAGCTCTGCATTTGTTGAAACTGTTCTTCAAGCACAGGCAGCTGCTCTTTCCGGCTGTTCGCCTCTTCAATAACAACTCTTGCCATAGCTGTTTCAGCCTTAACAGCTTTCAATTTTTTATCCAGAGGCAGATATACAAAAAATACAAAACCTGCTACCATCACGCCGGCTGCAATAAAAATTGTCATTTGCTGTTTCGTTTTGAAAAACATTCCAAATTTTCCTTATTCTTCTTTATAATTTGCCAGGTAACATCCAAGCTCAAATTCAGTAGATGTCAACCTCTCTTTATTGTTAGTACTGCCGGCCCTGGTTTTTTGGTTTTTCGAAAAGAAAGGTATAACCTGGCAAAAATATGGTGAATCCTCTAATTTGCAAATAAGCTCTGCGACATCACTTCCGTCGGCGGCGATACCACTTAACAAGACGGTGAATCTAACATCGCCAGTTAAAATGACTTCATTACTGCCGCTCCTCGACCGAACCGTTCTTAATCCCGCTGATGCGGTTTTTCCCGTCGGCTGGCTTTTAAACTGCACGGCATCAAACCTGACCTTTTTAAGCACAATATCCTCGTCAATTAAAAAGCTTAACTCCGCAAGCACACCTGCAACATCTATTCGGGAATCTGTTTCTTTAAGAATATCGACCCTCTTCTTCAGCAGTGCCGTAGTCTCTTTCATCTCGGAAAATGAACGTATATCATTTTTTAATTCTCTATGGTGACTGTGCAGTCTGTTGAGTCCGGCTTCAGCTTTCGAGACTATGGACTTTGCATGAAAACCCCATACGAGCATAACCATAAGGACACAGCCCAAAGCAAAGTATTCCGCTCGATAGCCCATTTGCCTTTGCCGGTTCTTCTTATACCATTGTGGAAGAAGGTCAATATCGTTCATAAACAAAACCTAAAACTAAAAATAACCGGATATAAAGTCCCTATCTTTCAACCTTTTTGGTGATGCTTTCACCGTTTTCCCAGTTTTTCAAGCCAAGTCCCACGGCAACTGCCCATTCACAAAGCAATCCACGCCTGTCACC
>Ga0307419_10001633_pt1 | contig 11532 bp, 10 predicted proteins | sample SalMarWE160230MG_2_FD_202512 | JGI IMG/M metagenome (GOLD analysis project Ga0307419, IMG submission 202512) | Salt marsh sediment microbial communities from the Plum Island Ecosystem LTER, Massachusetts, United States - WE1602-30 | ecosystem: Environmental > Aquatic > Marine > Intertidal zone... | reverse complement strand
GGTACCTATCTCTCCGAATTCGCCCGGGATTCGAAGGCCGCATCGGTGATCCGTTTTGTGAACGACATCCTGCTGAGCGCGCCCTCGATCATTCTTGGAGTGTTCGTTTACGAGGTGGTTGTAGTCCGAATGGGACATTTTTCAGGATGGGCCGGATCGCTGGCGCTGGCCCTCATCGCGTTACCCATCGTGGTTCGCACCACCGAAGATATGCTGCGTCTGGTACCGAATTCCGTGCGCGAAGCGGCGGCCGCGCTGGGAGCGCCCCAATGGAAGGTCACCGTGGCTATTGTGTTTCGTGCTGCCAGGAGCGGCATTCTCACCGGTATCCTGCTCGCTGTGGCGCGTATCAGCGGGGAAACAGCACCCCTCCTTTTCACCGCGCTGAACAACCAGTTCTGGAGCCATTCCCTGAATGAACCCATCGCCAACCTGCCGGTGGTGATTTTTCAGTTTGCCATGAGTCCATATGACGACTGGCAGCACCTGGCATGGGCAGGGGCCGTTTTGATCACTTTGACTATTTTGCTCATCAACATTTTGGTGCGGGTGTTCCTGAAAACACCAAAGTCGAGGTATTAACACCATGAACATGAAGAATCATTCCCTTGCACCGGGAACATCACTCCCTGAAGATGAGCCGAATGCAGGGACTGTTCCGGGAATTCGGCAAACAGTCACTCCGAGGGGGGTGACCGAAGAAATGGGCGAGATTAAATTGTCAGTACGCAACCTTGATTTTTTCTATGACAAATCGCAGGCGCTATTCTCCATCTCCCTGGATATTCCGGCGAATCGCGTCACCGCGTTTATCGGTCCCTCGGGGTGCGGAAAGTCCACCCTGCTGCGGTGCTTCAACCGCATATACGAGATGTACCCCAAGCAGCGCGCCGCGGGGGAAATTTTGCTTGACGGGCGCAACATCATCAGTCAGGGTGAAAATCTCAACCTGCTGCGGGCCAAGGTCGGTATGGTGTTTCAGAAGCCGACCCCTTTTCCCATGTCCATTTACGATAATATCGCCTTTGGGGTACGATTGTATGAGCGGCCTTCCCGCGTGGAAATGGATGAACGGGTGGAATGGGCGCTCAGAAAAGCGGCCATTTGGGATGAGGTCAAGGACAAGCTGAACCATATCGGCACGGATATCTCGGGAGGACAGCAGCAGCGCCTCTGTATAGCCCGGGCCATTGCCATCAAACCTGAAATTGTGCTGCTCGACGAGCCTGCTTCAGCCCTGGATCCCATATCGACCCTGAAGATCGAGGAATTGATTGACGAATTGAAACAGGACTACACCATTGTGATCGTCACCCACAATATGCAGCAGGCAGCCCGGGTGTCTGATTACACGGGATTTGTGTACCTGGGAAAACTTATTGAGTATGATGAGACATCGAAAATATTTACCAGGCCCGGGAAAAAACAGACGCAGGACTATATTACGGGGAGATTCGGGTAATGAAAAGACACTTGCAGGTTGAGCTGGAAAAACTCAAGAAACGGATCCTGCTGATGGCGGGGATGGCTGAAGAAAGTGTGCAAAACGCGGTCAAGGCCCTCAAGTCCCGGGATCTGGAACTTGCGGAAAGAACCATAGAAGGGGACCAGGCCATGAACGACCTGGAGGTAGAGATTGAGGAAGAATGCTTGAAGATCCTGGCGCTTCATCAGCCTGTTGCCGTGGATCTTCGCTTCATAGCCGCGGTCATCAAGATCAATAACGACCTGGAGCGGGTAGGTGATATGGCGGTCAATATTGCCGAGCGTGTCCTGATCGTGGCCAAAACACCGCCTGTGTCTCTTGCCTTTGACTTTGATGCGATGGCCGCAAAGGTAGAGGGCATGCTGAAGATGAGCCTTGATTCCCTGGTGAACGGGGATGTGGATATGGCCTATAAGGTGGGGTTCATGGATGATGCGGTGGACACCATGAATCACCGCTGTTATGACCTGGTCAAGGAGGCGGTTGAAAGGGAACCTGACCGGGCAAACTGCCTCATCAATCTCCTGCTCGTCTCCCGTCACCTGGAACGTATCGCGGACCATGCCACCAATATCGCGGAAGAGGTCATCTACATGATAGAAGGGGAAATTCACCGGCACAAATTTGAAGTGTTTGAGTGAAAGTTCCATCTCCTGCCAGTAGGGCGCTTCTGTTGGGAAATTCCTTGGCTATGCGTGCCAGGGGTGGTATCCTGTGCCTCAATTGCGCTATCAGAAATAACGCCAAGGTGGGGGGATTGAGAATGGAACAGACGTATGAAGACATAGTCACCTTTCACGGGCATAGCTGCCCCGGGTTGGCCATAGGCTACCGAATGGCAAAGGCGGCTCTGGATTCCCTGTCGGGAGCAAAGGCTGCTGATGAGGAACTGGTTGCCATTGTTGAAAACAATGCATGCGGGGTGGACGCCTTGCAATGCGTCACGGGGTGTACCTTTGGAAAAGGGAACCTCATTTTCAAGGATTACGGCAAGCATGTCTATACCCTCTACAATCGAAAGTCCGGAAGAGGGATGAGGGTTGTCTCGAATCACCGGAATGTTCCCGAGCAGGTGAAAAAGGACAGGGTACAGTACATCAAATGGCTGCTCACAGCGCCGCAGGAGCAGCTGGTCACCCTGCAGGAGGTCAAGATCGAAGAACCGGAGCCCGCACGGATTATGAAATCCGTGGAGTGTGCGTTCTGTGGCGAGAGTGTTATGGAAACGAGGGTGCGGGACATCAACGGTCAGGTCGCGTGCATTCCGTGTTGGGAGAAGCACTCGGAAGACCGGGCTGAATAGGAACCGCGCTTTCTACTTCTTGCCGGCAGGACCGACCAGAAGCTTCTGCCCGGGATAAATGACACTCTTTGACGTTAGACTATTGAGACGATAAAGGTCACGCAACGATATGCCGTATTTTTTTGCAATCTTGTAGAGGCTTTCTCCCTTTTGGACAACGTGGGAGTGGCGCCGGGTTTGACTCGCGGCTTTCTTGGGCACAAGTACTGTCTTTTTTGCCTGTTTGGTCACTCCGGTTGTTCTTTTGTTCAGCTGCTCGACCTGCCTGCTGACTTTGCGCAAGTCTCCCCTGAGAGAGTTCAAAGAGCCCTCCAGTTTGGCAATGGACTTTTCCAGTGCTTCCTGCTGGCCTTGAAATTTGCCCACCGTTTCTTCCAGTCCTTTGATTCGCGTTTGGATGGGTGAAACGGGCTGATTTCCTGATTTGTCGCCGGAAATGAAAATAATCACGATGATCAAGATTACCACGCAGAGCATGGCACCGCCGAACACCAGGAACTTTTTCCCCTTTTCCGGGTCAGAGGGTTTCTTTTCGGACCTGCCGCTCCTGCTGCTGCGGCCACGGTTCAGATCTGAAAAATCCATTTTCATCATGTCTTGATCTTCTTGATAAGTATCTTCTGCCATGATTCCTCTCCTCTGCGGTTTCTTTCTCTTTACAGGAAACGTACTGGTTTTTCAACCAAACAATGCACCTCTCCTCTGCCTCCCTCTCATAACGAGAAAAACGCGTAAGTGGTCTCGGCTGAGGCTTAAGTTTTGCTCCCCTGAGATTCTATTGTTTGACACAACAAGGTCTTTATTTTATAGTCTCTCCCGAAAAAACGTTCCGTCACCATCCGCTCAGGGGCCCGGCGCAAATAGGAGGAAATATATGAATATGGATCGAAACCGAATCTATCTCGAAGATATCGGCGAAATCGTCATGTCGCGGAGCGGCAAAGACATCTGGCTCGTGAAGGGAATATCTCAGCACGAAGCGTTTCGGGGCAGAAGCCTTCCCGATAAGATTTACGTGGTAGATTTTCCAGGCCGAGGGCTTGGTGAGGAATTCCTGCTCAGCCGCCAGGCGTGCGGGGCCGAAAAATTCTTGATGATCAAGAATATCGGGCACGACATGATGCGCCTTTTCGAACGAATGTTTGATGGGAAACTGGCGCAGTTTGTCATCCTCTGGGGCGGTCGCCCGTTGGACCTGTTGGATGCCAATCCTCCCCTGCACCGGGGCCGCCAGCCCGATACGACCTATATTAAGCTGACCCGTGTGGAAGATAACGCCGTTTCACGTGGCTGGAACATTGTTGAAAGCTCGTTTGTGGGCGAGTGGTGGCAGGACGAAACCTGGATTATCATGGAAGAATGCATCGCTTCAGGTTCAACCTTGGGCTATTTCGTGGAAGAGGCCTTAGAGCATCACCGGCCAAAAAAAATATTCCTTTTTCCGGTGTGTGCCAGCCTGGAGGGACTGGAGGGAATCTGCACTGTGTGCAACGACCATGGGGTAGAGCTTATTCCTGTTTATAACGGGGCCCTCGTTCAGGTCGCTGAGAAAGGAGTGACGATGCCATTTACCGATCTGGGCCTGCAGCCGCAGACCATTGTCACGCAACATCTATTCAACGATCTAAGCGAGCGCTACCAGGGTACACCACTATGCTGGGTGGGCGATATCGGTGATTCGATCTACAAGCCGGAAGATTATCTTCTGGAAACACTCAGCGACATGTTGACGGTGGGAATGGATTTTGAACGGGAAGACTTTTCGCTTTGGAGCCCCATCGTGCGGTCGGAAAGGTTTCTTACCCGCCTGGAGAGTTCTCATGGGGAGGTATTCAAAACAGTAGGGAAGTACTTGAGACCGTAGTGTTTCATAGCACAATTACATGAACCTCTTGAGGCCATGTAAGCAGGAAACCGGCATATTCCCTCTGCTACGTTCGCTTCGCCGTCCGTGGCTCCGCTCACTGCGGATGTCGGCCTTTCCGCTGTCCTGCTTCAAGGTCGACATGACGCCGCTCCGGGAACATCCCGTTCCCCTGCTTTCTAGAAAATACGTGTCTTACACCGTGCTGAAACTTGGTAATATATTGTTGAATCAACATTGAGTTCGCAATAGATGCATAGGCTAGATCTTGCCGTTAAACCTGAAATCCACGTCAAAGGCCCTATCCGTCAACTCGACCCGGCTGACGACCGGGGGGGTTTGTGCAATGATGGTGCCGTGGCGAATCACGAAAAGCCGGGCCGGTTTCAATCGCAGAGCTTCATGTGGATTGGAGGCCTGGAGCACAACCATATCCGCATGGCACCCCGGCTCAAGCCCGTATCGTTCCAGCCCTAAGGCCTTGGCCCCGTTGGTCGTAACAGCGGCGAACATCTGTTGCATTTGATCAACCCCGGTCATCTGTGCCACATGGAGCGCCATGTGGGCAACCTCAAGCATGTCGTGGGAGCCGAAACTGTACCAGGGGTCCATGAGGGCATCATGACCGAGCGCGACATTGATGCCTGCTTCCATGAGCTCCTTGACCCGGGTCATTCCACGCCGTTTGGGGTAGGTGTCATGGCGTCCCTGGAGGGTGATGTTGATTAATGGGTTGGCCACGACGTGCATCTGTGCCTCTGCCATCAGGGGAATGAGCTTGCTCACATAATAGTTATCCATAGAGTGCATGGAGGCCAGGTGGGAACCGGTGACCCGGCCGTGAAGGCCAAGGCGCTGGGTATGAAAGGTTAATGTCTCGATATGCCGTGATGAGGGGTCGTCGCTTTCGTCACAGTGCATGTCCACCCGAAGGTGCCGCTCGGCAGCAAGTTCGCACAAGGCCTTGATGGAAGCCGCGCCTTCACCGGCGGTTCTTTCAAAGTGAGGGATTCCACCAACCACGTCCACGCCCATGTCGAGAGCCCGCTCCAGGTTGGCAGCATTCGGGCCATATCTGAAATATCCATCCTGGGGAAAGGCCACCAGCTGCAAATCAATATAGGACTTGATTTCTTCCCTGAGTTCCAGGAGCGCCTGAACGGCCAGGAGCCTCTCGTCACTGACATCCACATGACTGCGGATGGCCAGAGTGCCCCGGGCAATGGCCCAGCGGCAAAGCTCCCATGCGCGCGCTTTGATGTTTTCAACCGTAAGCTGGGTTTTCAGCTCCCTCCACACCTCGATGCCCTCCAGCAAGGTGCCGCTTTCATTGACCCGGGGTCGGCCATAGCTCAGGGTTGAATCCAGGTGAAAGTGGCTTTCCACAAAGGGCGGAGTGACCAGGCAGCCTTCGGCATCGATGTCCCGGATCGCCTCCATGGGGAGCCGGGGACCGACTTCGACAATGCGGCCGTTTTTGACCGCAATGTCGATACCTTTGCGGCCGTCGGGAAGGTTGGCGTTTCGTATGATAAGATCCAGCATGGGTTATCCTCCCTTTTCTTCCCTGCGATACGGTTTCAACAAACCAGCCGGTATTGACGCCTTTCTGGAGACACTGATCAGGGCCACAATGGTCAGTAAGTAGGGGATCATCAGAAATATATGAAAAGAAACGGCAATACCCAACCCCTGAAGTCTTAGCTGGAGTCCGTCGAGGAACCCGAAGATAAGCGCGCCGAAAGCACCCTTGAGGGGGTCCCAGTTCCCGAAGATGACCATGGCAATAGCCACCCATCCCCTGCCACTAACGACATCTATCAGGAACATGTTCTGGTGGGCCAGAGTAAGAAAGGCACCACCGACGCCCATGAGGGCCCCACCCACCACGAGACAAAGGGTACGGGTCAGCAGCACATTAACACCGACGGTGTCTGCAACCACGGGGTTTTCACCCACTGTTCTGATCTTCAATCCGATGTTCGTCTTGTAGAGCAGTATGGAGAGGGCCGGGATAAGGAGCCAGGCGTAGTACGTCAGCGAATATTGGGTGAACAGACCCGGACCAATTAGCGGGATACTGGAGAGCAGCGGCAGGGAAATCTGGTGGAACGGATGGATGATCGGGGGCACAGTGGGAGAACCGAAATGCAGCCGGTAAATGAACATGGCTAAGCCTGTGGCAAAAAGCGTGATCCCCAGGCCTGATACATGCTGGCTTAAACCCAGATGTACCGCCAGAAACGCCATCAAGAGACCCAGAAGCATTCCCACTGCCGCAGCGGCCAGCACTCCCAGCCAAAGGGATCCGGACGAAAAGGTGACAAGGAATCCGGTCATGGCGCCCATGAGCATGGTACCTTCAATGCCCAGATTCAGGACGCCGGCTCTTTCGACAAGAATCTCACCGAGGGTGGCGAATATAATTGGTGTTGCCATCCTCATGGTCGCGCCGATGAGACCGGATAGAAAAGCAATGTCGAGGAGTTGACTCATCATTTCTTCATCACCTTTAACCTGTATTCCATAAAGAGCAGGAAAATGAGCATCACCATCAGTGCCATTCCCTGGATAACTTCGGCGATATAGGTCGGCACACCGGTCATCCGGCTCATTGTCTGGGCACCGACGATAATGACGCTAAAAAAAATGGCGGAAAAGAGCACCCCCACAGGGTGGAGATTTCCCAGCATGGCAATCACGATGCCGGTATACCCGTATCCGGGAGATATATCCATTATAAGGCGATATTGAATCGCGCACAGTTCTCCGACGCCGGCCAGACCTGCCAGGCCGCCGGAAACAAGCGCTGTCCATACGATAACAGAGGTGGTATTGATGCCGCCGAACTGGGCCGCCCGGATGTTGACTCCCACGGCTTTGGAGCGATACCCGAAGGTTGTTTTGTTGTTAATAAACCAGATGACGAAGACGGCGAAAAAGGCGATGAGGATTCCCATATGAAAACGCGAACGCGGCAAAAGAATAGGATAGCGGGCGGCGTTTACAATAGCCGCTGATCGGGGCCAACTGGAGCCGGGCTGCTGCAGCGGCCCGAAAAGCAGTGCACCCATGATATGCCACATAACGTAATTCAACAAAAGGGTGGAAACCACATCATCCACTTTCAGTTTGGTTTTGAGAATGCCGGGGATAGCGGCCCAGATGCCGCCGGCGAGAAAACCCGCGACAATGATGAGCGGCAAAACAATCGGCCGGGGCAGGTTGCCCATGTGGACTCCCAACACGGTGGCTATCAGCGCGCCGGCAAGAAGCTGGCCTTCGGCGCCGATATTCCAAAATTTGGCCCGAAAGGCAAAGGCGACGGCCAGACCGGTCAATAAGAGCGGGCTCGCCTTTACAAAGGTTTCGAGAAGATTGAACCGCGTTCCCAGGGCACCGTAAAACAGATAGAAATAAGATTTCCACAAATCCCCGCCGGCCAACAGGATCGGAATGGCGGAAAGAATCAGTGTGGCCACAATAGCTGCAATCGGAATGACGATTTTGGCCCAAGCCGGCAGGGGTTTGCGTTTGATGATCCTGATTCTGATCATTTCTTTACCCCGGCCATCCAAAGGCCGATCTGTTCCCGGGAAGCGGTTTTTGCAACGACTTCTCCCATGATTTTTCCTTCATAAATCACCGCAATCCGGTCACTCAAAGAAAAAATCTCGTCCAGATCCTCTGAGATCAACAGGATGCCGACACCTCGTTCCCTTTCCTGGAGGAGTCTCTGGTGAATATACTCCATAGCCCCTACATCAAGGCCTCGTGTGGGCTGGGCTGCAATGACAACCGCCGGGTTCCCTGCCAGTTCTCTGGCCAGCATCACTTTTTGAAGGTTTCCGCCCGACAATCTCTTGGTGATGGCATCCCGGCCGGCGGTCGCGATACTGTAATCTCCTATCAATTTATCGGCGTATTGGTGGATTATTTTCGATTTCATTACACCATAAGCCTGAAACTCGGCAGACGCATGGTCTTCAAGAATTATGTTTTCCTCGACGGAAAGATCCATCAAGAGACCCGTATCCATGCGATCCTCGGGTATTCTTGCCATGTTCAATTTGATGGCCGATGATGGGTTTCCGAATTTGAGAGGAGTGTTGTTTATTTTGATGGCCCCCCGGGCGGGGTTTCGCATTCCGAAGAGCACTTCGGACAGTTCCCGTTGGCCATTTCCGGAAATTCCAGCCATGCCTAAAATTTCGTTTTGTCTGACCACAAGGTTGAGATTTTTGATGGCGGGCAGTTTCATGTCGTTGAGGACGTCAAGTTGTTTGATTTCGAGCACCGGCCGGCCGGGTTCCAGTTGATTTTTTGTGGTGTCCTCAAGCAGGTCCCTTCCCACCATAAGATTGGCCAGTTCTCTGGTGCTTGTTTCCGCGGTATGTCTTTCGGCCACGACCCGGCCGCCCCGCAAGACCACGATACGATCTGAAATATCCATCACCTCATGTAACTTGTGGGAAATAAATACAACGGATCGTCCCTCACTCACGAGGGTCTTCAAGGTGCTGAAGAGGTCGTCGGTTTCAGCCGGAGCTAAAACGGCCGTTGGTTCATCCATGATGAGGATATCCACGTTCCGGTAAAGGGCCTTAAGAATCTCCACTTTCTGTTGTTCACCCACCGACAGGGTCCACACGTGGGCGTCGGGATCGATTTCAAGCCCGAACCGTTGTTCAAGCTCAAGCAACTTTCGACGGGCCGTTTTCAGATCAAGAAAAATGGTCTTGCCGGAGTCCGTCCCGATAATGATATTTTCAAGCACGGTTTGAATGGGGACCAGCGCAAAGTGCTGATGAATCATCCCTACACCGCGGGCGATTGCATCTTTGGGTGATGAAAGATCAGCTCTTTCCCCCTTGATGAAAATTTCACCCTCATCGCAGGCGTAATATCCGAAAAGGACATTCATCAACGTGGTTTTCCCTGCACCGTTTTCGCCCAGCAACGAACAGATTTCCCCGGGATAGAGACTGAAATCAACCTTGTCATTTGCTGTAACATCAAGAAAATACTTGGTGATCGACGACATTCGGACCATTGGCTGTCGGGCCTCAATCATTGGACGCCTCAATTGAGTTCTGAACTCAATTTATCTTTGATCCGCGCTATGCCTCTCATGCGAAGCGGGCGAGGGGTGGGAGATAAAAATGGGATCTTTCCTGTTTTTCAATCGGATAGCATGGGCGGCCACTGTGCCCGCCGAAGGAGGTGGTCACAGTGGCCGTTCGAGTGCGTGGAATAAGCATTCTCTCTCCGGACAGCGGATAAGGAACTACGGACATTGAGCATTGCTCAATTGCTATTTTAGTCCGAAACGGGCTTGTTCTCATCCACCGGGACATGGTAGGTCCCGTTTATAATTTTTTGTTGCAGATCCCGTACCATTTTCTGGACATCCGCAGGCAGGGTTTTTTCAAAAGAATGAAAGGGAGCAAGCCGAGCACCGCCTTTGGCCATCATGGACCATTCCCTGAGATCCATGGCCACCCAGGCTTTTTTCTTTACCATCTCAACGGCGAACTTAATAGTGGGATACATATCCCATACAGGCGAGGTAATCACTACCGAGGGCGCAAGAGAATTTTGGTCGGACATATTGCCAAAGGCAAGAATACCTTTTTCTTTCGCAGCTTCAAAGACGCCGAACCGTTCAGCATATATCAGGTCTGCGCCCGCTTCAATCTGGGCGATGGCGGCTTCTTTGGCTTTGGGGGGGTCAAACCAGCCGCCGATATAGGATATTTTGACCTTGACTTTAGGATTAACTTTGAGAGCACCTGCCTTGAACGCGTTTACCAGGCGGTTGACCTCCCCGATAGGGATCGCCGCAACCACACCGAGTGTATTGGTTTTGGTCATCTTGCCGGCAATAATGCCGCAGAGATACGCAGGTTCTTGAATCCAGTTGTCAAAGACGGAAAAATTGGGAGCCACCGGACCGAATTCCGAGCCAAAGGCGAAAGCGGTCTTCGGATAATCTTTGGCCACCCTCCGGGCCGGATCTTCACCCGCCAGAAAGGCATCGCCTACGATCAGGTCAAATCCTCTTTCAGCGTATTCCCGCAGGACTTTTTCGAAATCAGCAGCTCCGACTTTTTCAGTGAACTCATAATGGATACCCTTCATTTGCTTCTTGGCTTTCAGGCAGGCCTGATGGATGGCACCATCCCATGGTTCCTCGATGGCAGTTTGAAAAATAGCGGCGATTTTAAATGTCTTGGCATAACTGGCAGAAATGCCAAATGAAACGGAGAACAAAACGATCATGGTAATCAACGCGAGTTTTTTCATACGACGGCCTCCTTTGGTGGTAAGAGAAGAAGTGAAATGAAGGTGACAGGACTTGCTCTTTCGGGGAAAGACTTTAGAAAAACTTCCCTTCTCTGTCAAGCAAAATGGAACGAGAGCTGATAATCGCTTGACAGAATAAGCTAAAAATGATACAGCTAATTAAGCTAAGTAAATCACGACGTGAAAAGCTAATAAGTATACGACGCGATAAACTAGCAAAAGAACGAGAGATATGGCAAGCCCACATGAAAAACTGGCCGGATCCCTTGCTGTCCTGAGAGCACTGCAAGACCTCGGTATCGTCGCCGTGCGCTCAGGTGATCTGACCAGGACGCATCGGGAACGCCTGGTCAAAAACGGTTTTTTGAAAGAGGTCATGAAGGGCTGGTATATCCCTGCCCGACCGGAAGAGGTTAGGGGAAAGTGTACGGCATGGTACACATCGTTCTGGGCTTTCTGTGCAGCCTATTTACAAGAGCGTTTTGGGACGAATTGGAGCCTCTCTCCTGAACAGTCCCTGTTGCTGCATGTCGGGAACATGACGGTTCCACGCCAATTGCTTGTACGCTCACC
>Ga0307419_10001630_pt1 | contig 11540 bp, 11 predicted proteins | sample SalMarWE160230MG_2_FD_202512 | JGI IMG/M metagenome (GOLD analysis project Ga0307419, IMG submission 202512) | Salt marsh sediment microbial communities from the Plum Island Ecosystem LTER, Massachusetts, United States - WE1602-30 | ecosystem: Environmental > Aquatic > Marine > Intertidal zone... | reverse complement strand
ACAAGGACGAGTACGAGAAACTGCTGCAAATGGCTGGAGAATCCTGCTGTTACCTTAACGAAGGACTGCCTTTTGAACCCGAGGATGTGTTTCGCAATCCTAAACTCGCAAACACGTTTCGGCTCATCGCTTCTAAAGGAATCGAGGCCTTCTACAGGGGAGAGATCGCCCGAAAGATCGTCACCGCTGTACAGGAAAAGGGCGGAATCCTCACTCATGATGACCTGGCGAATTATTCTCCCGTGGAACACGTACCCATAAAGGGACAGTACAAGGATTACACGTTCTACAGTGCGAGACCACCGGCTTCGGGGGGGCTCCATATCATCCAGCTCTTGAACATCATCGATAACTGGCCGGTCAAGGAGTGGGGTCATAATTCTGTGCCTTACATCCATCATCTGAGCGAAGCCTTCCGTTTTGTCTTTGCCGACCGGGATCAGTATCTTGGTGATCCAGACTACATCCACATCCCCGAGGCAGAGCTCACTTCAAAAGATTACGGAAAACAGATCGCGTCACAGATCAAGCCTGACCATGTTCTCAACGCATATCCTTACGGAGAGTTTGACGAAAAAGAGAACGAGAAGGAGAGCACGACGCATCTTTGTGTGATCGACAGGGAGGGAAACATTGTCGCCCTCACCCAAACGATCAACCATTTTTTTGGCTCGGGTATAATCCCCGAGAACACGGGATTTCTTCTGAATAATGAGATGGATGATTTCTCTCGCGATCCCGAATCTCCGAATTCACCGAGGCCCCACCGGCGCCCGCTAAGCTCCCAAGCACCTCTGATCTTATTCCAGGGCGAAGAGCCGATATTAGTCCTCGGTTCACCAGGCGGCACACGGATATTTCCCACCCTGACTCAAATCATCCTCAATGTCATCGAATTTGACATGTTTCTTGATGAAGCTATCGAAGCACCCCGGTTTTTTTCCTACTCTGTCCGCGGCGAAACTCGTCCCATTGCATTAGAATCTCGGATGGTTCCGGTCACCATCGAAACTCTTAAAGAATTGGGGCACGAGGTTCTTATAAGAGAGGACTATGATAAATACTTTGGGGGTGCTCAGGGGATCATGATCCTCCCAGGAAAAGACATCATCCTCGGCGGGGCAGACTCTCGAAGAGATGGGTACGGTGCAGGATACTGATCTCTATTCATTGCTAAAGAGTTCCTTTTTAAGTATCCTAATAATTTGACAGCTCAATTCTATGAATTTATTTGTATAAAGGTAAGGGCCATGAGAAAAAACATTATCCTTGTGTTAACTTTGTCTTTCCTGTTATCCCTGGTTGCTTTTGCATACAAAAATGTTGGGGAAGACCTTCCTCGATTTGAACTCCCAAATCTGATCACATCTGTAGGGCAGAGCGCGGACGTTCAAATGGCCTCAGTGCTTGCAAAAAGGGCTGGCCTCAACTTCTTACTAAAAAAAACAGCTGCTGCCCAAGACCTGGAGGGCGTAAAAACTCTGACCCTGGTTTTGGGTGCGAGCTTGAAAGGATTGGGAGCAGCCGGAATCGATGTCGACCAGGAGAAAAAAAGAGTTCGAGCACTCATCTCAGAGGCAAAAAAAAGAGGCATCCCACTCCTCTGTCTCCACCTGGGTGGAGAAGCCCGCAGAGGCCAGCTGACAGATCAACTTATAACCGAATTCCTTCCTTTATCCCAAATGCTCATCATCGTCAAATCGGGAAATCATGACGGACTCTTCAGCAAAATATGCGAGGAAAACAATATTCCCCTTGTTGAAGTGGAAAAAACTGTCGATGTTCTGGCTCCTCTCAAGGAAGCCTTTTTATAGTTCTGTTCGTAAAACGTAACGTGAAATGTAAAGTGTTTTCACTCCAAAGAAAGGGCTTCGTACCTCTATCTTTTTTTCTTTTGCGTCCAGCGTTTCAAATGTTATAAACAGATGCCAGAATACGCCATATTCCTGTTGATGGTGGCAATATTCGCGCTCCTCGCCATGGGAATAAAGCTGCCCATCGGTGTTTCCCTTGTTTTTTCCGCCCTCGCCGGCGCTTTTCTGGGTGGTGAAGGAATAGCGCTTCGCCATCTGGTTGAGGGAAGCTTTGGTTACTTCGACACCATCCTTATCATCGTTACAGCCATGATCTTCATGAAGGTCCTCCGGGATCCTGGATACTATCACTGCTATCTTACTCAGAACATTCTACAGGAAAAAAGTCCCGCTCCTCCTGACTGTCATGGTCATTGTCATGTTTCCCGGCATGATCACCGGTTCATCCACTGCGGCTGTTCTCAGCACCGGGGCGCTGGTCGCACCGGTTTTGATCAAACTTGGGCTTTCCAAAGTGAAAACAGCCGCCCTTATCGCCATGGGGGGGATCTTGGGAATGATCGCGCCTCCTGTGAACATTCTTGTTATGATCATGGGGGGCGGTGTGGACATGCCCTATGTCGGCCTCACGATCCCACTCCTGATCATTGTGATTCCCTTGGCCGTATTCATCTCCCTCTGGCTCGGTTATAAAGATATTCAGATACTCGACACCGAACAAATGGAATCGATCCTACCCGAGTCCCACTCCAAACAATTCGGTTTCCGGCTTTACCTTCCGCTCGCCGTGGTTATACTTCTCATGATCGGTCAGGGATTCACCTCTTCATTTATACCAGACATCGGCATTCCCGCCATCTTTTTGTTGGGTTCTCTGGTGGGGATATTCTGTGCGCGTCCTTTTAACTTCTTTAAGGTGACCCAGGAAGCCATGAAGGAATCTATGCCGATCCTCTGCATCCTAGCCGGCGTGGGAATGTTCATCCAGATCATGACGTTGACAGGAGGAAGGGGTTGGATAGTCATGAGTTTCCTCTCATTGCCTCCTGTGCTTTTGTATCTTGGAATCTCGCTCAGTATGCCTCTTTTTGGGGCAGTTTCAGCGTATGGGTCTGCTTCGATCCTGGGTGTTCCTTTTATTCTTGCACTGATCAACAAAAACGCGATCATCACGTCCGCTGCACTATCGGCTATCGCGGGCCTCGGAGACCTCATGCCTCCCACTGCTCTGGCGGGAATATTTGCCGCTCAGGTCGTCGGAGAAAAAAACTATTTCAAAGTTTTGCGGTACTGTCTTGTTCCTGCCCTGTTTGAACTGGCAATGGGAATCGGAGTCCTCCTTCTGTCTCCGATTTTAGAGAAAATTATTTGAGATAACTCCATGATAAAGATAATTTACCACTTGATCGTCCTGTTTTTGACACTAAATCTGATCTGGTACCTGTTCCGGGAAAAACAGTTTTGGGCTCAGGTGAGCACAGCTATCGTGCTTATTATGTTTCTTCTCCGCCTTTTCCTAATCAAATAACTGGATTGTTCATAAAAAATGTCGATATTTATTCCAATAAAAGCAAAGATCAAAAAACATCATGTCATCGCACTTGGCCTTTTTGGTTTAACCGCAACGCTGTGTTGGTTGACAGGCTCCCAGTTCTTGAGCATGCATCAAAAGGACACCTTTTACCCGAGCGCAGGATTGACCATACAAACAAAGCTCAGCGAATATTTCCCACAACTGGCCGACACCCCAGGTGACACTGATGTGTACTGCTTTAAGGGGGAAGAGGAAGGGGGGAATCTTCTCATCCTGGGGGGGACCCACCCCAATGAACCAGCAGGATTCATAACAGCTGTCCTCCTTCTTGAAAATATCAACGTTTCCAGAGGAACGGTCTTCATCGTGCCGCAAGCCAATCTCAGCGGTTTCACACATGACGATCCATTTGAAGGGAATCCCCAAAAGTTTTCTATCGAAACTCCCGGAGGGACAAGATGGTTCCGTTTTGGATCGCGCTTGACAAATCCCATCCACCAATGGCCAGATCCAACACTTTTCACCAACGCTGCAGGACAGGCCCTCTCTGGAGCAGAGGTCCGCAATCTCAACAGAAGTTACCCGGGCAAGGAAAAGGGACATCTGACTGAGAAAATCGCCTTTGGGATCGTACAACTTATCATAAAAGAGGAGATCGACTTATCCCTCGACCTCCATGAGGCGGCTCCAGAATATCCTGTGGTCAACGCCATTGTCTTTCATGAAAACAGCGCGGAACTGGCAGCCATTGCCAGCATGGAACTCCAGATGGAAGGTATGGACATACGAATGGAAGCTTCACCACCCAGTCTCCGGGGTCTCAGCCACCGTGAATGGGGAGATTTCACCAAGACGATGGCGATCCTTCTTGAAACGACCAACGCTTCCCACGGACGACTCAAGGGAAAACCTTCAGAGGCCCTGATCGTTGAAGGCAAGGATCCCAACTATGCGAAAGCATCCCGGCTGGGGCTGCTCTTTGTCCCCTACAGTGAGGACGGTATTCCCATCAAGGAACGGGTAGCCCGCCACCTAGCTGCCGTTCATGCTCTAGTATCGGGATTGCGGGAGCTCAACCCGGACCTGGCCATCGATATCGGTAACTTTCCACCTGCCCAGACGGTGAACGAGCGAGGAATCGGTCTCTATCTTCACTCACCAAAATGAAGCTAAGTTAAGTTTTTACCTATATTTAGGATTGACAAACATCATCATCTAGGATAGTATATTGCATCGTTTAAACTGGAAAAATGGAAATAATCATCGCAAAAGATTCAGGACTGTGTTACGGAGTCAAAAGAGCTATACAGATCGCGAAAGAAACCCTTTCTAAGGAAAAGGGAAAGGTCTTCACTCTAGGAGACCTGATCCACAACCCCCAGGTCATATCTGACCTCGAGCAGCAAGGTATTCGATCTCTGGAAGACATGGATGAGCTCACAGTGGGCACCGTGATCATCAGGAGCCACGGTGTTTCCCCGGATATATATAAAAAGATCGAAGAGAAAAACATCAAGATCGTCGATGCCACCTGTCCGATCGTCAAGCGGATCCAGAGGCTTGTAGAAGCGCTGGCTAAGGAAGAGGAAGAGATCGTCATTGTCGGCAACAAAAATCACCCGGAAAGTAGAGGTCTCATCGGATACAGCCGGGGAAAAGGGATCATCGTCGAGTCGGAGGCACAGGCCCAAAAGATGCCCAAGAAAAAAAGACGGGCAGTTCTGGTTCAGTCCACACAGGACATGAACCTCTTCCAAAAAGTCGTTGCTGCCCTCATAGAAAGGACAGAGGAGCTTAAAGTCTTTAACACGATCTGTCAGTCGACGCAAACGCGTCAAAAATCCACATCCAAGCTAGCTTCTCGAGTGGATACACTCTTTATCGTAGGGGGAAAAAACAGCTCAAACACACACAAATTATATCAAATTTCGAAGAGAGTCCTGCCAAACACTCACTTTATTGAGAATTCAGCACAAATCACGTCTGAAATGTTAAAGGGAGCAAAAAAAATCGGGCTTTCCGGAGGAGCTTCCACGCCTCCGGAAGCGATCGAAGAGGCAGTCGCCAGGATCAAATCTAACTTCGAACGGCAAATTCATAGGGAGAAGATAGTTCAATGTCAGAGTTAACGAAAAACACCAACAAAGAAGATAACATCTCATCCAAAGAGTACGAAGATCTTCTAGATCAGTACCAATTCAGCGCCAAAGAACTGAGCCCAGGGAAACTTCTCAAGGGGAAGGTGATCAAAGTCACTCCAACCCATGTTCTTGTGGACGTTGGCTCAAAATCCGAAGGGATCATCCCTTTGGAAGAGTTCGGAGACACCAAGGATATCAACGCTTTAGAGCCCGGGAGTGAAATCGAAGCGATCTTGGAGAAGAGCAATCTTCGAGAAGGATACCTTTACCTTTCCAGGAAAAGAGCCATCGAACAAAAAGCATTGGATAACCTGGAGACCGCTTTTCTCCGGAGCAACTGGATCGTGGGCAAGATTACAAACAAGATCCGGAATGGCTTCAGTGTAAACGTCGGAATAGAGACATTCCTCCCCGATTCCCACGCGGATGTCCGACCTGTCAAAGACCCGGAAAAAATAATCGGGAATATTTATAAATTCAAGGTCATAAAGTTCGACCGCAAATCAGAGAATGCGGTTCTCTCCAGAAAGCTCCTCCTGCAGGATGAAAGAGAGAAGAGAAAAAAACGTGTCTTCGACCAGCTGAGTCGCGGGAAAAAGATCAGGGGCAAAATAAAATCTCTGACGAATTTCGGCGCATTTGTGGACTTGGGGGGAATCGAAGGCCTTCTTCATATCTCTGATATGTCATGGGGAAAGATCAATTATCCCTCAGAGATCTTTGAGACGGGCCAAGACATCGAAGTTGTCATTCTCGACTTCGATGAAAAGGAAGAAAAAATCTCTCTCGGGTATAAACAGCTGATCCCGGATCCATGGCAGACCATCGAAACCAGGTACTTTACGGGCCAAAAGATCACCGGAAAAGTAGTAGGCCTCACAGACTTTGGTGCCTTTGTGGAACTGGAACCAGGAGTGGAAGGATTGGTTCACGTCTCTGACTTGACCTGGTCCAGAAAACTCGTCCATCCTAAAAAAATTCTCGCAGTAGGGGAAGAGGTCACGGTGACCATCCTGAACCTCGATCCAGAGACAAAAAGAATATCGCTAGGACTTAAGCAAGTCAGCCCTCACCCTCTTGAGGTCTTCAAGCAGACTTACAGTCCAGGATCAAGGGTTAAAGGCACGGTCACGAGCATCACTGACTTTGGCGCATTCATGGAGGTGGAAAAGGGAATTGAAGGCCTCATCCACATCTCGGATATCAGTTGGGAAAAGATCAAACACTCCTCCGACAAGCTGAAAGCCGGGGACGAAATCGAAGCCATCATCCTGAACATTGATGTGGATAAGCAGAAATTATCCCTTGGTATTAAACAGCTGGAAGGAGATATCTGGGAAGATTTTTTCGAGAGACATAAAGTCGGAGACCTGGTGAATGTCAAGATCGTCAGGCTGGTAAGCTTTGGTATTTTTGTGGAGATCATCCCTGGGATAGAGGGCGTTGTCTTCCTTTCAGAACTGGATGAAAAGAAGATCGAAGACCCTGCAGAAATCTTCTCCCTGGGGGAAGAGAAACTGGCAAAGATCATCAAGCTGAGCCAAAAAGACAAAAAGATATCGCTGAGCTTTAAGCAAGCTCAGTTCGAATTGCAGAAAATGGAGTATCAAAAATATGTGAGAAGCCAAGACGGCAGACATACTCTCGGTGATATCATGAAGGATCAACTCAAAACCATCAGCACCCCTAAAAAAACAACGAAAAAAAAGGAGAAAACAAAGGAGGAAAAGGATGATAAAAGCTGATTTAATCAACCAAATCGCCAAGGAAATGAACGTTTCCAAACAAGAGTCAGAAACAGGTGTCAATCTCTTTTTTCAGATGATCAAAGATGCCCTCCAGAGAGGAGAAGAAATTGAGCTGAGAGGATTTGGAAGTTTTCGATTCCGACAAAGACATGCACGCTCAGGAAGAAATCCCCGGACGGGTGAACCTGTCCAGGTTCCTCCAAAAAAAGTGTTGTATTTCAAACCGAGCAAACTCCTAAAGAGCATGATCAATAAATAATGAAGTACATTACAGCTCCCTGGAGGGAAGAATACGTCAAGGAAGCGTCCAAGATGAAGGAATGCATCTTCTGCCAAGCCATAAATATGAAGGAAAACAGGGAGGCATACATCCTTTACAGGGGAGAGCACAATTTTATCATCTTAAACAGATATCCATACACACCCGGGCACTTGATGATCGCTCCCAACATGCACATTGACTCGATCGAAAAAGCAGACAAAAATGCCACAGATGAGATGACAGACCTGCTTAAATTCAGCATAAAAACATTGAGACAGCACTATCGTCCCCATGGATTCAACACAGGCATGAACATAGGGCGGAGCGCTGGCGCGGGTGTAGCCGATCATTATCATCTTCATGTGATCCCCCGTTGGACAGGAGATTCAAATTTTATGCCCCTCATCGGAAAGACCAAAGTCGTCATAGAGGGTGTGGATTCTTCCTATGATAAACTTGTACATCTCTTCCACAAAGGAGAATAGGGAGTCTCAGTCACAACCGGTAAAACATTCCATTCGCGAGGTCAGCCATGAATTTCGAACTCTCAGAAGACCAAAAGCTACTCCAAGAAATGATCAGAGAGTTCGCCCAAAAAGAGATCTTGCCTCATGTTAAACATATGGAAGAAAACCGTATTTTCCCCAAGGAGCTCCTGCAAAAACTGGGAGAGATCGGTGTGCTGGGAATGGCCATCCCTTCCGAATACGGAGGCATAAAAACAGACAGTCTCTCCACGGCTTTGGTTATCGAGGAGATAAGCCGTGTTTTCCCCTCATTGGCTGTCATTATCTCAGTGCATTGTTCCCTTTTCTCCAGTTCCCTACTCCAATTCGGGAATGAGGGCCAGAAGCAACAATACCTGCCCAAAGCGGCCAGCGGCGACATCGTCGGAGCATTCAGCTTAACCGAACCCGGGGCGGGTTCAGATGCCACAAACCTGAAGACCAAGGCCAGGAGAGAGGGAGATGTCTACATTCTAAACGGAACTAAAAGCTGGGTTACTACAGGAAACGACGCCGAAGCGTTCATACTCTTCGCCTTAGCAGACACTCCCCCTGGAGAGAAAAGAAAGATCAACGCTTTCATCGTGGATAGCGAAACGCCAGGTTTTCATGTAGCTAAGATCGAAGAAAAAATGGGATTGCATGCTTCGCTGACTGCAGAAGTGATCCTTGATAACTGCCAGATCCCTGCGGAAAACATGTTGGGCGAAGAAGGGCAGGGCGTAGCCATCGCATTCCAGGGACTGGACAACTCGAGAATTGGAATCGCAGCTCAATCTGTGGGCCTTTCCCAGAGGGCCCTTGATGAAGCCGTCAAATATGCCAAGGGAAGAGAGGCCTTTGGAAAAAAGATCTCAGATTTCCAAGCGATCCAATTCATGATCGCCGACATGGCTACATGGACAGACGCCGCGCGGTTGTTGACCTATAAAGCTGCAAATCTGCGCGATCTAGGCAAGCCATATGGAAAAGAATCCTCTATGGCCAAGCTGTTCGCATCGGAAGCAGCAAACAGGATCGCATACCACGCTCTCCAAATCCATGGCGGCTACGGGTACTCTAAAGAATTTTTTGTCGAACAGATCTACAGAGATGCCAGAGTGCTCGCAATATATGAAGGAACTTCAGAAGTTCAAAGAATCGTTATCGCCCGACACTTACTCAAAGAGAGGTTAGACAATGCTGAAATCTATGCGTAAAAACTTGAAATCACTGTCACCCATTCTCTGGGCCGTAGTTGCCGCGTTCATCATATCTATATTTGCCGTATGGGGTGGAGCGGGAAGGCTGGGAGAATCCCGGGATCCGGACACCATTGCATCGGTTGGAAGAACAAAAATATCAACAGACACTTATGTGAAAAACCTCAGGCAAAGGATCGAAAGCCTGCAGAAACAATTCAAAGAACTCAATGCCAACTACATACAGCAACTCAACCTTCCACAGCAAGTGCTTGAGCAGCTCATCCAGCAGGAGCTCCTCATTCAATTCGCTGAAGAAATGAAACTGGGCACTTCCAACGATGAACTAAGGGAAAAGATCAAGAGTTATCCCGTGTTTCAAAAGGATGGGCAGTTTATCGGTTTTGAAGAATACAAACAGATATTGGAGTGGAACAGGATCCCTCTGTCGGAATTTGAGGAGTCTCTTAAAAAAGAGATCCTGATGGATAAAACCATCATAATGCTCACAGCGGGTGTGTCACTCACACAAGGCGAACTCTGGAAAAACTACAAGAACACAAATGAAAGCGTCAGGATGGAGTTTGTGCCCATCGAGATCACAAACATCGAATCCGATGATGAGTTCAGTTTTGAAGAGAAACATGCATTTTTTGAAAAGAACAAGGACAACTACAGGATCCCTGAAAAACGTGAAGCCGATTATGTCTTTTTCAACATCGAGGATTTCAAAAAGGACGTGGAGCTTACCGACTCGGAAATTGAGGATTACTACAACAACAATGAGCCTCAATTCACCGAACCGGAAAAGGTGAGAGTCGGCCGAATCTATATTCCGTATGAGGAGAAAGAGAGAGCGCGCGTTTTGACAGAGATGCGGAACATCCAGAACAGGGTCAACGAGGGAGAGGATTTCGGGAATATGGCAAAAATTCATTCCAAGGACGGGAAAGCTGGAGATTCGGGCGACTGGGGCCTATTCGAGTGGCGGTCTTTATCCACACAAGAACAAGAAGAGATCGCCAACCTGGAAGTCGGCGAGATGTCCCAACCTCTCGAGCTGGATGAAGGTGCAGCGATCCTCAAGGTGACAGAAAAAGAAGCGGCGATACAAAAACCCCTTGCAGAGGTAAAAGATCAGATCACAAATATCCTCAATGACCAAAAAGCAAGAGAATTGATCGAAAAAAGAGTTGCAGGCCTGGAAAAAAACGCTCTAAAGGAAAAGAGCCTGGACGTGGCGGCACAAACATTGGGGTATATGGTCAAAAGCACTGGGCCCGTTTCAAACGGAGAATCTTTCGCAGAGGAGATCGATCCATCGGGCTCCGTAAGCACGGCTCTCTTTCAGCTCGAGGAAAACGCGATCTCAACACCTGTCTACACCTATAAAGGAACGGGATTAGCGCAGCTTCGTGGGATCACATCCCCTCGCGCAGCGTTACTCGAAGAGGTTGAAGACAAGGTGGAAGAAGACCTCGCCGCAGAGAAGAAGAAAGAAAAGGCTTACGAAACAATGAAGTCCATCAAAGCAGAACTGACCAACTTAGATCTCGAAAGCCTCGCCAGTAATTATGGTCTGGAGTACAAGACTGCTGATGAACACAAACGAGGAGGATATTTGAGCGTTATCGGTGAAAACGTAGAAGTCGACGAAAAGGCTTTTTCTCTGCCTTTGAATGAAGCCAGCGATCCCATAGAGTATGCTACCGGTTATGTGCTCCTTCGTATTCTCGACCGAAAAGAAGTCACAGAGGCTACGCTTCAGGAGAATTATGAAACGGAGCGTGAAAATTTTCTTGAGACGAAAAAAAATAAATTTTTTATCTCCTGCATGTCAAAGATTAGGGAAGAAATAGGCGTGCAGATTAGATATGACATATTCCTCAAGATCAATTCGGATATTCTCGCACGTTTCGGGGGCCAATAGAACTCAGGCTTAAGATCGGAGGATCTCGAAGAAAAGAGAGTTGATCGTTTTTTCTAGAGCACTGCGGAATCTCTCGATCGTTTCATTAAACCCACCCCCCATGTAATCAGAAATATACATGGGCTTTCCCACTCGGACTTGGATCTTTCCTGGGATAAAAAAAGGACGGTGGGTTCCAAACATGGCCAAAGGAGTGACGGGAACAGAAATTCCTTCGTTCGTGTAGAGATTGTAGGAGATGATCGCAGCTCCCTTTCTGATCGGGCTGACATAGGGATTAGGGTCGGTTTTCATGACTCGGCCACGGCCATGAAGAGTGATAAGAGCTCTCCCCGCCTTCACTGTTTCCTGGCATTTCAGGATGGCGTCTCTGTTACTGGAATAAAGGTCCACAGGGATGGTCCCCACATTTCTGACGGTTCTG
>Ga0307419_10001629_pt1 | contig 11542 bp, 9 predicted proteins | sample SalMarWE160230MG_2_FD_202512 | JGI IMG/M metagenome (GOLD analysis project Ga0307419, IMG submission 202512) | Salt marsh sediment microbial communities from the Plum Island Ecosystem LTER, Massachusetts, United States - WE1602-30 | ecosystem: Environmental > Aquatic > Marine > Intertidal zone >... | reverse complement strand
CTGATAAAAACTCCACCAGGACCAACATCGGTTGTGTTTTCTATGACTAAAGCATGCCAATACAAATGCCAGCATTGTTACCAACATAACGATAAGGGGAAAGATCTAGATGATGACCTCCTCATAAAAACAGCCCAGGATGTTAGAAAAATAGGCGTTTCAATGTTTGATATAGAAGGTGGTGAACCTTTTCTTAGATTTGATCGTCTTCTTAAACTTGTGGAAGCGCTTGATGATCGTTGTGAAATATGGATAAACAGTACGGGTTCTGGCATTGAACCTGGAATGCTGGAAAAACTGATGGAGGCCGGATTATTCGGCCTGATGGTTTCAATCCATTCACCAAATGCCGAAATTCACGATCAATTCACCGGCATCGCCGGTTCTTTTCAAATAGCATATGATACCCTGAAAACATGTCGTAAGATAGGTCTGGCTGCAGCGTTCAACACTGTCCTTTCAGAAAACGAAGTCAAGTCCGGTGGAATTGCAGAAATTATGGAATTAGCCTATGACCTGGATTGTGACTATGTACAACTCATTCATCCTAAGCCTGCCGGGACATGGCTTGGCCGCAAGGAAGGCATGCAGACAGACCCTGGTGTCACACAGACCGTTTGCATGGAACACATACGATATAACAGTCGGAAAAAGCAAAATTATCCTTCTTTGGCAGCGCAGGTATTTGAGGAGTCTAAAGAGTTTTTTGGTTGTACTTCGGGCGCTGTTGATCGATTTTATATTGGAGCAAGCGGAGAAGTACAACCGTGTGAATTCCTGAATATTTCTTTTGGAAATGTGAAAGAGGAGACTTTTAATAATATATATAAACGGATGCGATCATATTTTCAGAAACCATGCCAGGATTGGCTGTGTTGTACACAGGCATCATCAATATATGATATTTTTAAATATCAGAATATCAAGCATACCCCCTTGCCATGGGAGGAAACAAAAAATCTTGTAAACAACTGGTATCGAGGCAAACCGACAACCTTATATGCAAAGCTGGGTATATATAAATGAAAGCCCTATTGATTATGAACCCAGGCTCCCGTTCAGGAAAGGGGAAAAATACATGGCCTTTCTGGGAATCAAGCCTGAAGAAAAAAGGAATAATCTTTGATTCGGTAACCACTGAAAATTCCGGAAGTGCTACAGAACTGGCCCGAAATGCAGTGAATTACGATACAGCTGTTGCTGTAGGTGGTGATGGTACAATCAATGGAGTTCTGGACGGTGTAATACAATCCGGTAGAAAGGATTTCAGGATGGGCATTTTATACTCCGGTACAAGTCCTGATTTTTGTCAATTCCATGGAATTCCCACATCTCCGTCGGCGGCGGTTGAAGCTTTAGCTAATGGCCAGTCACGCAGGGTTGATGTTGCTGAAATTGTATACAAAGGAATAGATTGCGAAACAATCATTTCTCACTTTGGATGTGGCAGCAATATTGGACTTGGACCAGAGGTTGCCCGTGTTTCAAATCGTTTACGCAAATTAACAGGTGACACCCTTGGAACATGCCTGGCCCTGATTCGTGCAATATCTGTTATGAAGCCGATGGACCTAGATCTAAAGGTTGACGGTTTGTCTCTTTCGCATTCAGGAGTGAATAATCTAAGCATATTAAAAAATCCTTATATTGCATCCGGACTGCGGCTTAATCTGGATTTGTCTGTTGATGACGGTAAGCTCGCGCTTTTTATTGTGCAAGGGAAAAGTCGATTATCTATATTCTCTGTTCTCCCGGGATTTTATTCCGGAAAAGCCGTCAAAAGAAAAGATATGTTTTGTCAAGTATGCTCCCATGTAACAATTGCATGCAGTGAGGAACGAGAAATAGAGTTTGATGGTGATCCGAAGGGTTTTTTGCCTGTCGAAATAAAAATACTACCTAAAGGGCTGAATCTTATTGGAGTAAGAAAATGAAAGAATATGACTTGATTAAGCATATTGCGATGGATTTTCAAAGAAGCCAGGATCAGCATAATGATTTATTTGAATGTGATGCAGAGATTATCACGATTGGAAACCAGAAATGGGGTTTGAGCATGGATGACTTCAGTCCGGAAGAAGATCTGTTTACTTCTGAAGATTCGGTTCTGCTTGGCGCAAATCTTATTGTTGCTACATTGAGTGATTTGTTGGCTGCAAGTGTTGAACCGAGATTTTTTTTACAGAGCGTATCTTTACCCCGAACAGCGGAAAAAGAGTTTGTGGAAGGCTTGATGGAAGGCATCCGAACAACACTTGATCAAGCAGGTTGTTTCATGTGCGGAGGCGATATGGGTACAGCAGACCCATGGCGTTTCTGTGGATTAGGCATGGGACCGGTAATATCAAACAAACCTCTTACGCATCGTATACCCATGGAATCGCATACGCTCTGGGTAACAGGCTCACTTGGTGATGCCAACCTTGCCGCACTACAGAAAACAGACACACCTAAATTTGAACTACGTCTTAAGGAGGCAGAAAAAATTCGAAAATTTGCATCAGCCTGTATTGATACCAGTGGGGGCTTTTTTGATGCGGTTTGGATCCTGAATGAACAGAATCCTCATATGCAATTTGAAGTTGATCTCAAGAATATGCCACTTGCTGAAGGAATTGTAGAAGTATCAAACAGGCTTGGATTTCCACCCGAATCAGCCCTGCTTGGAGGATCTGGTGAATATGAACTGTTATTTGCTGTTCCGGCAGATCTGGCTGCAGAAGAATTACTCTCAACCGGGATGACACCAGTGGGAACAGTGCGACAGGGGGATGATAAAGGGGTAAATCTTCATTGCCTTAATGGGGAAATGAAAACGATGATGCAGCCACCTCCCTGTCCCAGAGATGCTATGAATATTGAGCAACATATTCAGAGCGTAATAGAGATGTCTTATAATCTTTTTAAATGATTACCAAGACAATGAATCAGGGAAAACACATATCAAAAACAATCGATGCGCTTTTTGAGGCAGTTAAATTGCAGAATATAACTCTCAAAAATCGAATTATCCGTTCTGCAACTTACGAAGGATTTGGGGACCCTAATGGTGTTCCACGCTCGGAACTGGCAGATATATATCTCAAGCTGGCAAAAGGTGGCGTTGGTGCAATCATTACCGGTTTTGTTTTTGTGTCCCAAACCGGACGGGCAATGCAACCCGGACAATGCGGAATCGATACCCCTTATAAAATAAGTCCATGGCAAAAAATTACAGATAAAGTGCATACGTCATATCCTGATGTCAGTCTCTTCATGCAGATTGCACATACAGGACGACAGACAAAAAGTAAATATACAGGAAATTCCGCAGTTGGCCCGTCAGGACGAAAGTGCACATATTTCAAGGAGCCAGTAAAAATACTGAATGACGCTGAAATTCTTGAAATCATAGATGAATTCGGTGAGGCTGCGCGACGTGCCAGGGAAGCCGGGTTTGATGGAATACAGGTGCATGCTGCGCATGGATATCTGATACACCAATTTCTTTCCCAATGGACAAACACAAGGCGCGATAAATGGGCAGATGGCAATCTGTTCCTTGAAAGTATCCTAGAAAATATCCACCAAAAATGTGGTGCGGATTTTCCGGTATTTGTGAAACTGAGCTGGGCGGACGATAACAACCCTGGGGTAAGTCTTAAAAATACCATTCAAACAGTAAAACGTCTCGAGAAGTCAGATATTGACGCAATCGAGATAAGTTATGGGACGATGGAATTCGCGTTGAATATTATCCGTGGAGATTGTCCGATTGATATCATCTTGAAGGTAAATCCTTTATTTAATCAAATTCCTTTGTTTTTTCGCGAAATTTGGAAGCGGTTTTTCCTCAAAAAGTATCTAAAAAAGAATCTACCATTTGCTGAGAACTATAATATTGATTCCGCCTTGAAAATCAAGAAAGCAACAACGCTTCCGGTTTTTTCCGTAGGCGGAATACGAACAATAGAAAATATGATTGAGATATTAAATAAAGGGCTCGACGCGGTATCTTTGTGCAGACCATTAATCTGTGAGCCGGATTTGGCTGAAAAACTTAAGAATGGGAAAAACTCTGAATGCATTAATTGCAATCTTTGTACTGTGTACTGCGACAGTACACAATCACTGAGGTGCTATCAAAGCAGAAAGGTAAGTAGTCATGAATATGCTTGAAATGAACTATTCCACCGTAAGCAGCGGGGTATCTCCAAAGGCAATGTCACACCGCAAGCGGCGGGGAATTAAACCCTCATCCGCCTCCGGAGGACTAAATAACAAAATAAAATGTTTTGAAGACTTTTTACCAAAAGACGGTAAAGCCGATATCTTTCAAAAAATAAATGAGCTCAATACTTTTTTAAATGAACACCCACCTGCACATATTGATGGTTTGGGGCTTCAAATGCTTGGGCCGGCTGATCGCCGGGTAAAGATCAGAGAATCAGGTAGCGAGGATAGAGAAGTAATTATGCTGGGATCAAATTCCTATCTGTCTTTGACAACACATCCTGCAGTAGTCTCAGCCAGCCAAAAGGCCTGTGAGAAATATGGTTATGGTATGGGTGCAGTTTCCCTCTATGCCGGCACCAGTGATATGCACAGACAGTTGGAGGAACTGATTGCGGAATTCTATGAGGCAGAAGATGCAATTATTTTTCCATGCGGGTACTCGGGTAATGTCGGTGTTGTATCTGCTCTATGTGGAAAAGGAGATGTTGTTCTTAATGATTCAGCCAATCATGCATCAATTTATGACGGCTGTCTGCTTTCTGGTGCGGATGTTAGGATTTACATTCACCGTAATATGAAACATCTGGAAAAGATTCTCCAAAGACTGCCGGATTCCCAGCGGGGACGGTTAATTATAACTGATGGCGTTTTTTCGATGCACGGTGATGTTGCACCCCTTGATGAAATAGTGGCTCTGGCAAAACGCTATAATGCCCGGGTAATGATAGATGAGGCTCATTCTCTGGGAGTTATAGGTGAAACTGGTCGCGGTACTGCTGAAAAATGTAAGTGCACAGGAGATGTTGATATCACATATGGTACGCTGAGCAAAGCACCTGCAGCGATTGGGGGTTACTGTGCCGGAAGTTCCAGGCTGATTCGCTATCTAAGGTATTACGCCAGGACCTATTTTTTTTCAACCAGTTTGCCTGCTCCAATTGTGGCGGGCCTCATCGAGGTTTTTAAACTCATAATGTCGGATAAATCCGGTCGAAACAAATTATGGCATAATATCGGATACATGCTAAAAGAATTGAATCGGCTAGGTTTCGATACAGGAGACACCGAATCAGCCATTATCCCTGTTATTGTTGGTAATGAGGAAAAACTTGCTCGTTTCCACAACGATCTCAGGCATCGTGGCATATTTACCAACTTTGTGAGTTATCCGGCTGTACGGCGTAAAGAGTGCCGTTTGCGTTTAAGCATAATGAATTCATTAACAGAGAAAGATATGGATCAGACCTTGTCCGTTCTTGCTGAATTAGGAAGGAAGCACGACATCATTCAATGAAGAACGTATTCATAACAGGAGCAGCTGGATTTATCGGAAGTTACGTTGCAGAGGAATTTGTCAGGCAGAATTGGTGTGTGACAGCACTCATACATAGACAAAAATCCGAAAAACTTGAGTCATTAGCCGGGAATGGGAAAGTAAAATTCATCAATGGTGATATAAGTGATTTTGAAAGCCTTCATAGAGCACTTATTTTCCATGGAATAAAATTCGATGCCATTATTCATTGCGCTGGTCGTGCTTCAGATGTTGGCTGGAAAAAGGAATTTCAGCGTACAAATCTGTATTCTGTCAGATATCTAATCAAGTTGACAAAGGAGCTGGATATCGAGCGGTTCGTGTTTGTGTCTACAACCGATGTTTATGGGCTCAGGGATTTCAATTGTGAGGCTGAAGATGATTTAAAACTCAAAGCCTGTCCAAAAAATCCATATCCGGAATTCAAAATCCTTGCCGAACAATATATAAAAAGGGAATTGCCGAAAGAACGTTTTACCATAATCAGACCGGCCCAGGTATGGGGTGTCGGTGATACGACATTGACCGCCAGAATTGTTGATTATCTAAAATGGTCACCATGGATTGTCCATTTTGGAAAATGGCGGGGGAAAAACCGATGGCCTTTGGCCCATGTACGCAATGTCGCAGCAGCCGCATATCTGGCGGCAACTCTGACAGAAGCTTCCGGTCAAGCCTTCAACATAGTAGATAGTGAACATACCAGTATTGATGGTTTTTATAGAATAATAGCCCGGATATATCTTCCTGATAAAAGATTCAAATCAATAACACTGCCGTTTTGGATTGGATATATGGTAGGAGCAGCAGTATCCGGGATGTCTAATTTATTAAATCTTCAGGTTCCATTTATGGATCCCTCTCTATACGCCTTATATGCGGTCAGTCGCAATCTTGATTTTAGCAATAAAAAACTTTTAATGATCCTTGAAAAGTCAGGGCGGAAAATGATATCACTGGAAGAAGGTATTCATGAACTTGAACATGCACAGCAAGTAATATCAGGCTCTTAGACAGTTAATAAATGAAGAACACAAATAAAAAGGAGGCCCCTATGTTACGTCATCATTCAATAAAAGCCCTTATCGCGACAGTGGCCGTTGTGGCTGTTTTGTCTTTTTCCGGGGATGTATTGGCTCAGGCCAAAAAGCCCATGTTCCCGCAGAGACCCACAGTCAATTCCCCGGAAGTACTGTCGGATGGAAAGATTGCGTTTCGAATCCTGGCGCCGGAAGCCGTCAGTGTCGGATTGCAGAGCTCGGATATGTTCGGAATGCAGCAAGTAAGTGTGTCGTTCACTAAAAACGACGACGGCGTGTGGGAGGCTATTGTCGGTCCTGTCGCGCCCGGAGCCTACCGGTATGTATTTACCGTGGACGGAGCGTCGGTTGTGGATCCGCACAATACATCTATCAGCGAATCCAACGCCAATGTCTGGAGCATGGTTTATATTCCGGGTGCAGAATTTATGGAAATGAAGCCAATCCCTCACGGCGCTGTGGCGGAGGTATATTATGCCTCGAAATCCCTGAAAAGGCATCGCCGAATGCATGTATATACACCTCCCGGATATGAATTGAGCAAAGAGAAATACCCTGTTTTTTACCTCTTACACGGTGCAATGGATTGTGATGACTCCTGGACGACGGTTGGCCGCGCCGGCTTCATCCTGGACAACTTGATTGCGGCGAAGAAGGCAAAACCCATAGTTGTGGTCATGCCGGCAGGACATACTTCCAAAGATTTCCGTATGGGCGGTGGTATCGAGCGGGCGGTGGATGAATTCTCCGAAGATTTTGTGAATGACATTATGCCCTATGTCGAAACTCACTATCGTGTACTCAAAGACCGGAAGAGTCGGGCTATAGCAGGATTATCCATGGGAGGAATGCAGTCTTTGAACATAGCTATGTCGGATCTCGGAAATTATTCCTACATCGGGGTTTTCAGTTCAGGCGTATTCCGCATGCCTCCCGGAAACTCGGGCCAAGCCTCTTCACCCGATTGGGAGCAACAGCATCTTTCCATGCTTGATAATCAAGATCTCAAAACAGGGTTGAAGTTATTGTGGTTTGCGACTGGTACCGAAGACTTTCTGATAGAGACCACCAGGTCCACAGTGGAAATGCTGAGGAAACATGGTTTCTCACCTGTTTTTAAAGAAACGGGTGGAGGCCATACATGGGCCAACTGGCGCGACTACCTTAATGAGTTCGCACCACAATTGTTCCAATAGAGTCTAAAGACAGAGAATACTGGATCTATCGGCCTTTGCAGGCATACTCTGCGGCGACTCGACAGTGCTAGACCTTATCACCCATGAAAACCATTTTGGCTTCTCAGGAGAATCTGTGGGTGCAGTAAGGTGGCTTGGCATTCAACTGAAGAAAGGAGGCGGGATCTTCTCGGAGCGACTAGCGGGAGGCCTTCGTTATTTCATCCAGTTACGGAATGTGGGACCCCCTCTGGATCCCCGCTTCTCTGAAGCGGGGATAACAGCGGAGGGGGGAGGCTTACCCGCCGTTTATGGCGGGCATCACCCGTCCGTAACTGGATGAAATGACCAGGCCGGGAGCTTTGGAATCGCAGAGAAGATTCCACCACCTTTTCCGATTATCCACTTACGATTGTGAACTCGGACAAAAGGAGAAACATGACTCCGAATATCCGTGGATTTTTGACTTGCTCAGTTCTTTCGCTTTACGTGTGAACCCACAGATTCTCTTGAGGAGCCACTTATCCTTTCCCTTCAACTCCAGATGTCCTGAAAAAATAGCGGGTAAAGGTCTTGTTCGATACCCGCTTCATTAATCTGACCATGACAAAAATCACCAGCATGGCAAATAGAAAACGGAAAATAAGCACACCTGAAATATGACCCCCAAGAAGGATCATCAATAGCGTATCTTCAATCATACTGTGCATTAATCCCATAAAGGAGAGAGAGAAAAAAATGTCTTTCTTGGATAGCGCTCCCGATTGTGCTTCCCGAATAATCAAAACACCTCCGTAACCAATTCCCATTGTCATGCCGATGACGGTGATGGGAGCAGCGTCTTTACTCATGCCCATCATTCGCAGAACTGGCTCCAGAATTCGGGTCAGCAAATCTGTTATACGTAGCCAGGTTAATAATCTAACGATAAAAAGAAGGGAAAGGATTATTCCATAGACCGATAATATTGTTCGGATTTGATCAATAGCCCATGTTTTCCAGGAGGGATCATTTATGCCTGGATTCCATAGGGCAATGTATTCCGTCTGCAGAAAGCCGCTTCTCAAATAGATTTGATTTAGTAACAATCCGACGAGCAAAGCTCCGAAAACCCGAAGGAGAAACATGAAACGAAAACGTGGACCGGCTTTTTGCGCGATTCGTAATTCTATGGGAAGCGCGTGAGCCAGCAACATCATGGTCGCAATAATGGTGACCTGGGCCACGGTAAGGTGTTCAACCGACGCAAGGGATGAAAACACAATGATGGCCGCGTATAGATTGGTGATCATGGCCGTTGCCCAAACCAAACCCATACTTCCAGGCAACCCGACGCATTTCATCACTGGCCCCAGGGCCAGACCTATATATTTTATGACCCCCCAGTCACTCATCAGCTTAGTGGCAATGCTGATGGGGATAACGATCTTGATAAGTATAAGGGTTGTCTTCCATGCTTCAACGAGAAGAAGCTTTCCTTGCTCCTTTACGGAATCAATGAGTTGTTTGAATTCCATCTGCGGTGACACTCCGAGGCGGATATACACCCATAAATGAAAAGGCGCGAAGCCTGCAGGGTCTGCAGGCTTCGCGCCTTTTCCGTTTATCTATATGAGACAGCGGTCTAGCCCAGCCTACCTTTCTTCTCAAGCGCATCCGCGACTTTCCCGAGGTTCATCTTCTCAAGTGTATCGCGCGTCGGATAGCCGTTTTCGGGATTATACCCCTCAAACTTATAGAACCGTGTTTTAAAATCCTCAAACTTTTCCCGATCCAGCGTGCGACCTGCGCCTGTATCATATTTCCATTGGCCGTCTATGTACATGGGCATATCCTCCCCGCGGGTCGGCTTGTCATAGATATAGTCCGGGAATACTTCCATGTTGCGATGCCTTCCCTGAAGTACCCATATGGACCGATCAAGGGTATATATCTTATGCCCGAGTTCCATATAATCGGCGAAAGTCAGGTTATTACCGGTCACGGCATTCCAGAATTTGGGTTCTGCCTCGGGTGTCGGACCGCGCCTGTCAGCCGTATTGTTTGTAATGCACATGGGCCATCGCCAGCCGCAGAATCCTCCGGAACCGACCCAGAATTTTTCATAATGTTTGATCCACGCGACCTGTTTGACCTTGGAATCCGAATAGATGCCCGTAGGTCCATCGCTGTGATCCACCATGAAAGGGTCCCCCTGGTAGGGCACCATCGCGTCTGTGTAGAGTTTTGCGGCTTCTTCGGCAGTAAGATATGGATCCCCGGACCAGGCCATCCAGTGGAGAGGATAGTTGGACATCATGTGCAGCATAAGGTCGCGCTCACCCAGAAGGGAGGCAAAACCCCATTCCGCCTCGACGACCGGATCGTAATGAACTGCGGTACCCCACCAGGCCAGACTCAGTTCACCGCTGTTTACATCCTCTTCGTACCGACCGATTTTCTCTGCAAACCGGGCGCAACCTTCCGCCAGATCGTTGCCGATCCCCTCACGTGTGGCAATCTGTCTCATAAGGGCTTCCGCATAGGTAAAAGTCCCGGTTAAATCCAACGGCAGGTCCGTATCAAGCTGTTTTCCCTTTCCCAGGATCCCTTTTTCATGAAGGGTTGCAACATAGCGCATGAGAGGCATCAACTGCCAGTGCCCCAGACCATACCTCTGCATCAAATCATTTCCCTGTCGCGTGAATTTGACCGATCCATTCACGTTGATGACCATGGTACCGGCACAGACCGATTCATTGCTGTCACCGGTTGACAGTCGCATTCGACATCCCCTGGGGCACGAAGCGCAGGCGGCCGCGCGTGCAGGTGTCAGAGGCAACTCGCGGTTGAGCACATTACCGCCGCTGGGACGTCCGCTGATCAAAGCATAAGGACCTGCCTTACCGAATCTCTCGGCCTCGCGGGGATTGTCCACATTCCACTGGAATTTTCGGAACCAGAGCCTGGCATCCATAAAGGCCTGGGGATCGGCAATCGGGACATCGCCGGATCCAATAAAGCTGATCGCCTTCAGCTTTTTAGACCCGAAAACGCCTCCAAAACCGCAAAGCGCGGCCTGGGATCCGGGACCATGGAGGAGTGCCCCCAAACGGCTCCTATTCTCTCCCGCTGGGCCGCAGCATACAACCGCCGGGATCTGGGTAGTATAGCAATTTTCGGACAGTTCCGCCCATTCGCCAAACTTAAACTTCTGATCAGGTATGACACGACGGCAAATCTCCTGCTGTGTATCCCATGTATCCATTCCCCAGATTCCCTTGGCGCTTTCGATCTTAACCTTGTCATTAATGACATTGATCCATACGGGCTCATCCGATGCCCCTTCGACCACGATGCCGTCCCAGCCGGCAAATTTCATCTGGGCGGTAAAACGTCCTCCAAAATTGCTATGACCGAACCATTCGATGGGATACAGCATCGGCCCGAGCCCCTGCACCTCACATCTGCCTGAACCCGGCATAAATGTGCCGGAAAAGGGAGACGCCATCATAATAATGAGGTTCCTGGGGTCGAAGGCCTCAAAGGGAAGCTGATCGCCGACCAGATCGAAAAACACGGCCGATCCTATTCCGTGCCCACCGCCGAATTCTTCGTATTTCTCTGTGTCGATCCTGCTGACCGTCTTTGTGGTCAGGTTTACCCTTAGAATTTTACCGGTATATCCGCCTTTCATCATTCTTCACCTCCCTCGCCTCCAGGCCTAGTCGGCCATGCAAGACTTATCTTTGGCACAACCTCGCTGTCGTCTACCAGACCAAGATTTATCCAATGATCATTTCGTAGATTCACGTCAT
>Ga0307419_10001628_pt1 | contig 11546 bp, 11 predicted proteins | sample SalMarWE160230MG_2_FD_202512 | JGI IMG/M metagenome (GOLD analysis project Ga0307419, IMG submission 202512) | Salt marsh sediment microbial communities from the Plum Island Ecosystem LTER, Massachusetts, United States - WE1602-30 | ecosystem: Environmental > Aquatic > Marine > Intertidal zone... | reverse complement strand
GGGCCGACATGGGCGGCCGCCGCTTCGGCGGCGGAGACCGGCCCGAGGGGGCGCCCGGCCCGGCCATCTTCGACCTCTACCTGTCCAGGAAGCCGGAGGGGTCCGTGAAGCTCGAGGTCGTGGACGCCCACGGCGACACGGCCGCCCGCTGGTCGACGACCGCCTCGAACGGCGGAGAGGCGGAGGGCGACGAATCCGGAGACGAGAACGGGGCCGGGAACCTCGACCTGCACGCGGGGGAGAACCGGCTCACCTGGGACCTCCGCTATCCGGGTCCCCGCCTGGTGAAGGGCGCGGTCATGGACCTTGGCTACACGGGTGGTCCGTGGGCCGTGCCCGGCCCCTACACGGTGCGCGTCGAGGACGGATCGTGGAGCGCCGAGCGGAGCTTCGAGGTCCGGAAGAACCCCAACTACTCGGACGTCACCACGGAGGACCTGCAGGCGGAGTTCGACCTGGCCACCGCCGTGCGCGACACGGTGACCTCGATCCACGACGCGCTCCGGGCGTTGCGCTCGGCCCGCGAGCAGGCCGGGAACGCGGCCCGCAAGGTCCGGGAGGGCGACTTCCCGGCCGACCTCCAGCGTCGGGTCGGCGCGGCGGCCGACTCGCTCCGGGATGAGCTGCAGCGGCTCGCCGGCGAGCTCCACAACGACACGATCCAGACCGGCGAGGATGGCATCAACTGGCCCCCGCGCATCGACAACCAGTTCGACTACCTGTACGGGCACATCCACCGGGCTTACGGCCGGCCCACGGACGGGTCCCGTGAGCTCTTCGCCGACCTCGAGGCCGAGCTGGCTCCGATCCGGGCCCGGGTCGCCCACGCCCTCACCGAGGACGTGGGGCGATTCAACCAGCTCCTCGAGCGGGCGCAGGTGCCGCCGGTAGTGCCCCCGGCGCCCGGAGGAAGGTGATGGGCTACAGGAAGTTCCGGGACCGGGACGGCGCGGGCTGGGAGGTCCGGGACGAATCGGATCGCCGCTGGGTGTTCAAGCCGCTACGAGGGAACGAGCAGAGCGAGACGCACGTCACGCCGCCCCCGCGGGTGGATGACCCGTTCGAGCTCAGCACCCAGGAGCTCCAGAAGCTCCTGGACGGTGGCCGTCCGTCCCGGGGCGGGCGCCGACCTCCCTCGCCCTTCCGGGACTAGATCCGGCCGCTCCCCCCGCTCCGCTCTCCCTCGGACCGCAGGGCCGGCGGCGGTCCGAGGATCTCCGCGTACAGGACCGCCCTCTGCAGCGCCGTGCGGCCCGGCCACCCGGGGAGCCGGCCGGCCGCCGACCCGGCGGCCGGGCCCCGGGGCGCGGAGCTGCCGCGTGGCCCGACGCCGATCTCGGCGGCGCCCGGTCCGACCGCCGAGGCCGGCTCGTGGCCGCTCGCCGGGCGGGACGGAGGACGGTCGACCATCGCGGAGGCCGCGACCTCCGAGATGGCCCGGGACCGGGCGTTCCGCTCGGCCAGGGCGGCCACCTCGCGCAGGAAGCCGGGGTCGAGCCGCGGATCCGGGAGCCGCCTCGAGCCCGGACGGCCGCCCGAGGGATCTTCGCCGAAGCCGGGACGGCGCGCGCCCCCGCCAGTGGGCCGCCGCGGGTCCGCCGACCCCGGACCGCCGGGTCCGCCGCCATCCGCCGGCCGCCCCGCGCTCACGACCCTCCCCAGGACGCGGTTCAGGAGCACGACCACCCCCACCACGACCAGCCAGCCGACCAGCCCGTTCACGGCTCAGCCCACCGGCTTCTCGCTGTCCTCGCCCCCTGCGATGGCTTCTCTCATCCTGGTGTCGCTACGCAGGTTGAGATACTTCATATAATCCATCACTCCAATATTTCCACTGCGCAGCGCCTCGGCGATGGCCCGCGGCACCTCGGCCTCGGCCTTCACGACGTCGGCCCGCATCTGCTCCACCCGGGCCCGGTTCTCCTGCTCCTGGGCCACGGCCATGGCGCGCCGCTCCTCGGCCTTGGCCTGGGCGATCTGCTTGTCGGCCTCGGCCTGGTGGGTCTGGAGCTCGGCGCCGATGTTCTTGCCCACGTCCACGTCGGCAATGTCGATGGAGAGGATCTCGTAGGCGGTGCCCGAGTCGAGCCCCTTCTGGAGGACGGTCTTCGAGATCCGGTCCGGGTTCTCGAGCACCTCCTTGTGCGTGTCGGCCGAGCCGATGGTGCTTACGATCCCCTCCCCCACCCGGGCCAGGATCGTCTCCTCGCCGGCGCCGCCCACCAGGCGGTTCACGTTGGCACGCACCGTGACACGCGCCAACGCGACGAGCTGGATCCCGTCCTTGGCCATGGCCGCCACCTTGGGCGTCTGGATGACCTTGGGGTTCACGGACACCTTCACCGCCTCGAGCACGTCGCGGCCGGCCAGGTCGATGGCCGCGGCCTGCTGGAAGGGGAGGTCGATGTTGGCCTTGTCGGCGCTGACCAGCGCCGTGACCACCCGGTCCACGTTCCCGCCCGAGAGGTAGTGCGTCTCCAGCTGCTTGGTGGCGAGCCCGAGGCCGGCCTTGGTAGCCGTGATGAGCGGCGGCACGATCGCGCGCGGGCTCACCTTCCGGAGCCGCATGCCGATCAGGTCGCCGATCCCGACCGGCGCTCCCGCCGAGATGGCCGCGATCCACAGGCGGACCGGGATCGCCCAGAACACGAAGCTCAGGACGACGACGGCCAGAAGCAGGATGAGCACGGGCATCGCGGCGGGGTCCATGGGGATTACCTCCTGGAGAGACGTCATACGACTACGCTTGTAGACATCAGAGGGTGCGTCGGGGGTCGCTCACTTCATCCGGGCTCCATCTCCCGGGCCGGATTCGGCGGGCCCCGGCGCCGGGCCGGGCCGGGACGCCGGGGCGGGCTCCGCCTCCCTCACCACGTGGCGGTATCCGTCCGAGCGCACCACGCGCACGCGGGTTCCGTCATCGATCCAGCGCCCCTCGCTCACCACGTCGACGCGCTCGTCGCCGAACAGCGCCGTGCCGGAGGGACGGAGATCGGTGACGGCGCGCCCCGTCGTCCCGACCAGATCCTCGCGAGGAGCGGAGGCCAGGAAGCCCGCCTCGCGCGACGCGGAGCCTCCGGGGCCGAGCGCGCCCAGCGCCCGGCTATGCGGAAGGTGACGGATCAGGGCCCACCCCAGCACGAGCACCAGGAGCACGGCGGTCGCCACCAGGCCGCTGGCCTGGAGCATGTCGTGCTGGGTGGGAGCCGGACCCAGCAGGCTCAGGAAGACACCGGCCACGAGCGCCAGGAGCCCCAGGACGCCGGGCACCCCGAAACCGGGCACGACGAGGACCTCGAGCCCGATCAGCAGCACCCCGACCACGACGAGGAACAGGTCCACGGGACCCGCCAGGTGTACCAGCCAGCGGGATCCGAAGAAGAGGACGAGAGAGACGAAGCCGAGCCCGCCGGCGAGTCCGAGCGTCGGATGCTTGAACTCGAACAGGAGGCCCAGGAAGCCGAGGGCGAGCAGGACCGGCCCCACCAGCGGCGCGGCCAGGAAGTGGACCACGGAGATCAACCAGCCAGGCATGCCTCCACGCTAACGTCGCGGAGGCAGGAAGCCAAGCCACGAGCGGGGAGTGGGGCGCGCGGGCCGCACGCCGACACCGCGTCTCGTGCTGTCGCCGGCCGAGGTCTCATCATAGTTTGGCCGTGCCGGCGCGACGGGGCCCGGAGCGCCGGCATGATGTGTGAACGTCCGGCGTTCGATCGGCCGAGGCCGGGCCCGGCCACCCGACGGAGACCGACCGGAACCGACGCATTCAACGTGAGAGAGGAGCGCACGATGGCGGACAAGCTCATCCACTACGAAGCCCGCGACGGGGTGGGGGTCATCACCATGGATGACCCGCCCGCGAACACATACACGTACGAGATGATGCGGCAGCTGGACGAGGCGATCCTGGACGCTCGCTTCGACGAGAACGTGCACGTCCTCGTGCTGCGCGGCCAGGGCGACAAGTTCTTCTCGGCCGGCGCCAACATCCAGATGCTCCAGACGGCCGACCCGCACTTCAAGTACTTCTTCTGCCTGCACGCCAACGAGACTCTGAACCGGCTGGAGCAGAGCCCGATGCTGGTCATCGCGGCGCTGAACGGGCACACGGTGGGCGGCGGCCTCGAGATCGCCCTGGCCTGCGACCTCCGGATCGCCAAGAAGGGCGGCGGCAAGATCGGCCTGCCCGAAGTGACCCTGGGCGTGCTCCCGGGCACCGGCGGCACGCAGCGCCTGGGCCGGCTCCTGGGCCGCTCCAGGTCCATCGAGCTCATGGCCGAGGGCCGCACGTTCGAGTTCGACGAGGCCCTGGAGATGGGGCTGGTGAACAAGGTGTTCGAGGCGGACGGGTTCATGGACCACGTGCTGGAGTACGCGCGCCGGTTCACGCCGCCCCAGACGGCGTCCAAGGCCGTCGGCCGGATCAAGCGCGCCGTGTGTAGCGGCTGCGAGGTCCCCTTCTCCGAGGGACTGGCCATCGAGCGCGAGCTCCAGCAGCTCCTCTTCCAGTCCTCCGACGCCAAGGAGGGCCTCACGGCCTACGTCGAGAAGCGCAAGCCGCAGTTCAAGGGCGTCTGAGCCGGGGGGAGCCGCACAATGGAGCTCCGGAGCCAACTGCTGATCGGCGGTGAGTGGGTCGACGGGGCCGGCACGTTCACGGACGTCAACCCGGCCACTGAGGAGACGATCGCGGAGGTCCAGGAGGCCGGTCCCGAGCAGGTGGACGCGGCCGTACGCTCGTCCCGCGAGGCGCTGCCCGGCTGGCGAGACCTGGACCCGCACGCGCGCTCGGTCCTCCTGTGGAGGCTCGCCGACCTCCTCGAGCAGCACACCGACGAGCTGGGCGAGGTCGAGACGCGGGACAACGGGAAGCCGCTGTTCGAGTCCTCGAAGGTGGACCTGCCGTCGGTGGTCCAGAACTTCCGCTACTACGCCGGCTGGGCCGACAAGCTCGGGGGCGAGACGATCCCCGTCTCCGGTCCGTTCCTCAACTACACGCTCCGCCAGCCGGTGGGCGTGGTGGGCGCCATCGTGCCCTGGAACTTCCCCCTGTCGCTGGCCGCGTGGAAGGTGGCCCCGGCCCTGGCGTGCGGGAACGTCGTGCTGCTCAAGCCGGCCGAGGAGACGCCGCTCACGGCGCTCCTCCTGGGGGAGCTGGCCCTCGAGGCCGGCCTCCCGCCCGGCGTCCTCAACGTGATCCCGGGTCGCGGTCCGGTCACGGGCCAGGCGCTGGTCGAGCACCCGGGGGTCGACAAGGTGTCCTTCACCGGCTCCGTCGAAACGGGCAAGCTCATCATGCGCGAAGCCGCAGCCACCGTAAAGAACATCACGCTCGAGCTGGGCGGGAAGTCGCCCAACGTGGTGTTCGCCGACGCGGACCTCGAGGCGGCCGCCCGTGGCGCCACGACGGGGATCTTCTACGGGAAGGGCGAGGTGTGCGCGGCGGGCTCGCGCCTGTACGTGGAGCGCTCGGTCAAGGACGCCTTCATGGAGACGCTCCTCGAGCGCACGTCCCGGATGGTGCCCGGGGACCCCACCCACCCCAAGACGCGCCTCGGGGCCCTGGTGTCCGAGCAGCAGCGCGACCGGGTCCTCTCGTACATCGAGGCGGGAACCGAGCAGGGAGCGAAGCTGGTGGCGGGCGGCAAGCCGGCGACGGTCGAGGGCAAGGGTTACTTCGTCGAGGCCACGGTGTTCGACGAGGTGGACATCGACATGAGGATCGCCCGCGAGGAGATCTTCGGACCGGTCCTCTCGGTGCTCGAGTTCGAGGACGTGGACGACGCCATCCAGCAGGCCAACCAGACCATCTACGGCCTGGCCGCGGGCGTGTGGACGCGGGACGTGGGCAAGGCGCACCGCTTCGCGCGCGAGGTGCAGGCCGGCACCGTGTGGGTGAACACGTACAACCGTTACGACTCGGCGTCGCCGTTCGGCGGCGTGAAGCAGTCGGGCTTCGGCCGCGACCTGGGGCGCTACGCCCTGGAGCAATACACGGAGACCAAGAGCGTATGGGTGGCCCTGGACTGAAGGCCTGGACCCGCGGCGCGCGCCGCGGCCGGGCCCGCCGCTCCAGCGGTCTGCCAGACACATAGAGGAGGCGGCGAAGTGAGCGGAAGCACGGACCGGGACCCGCTGATCCTGGGTGCGGTGCGGAGTCCGGTCGGAAGACACGGCGGGGTCCTATCCCGCATGCGCCCCGACGATCTCCTGGCCCGGGTCATCGAAGGGCTGCTCGAGCGTACCGGCGTCCCCAAGGATCGCATCGAGGACGTCATCATGGGGGACGCCAACGGTGCGGGCGAGGACAACCGCAACGTCGCCCGCATGGCCTCCCTGCTGGCGGGACTCCCCATCGAGGTGCCCGGGCAGACGGTGAACCGGCTGTGCGGCTCGGGCCTCCAGGCCATCGTCTCGGCCGGCCACGCCATCCGCTGCGGCGAGGGAGACCTGTTCATCGCCGGGGGCGTGGAGAGCATGTCGCGCGCCCCGTGGGTGATGCTGAAGCCCGAGGACGGCTTCCCGCGGAGCGCGCCGCCGATCGCGGACACCACGGTCGGCTGGCGGTTCACGAATCCCGCGATGCCCGAGCGCTGGACCATCGGGCTAGGCGAGACGGCCGAGGTGGTGGCCGACCAGTACGGCGTAACGCGCGAGGAGCAGGACGCTTTCGCGCTCGAAAGCCAGCGACGGGCGGGCCGGGCGCTGGAAGAGAGCCGCTTCCGGGACGAGATCGTTCCCATCGACGCGCCCACCGGACGCAAGGGCGGCACCCAGCCGGTGGAGGTCGACGAGCACCCTCGGCCCGACGTGACCGCCGAGAAGCTGGCCAGGCTCCGGCCCGCCTTCCGGGAGGGCGGCACGGTGACCGCCGGGAACTCGTCCGGGATCAACGACGGGGCCGCGGCGGTGCTGGTCGGGAGCCGGGAGGTCGCCCGCGAGCTCGGTCTCGAGCCCCTCGCCCGCCTCGGCGTGTCGGCGGTGGCCGGCGTCGACCCGTCCTGCATGGGCCTCGGCCCCATCCCCGCCACGCGCAAGGCGCTCGTGCGGGCCGGCCTCGAAACGTCGGACATCGACCTCGTGGAGCTGAACGAGGCCTTCGCGGCCCAGGCCCTGCCCTGCATGAAGGAGCTCGACCTCGACCCCTCCATCGTGAACGTCAACGGGGGCGCGATCGCGCTCGGTCACCCGCTGGGCTGCACCGGTGCCAAGCTCCTCACCACGCTGGTGCACGAGCTGCGGCGGCGTGGTCTGAACACGGGCCTGGTGACCATGTGCATCGGAGTTGGACAGGGGATCGCCTCCCTGGTGCACCGCGAGGAGTCGGCGTGATGGCGACCGAGCACATCCTCGCCCGAACCGACGGAGCGATCGGCCGCATCACGCTCAACCGGCCCGAGAAGCTGAACGCGTTCGTCGGCGACATGCGGGACCGCATCGGCGAGGTGCTCGAGGAGCTCGGCGGCGACGATGACGTCCGCGTCATCGTGATCACCGGGGCCGGCCGCGCCTTCTGCGCCGGCGCCGACATCGGCTACATGACGCGCCTGGTCCAGGAGGAGCGCTTCGACGAGGCGCGCGCCCTGGTGGAGGCTGGCCGGCGGGTGGCGACCACCATCGCGCGCATGCCCAAGCCCGTCGTGGCCGCCCTGAACGGGGCGGCCGCCGGCGGCGGGGCCAACCTGGCTCTGGCCTGCGACCTCCGGATCGCCTCCGATCGCGCCTCCATCGGTCAGACGTTCAACCGGATCGGTCTGCACCCCGACTGGGGTGGAACCTGGTTCCTCCCCCGGCTGGTGGGCCCCGCGAAGGCGGCCGAGCTCGTGTTTCTGGCCGAGATGGTCGGCGCCGAGGAAGCGCTCCGCATCGGCCTCGTGAACCGGGTGGTTCCGCACGAGCGCTTCGAGGCCGAGGTCGAGGAGGTCGTCGCGACCCTGGCCGCCAAGCCGCCCCTCCCGCTCGGGCTCGCCAAGGAGGCGCTGCGCCGAAGCTGGGGGGCGAGCCTGGAGGACATGCTCGACTACGAGGTCGAGGCGCAGGACCAGTGCTTCCGCTCGGCGGACGCGCTCGAGGGCGTGAGGGCGTTCGTGGAGAAGCGGGCGCCGCGCTTCGGCGGCCGGCGCGAGGAGGACGGGAACCGTGCGTGACGACATCGAGCTCCGGAGGGCGACCCTCGACGATCTGGACGAGGTCCTGGCCCTGTGGAGCCATTACCTGCGCGTGCACCGCGACAATCCGGCGTATCGGCTGGCCAAGCGGGGACTCGAGAGGCGGAAGGAGACCTTCCGCCGGCACATCGAGGGGCCGGGATCGGCCGTGTTCGTCCTGGCCCGGGCCGACGGCGGCCTGGACGGCATGGTGACCTGCTTCGTCGAGGAGAACCTCTCCTACTTCCTGCCGCCGCGGTTCGCCCGCATCCAGACGCCCTACGTGCGGCCGGACGCCCGCCGCCAGGGAAACCTCAAGCGCCTCATCACGGCGGCCATCCGCTGGGCGCGCGAGGAGGAGTTGATGGAGATCCGTCTGTTCACGTCGGCCCACGCGGTGATGGGGAACGCGATCGCCGATGAGCTCGGCTTCGAGGCCATCGAGGTCGTGCGCCGCAAGCCGGTGGATTGGGGGAGCCCCCCGGAGCGCCAGCTCGAGGAATGAGCGGGGCGCGGCGCCTGGAAGCGGCAGCTCGAGGAATGAGCCGGCGCGGCCGGCCGAGTTCGCAGCTCGAGGAGTGAACGTGGAGCACGAAGACGACGTCAAGCTGCCGCCGCCCGGACCGGTCGCCGTGGTCGGGGCCGGCACCATGGGCCACGGCATCGCACAGGTGGCGGCGCTGGCCGGCTACGAGACCCGCCTGTTCGACATCGACGAGGCGGCGCTCCAGCGGGCCCGCGAGAGCATCGAGCGCAACCTGGACAAGGGCGTCGAGCTGGGGAAGGTGGAGGAGCGGGCGCGGGACGCCGCCCGCGAGCGCCTGTCGCAGACCACCGACCTCGGCGAGGCGGCGGCGGGCGCGGCCGTGGTGGTCGAGGCGGTGCCCGAGCGGCTCGACCTCAAGCGAAGGGTGCTCACGGAGGCCGCGGGCGCGGCGCCCCCCGACGCGCTCCTGGCCTCGAACACGTCCTCCCTGTCCATCACCAAGCTGGCCGAGTCGGTGCCGGGCGCCGAGCGGGTGGTCGGGATGCACTTCTTCAACCCGGTCCACATCATGGCGCTGGTGGAGGTGATCCGCGGGGACCGGAGCGCTCCGCAGGCGGTGGAGCGGGCCCTCGACTTCGCCGAGCGGCTCGGGAAGACGCCCATCGTCGTCCAGGACTCTCCGGGCTTCGCCTCCTCGCGGCTCGGCATCGCGCTCGGGCTCGAGGCCATCCGGATGGTCCAGGAGGGCGTGGCCAGCCCGGAGGACATCGACCAGGCCATGGTCCTGGGGTATCGCCACCCGATGGGCCCCCTGCGCCTCACGGACCTGGTGGGCCTGGACGTGCGCCTCGAGATCGCGCGCTACCTGCACACCGAGCTGGGCGAGCGCTTCCGGCCGCCCGAGCTCCTCGAGTCGATGGTCGAGGAGGGCAAGCTGGGGAAGAAGTCCGGACGCGGATTCTACGATTGGAGATAGAGTCATGAGCGACGTGCTGAAGGTCGAGAAGCTGGACGGGAGGATCGCGCTCCTCACCGTCAACCGGCCCGACAAGATGAACGCCCTGAACGGCGAGGTCCGGTGCGCCCTGGTGGGCGCCCTGGCCGACCTGCGGGACGACGACGAGGTGCGGGTGATCGTGCTCACGGGAGCCGGCGACAGGGCCTTCATCGCCGGAGCGGACATCAAGGAGTTCGAGGGCGCCACGCCGGTCCAGCAGCTCCGGGCCATGGTGCGCGGCAACATCTACTCGGCCATGGAGGACTTCCCCAAGCCGATCATCGCGATGATCCACGGCTACTGCCTGGGCGGCGGCTGTGAGCTGGCCATGGCCTGCGACATCCGCATCGCGTCCGACCGCGCGCGCCTGGGCCAGCCCGAGATCAACCTCGGGATCATCCCCGGCGGCGGCGGGACCCAGCGCCTGCCGCGCCTGGTGGGAGAGGGCCGTGCGCTCAAGCTCATCCTCACGGGCGACATGATCGGGGCCGAGGAAGCGGGGCGCATCGGCCTCGTGGACGAGGTCGTCCCGGCGGACGAGCTCCGCGATCGGACCCTGGAGCTGGCCATGCGGATCGCCTCGCGGGGGCCCATCGCCCTCCAGGCTGCCAAGGAGAGCGTATTGGCCGCCCGCCGGATGCCGCTCGACGAGGGGCTCAAGTTCGAGCGCGGCTGGTTCGCCCTCCTGTTCTCCACTAAGGACAAGGAGGAGGGCGTCGATGCGTTCCTGGGCAAGCGCGAGGCGCACTTCACGGGCGAGTAGCCTCCCGGCGGGCCGCGCCCGCGCGGCGGCCGTCGCCCTCGGGCTGGCCGGCGGCGCCGCGACCTCGGTGCTCGGCTTCCTGGCCGTGGCCCGCTGGTGGCCGCCGCGGCTGGCGTGGGCCATCCGGCCCCTCTCCCCGCCGGCCGCGGACTGGCTCTCCTCCTGGAGCCCGGATGCCCGGAGCGTCGCGGCGATCCAGACCGGGGCCCTCGACGCCTCCCTGGCCGTGGCGGCCGGGCTCGCCCTCCTCCTCCTGTGCGCGGGACTCCTTCACCTGGTCCTCCTCCTCCTGGCCGAGGGGGCCGAGATGGAGCCCGAGTGGGCGCTGCGGGCGGCGCTCGGGGCCACGAACCGGCGTCTTCGCCGCGAGCGGCTGGCCCGGGGGATCGGACTCGCGCTCGTGGCTGGCTCGATCGGGCTCGGGCTCGGCGCCGGCGGCCGCGCTCTGCTCCGCCACCTGGCACCCGCCGCCCTCGCGTTTCGCGGGGCGATGGGGGGCGCCGCGCTATGGACCCTGGCGGGGAGCGCGGCGGCCGTCATCGCCGCCACCCGTGTCCTCTCCCCGAAGCGGCGCCTCGTCCGGCGGCCGGCTGGCTGGCTCGGCGAGCTGGCGGGCCCGCGCACGGGAGGCTCGGGCTCGGGGATCGTCACCGGACCGGGAGGACCCCTGGGCTGGACGTTGGCGGCGGGCCAGGTGGCCGCCGCCGTGATCGTCGGCACGGCGGCGCTGCTCCTGGTCCGCGGCGCCCCCAGGGCGGCGGGGGATGCCAGCGCCTACCCGTACGCCTCGGACACCCTCCTCTTCCGGGTGCGGCTCGGAGCCGGCTCGCCCAGGGCCGCGGCATGGAGCGCCGTGCGCCGAAACCTGCTGTCGATCGGCGGCGTCCGGCAGGCCGCCGTCTCCTCGCCGGGAGCCCTGCTGGGCCTGGGACCGCTGGACCGGGTGGGAGCCGACTGTCCGTGGTGCTCCTCCGGAGAGGTGTACATGCTCTACACCTTCGGCCGGGCGCGTCACGTGGCCGTGGGCCCGGGCTTCTTCGACCTGGCCGGCTGGAGCGTCTCTCCCGGAGGGGGCGCCGCGGCCGGAGCGCCCCCTCCGGGTCATGTGGTGGTCGATCCCGTGTTCCGGGCCCGCCTCTTCCAGGATCGCGA
>Ga0307419_10001627_pt1 | contig 11547 bp, 10 predicted proteins | sample SalMarWE160230MG_2_FD_202512 | JGI IMG/M metagenome (GOLD analysis project Ga0307419, IMG submission 202512) | Salt marsh sediment microbial communities from the Plum Island Ecosystem LTER, Massachusetts, United States - WE1602-30 | ecosystem: Environmental > Aquatic > Marine > Intertidal zone... | reverse complement strand
CCGGGCCGGGTACTACGACAAGGCCGGGGTCTTGAGGGACATGTTTCAGAATCACCTGCTCCAGCTGTTGACCCTGACCGCTATGGAACCTCCCTCTGTGTTCGACGCGGACGCCCTTCGAGATGAAAAGGTCAAGGTTCTGCGGGCTCTTCGTCCCGGTTCCGAATTCGTACGCGCTCAGTACCGGGGCTACCGCCGGGAACCGGGAGTGGATCGCAACTCCCGGACCCCGACCTACGCCGCCCTGCAGCTGTTCGTAGACAACTGGCGCTGGCAGTCGGTGCCCTTTTACTTACGCTCCGGCAAGTCGCTGCGGATGAAGACCAGTGAGATCGCCATCCAGTTCAAGGGGGTTCCCCATCTGATGTTTCCCGCCGATGCTGAGGCGAGCATCACCCCGAACATCCTCTCTCTCTGCATCCAGCCCGACGAGGGTGTTCACCTGCGTTTTGAAACCAAACAGCCCGGTGCGGGAATGCGAACCCGTTCGGTGGACATGGATTTCCACTACGCCGAGGACTTCGGCAGTGACGTGCTGCCCGAAGCGTACGAACGGCTGCTTTTGGACGCCATGCAGGGGGACGCCTCCCTGTTCGCCCGGGGCGATGAAATCGAGCTGTCCTGGGCGATGATCGATGACATCCTCGCCTCCTGGGAGCAAGCCCACGGTTCATCTCTGGTGTTATATGAACAGGGCAGCTGGGGTCCCGTAGAGGCAGAGCAGCTGCTGCGCCGGCAGGGCAGGAAATGGTATCAGGACTGCGGAATGCACCATGCCGAGCAGCGATAGAAAGGGTTGTTTCATGAATCTACGATTGCTTTCCCCGGTTGGGATCACCTGGATGCCCCGATGAGCGCAGAAGTGACCCTCCGGGCTTATCACGGGGAGCGGGAGGTCTTCTCCAGCGTCGGCAAGTGGCTTTATCCGCTGTTCGAGCTGGAGGAGTTCCTGGAAACCTCATCCTACCAGCCGGAAACGCTTCGGCTGGAAGACAAGATCGTGGGCAAGGCCGCTGCTCTGCTCTTGGTTCGACTCGGCATTCGTCATGTGAAGGCGGGCGTTCTTAGCAAACTGGGCCGGGAGGTGCTGAAGCGCTGCCACGTGCTTTACTCGGCCGGGCAGACCGTGGAGCGGATCGACTGTCAGACGGAGATCCTCCTGAGCGAGGTGGAGGACCCGGAGCAGGCCTATCGAATCGTAGCGCAGCGAGCGGGACGATAAGCCGGGGGGCGCTCAGCGCCTCAGGTAGGAAAGCTTCGCAGGCAGCGGCAGGTTGTTGCCGAAGTCATCCTCTCCGTATCCGTTTTCGGCCAGCAGCTTGATGTCCTGCAGCACCCTCTGGTCGCCCGTGAAGTTCACGTTGGTATCCATAACCACGTCGACCTTACCCATGGTGAGCAGTTGGATCAGGGCTCGGGCGATAAATTCGCAAACTGTTTCTTCGGGCAGGGGAGTGATCTCTTGGAGGGGAAGATTCCTGTCGTAGAGAACGAGCTTGTTCTGGGAGAAAAGAGTCTGAATAGCGCTGTGGGCCAGCCGCTCAATGCGCTTGATCGCCTCCTCCTCCCGGCCGTCGGAGTTGTTCTCAGCCTTGGGGCTGCAGTCCAGTCCCAGCCTGTGCACCTCCGTTCTCAACCAGCGCTTCTTCCCCGCGTTGATTTTCTCATTGGCCCGAAACAGATCCAGGGTCACCCCGGCATTGTAGGTTTCCCCGGCCAACTTCATCTGCACCTCGCTTCCGTAGTGGCTGACGATCTTGGCGACCAGGGTCGAGGGGCGGACGTGAAAGCCTCTGTAGCGGGGCGCCGGTACGGTGATCTGCCCGTGGATGGCGTATCGCCGGAGCATCTCGTGACAGAGGCTGCGGGTCCGGGTGATGTAGCGGCTGGCAAATGCCACTGAGTAGTGGATCAGCACATCGAGCAGTTTGTTGGGATCGATCAGACCGCGCTGAGACGGCTTGGGGTGGGAGGCAAAGCTGGGGATGTGCCGCTCGCAGTAGTGGGTGAAGGACGTTGCCGTTTCCAAAAGATGGTAGATCACCGTGATTTGACCGCGTAGAACGGGCAGATTGTCGTCCAGGGTTTCCACATTGGAATCGGAGATATGGGTGTCGTACAGGGCTTGGAGGTTGTGAAACATTTCCTCCAGATTGCGCAGCCGTTCCTCGCTGATGGGATCGGGGATCCAGTCGGCGTAGTTGTCGATGTGCTGGTTCTGCACGGAGTGCAGGAAGGTGCTCTCTTCAGCCAGATTGAGAAAGGCGGTGGCCAGGTACACCACCGTCTCCTCCGGGGAGGCAACCTTCTGCGTCGGGCGATCTGAGGTCAGTTGCCCTTCGAGGATCTTATCATTGAAATCCTCCAGGGCACGTACGGTATCGGGAACCTCAATGTCCAGTTTCCTGGCTTGCCGGATCAGAGCCCAGGTGCTTTCGATGAGGATCGAGCAGGTGAAGGACAGGGCTTTCTCCGTGGCCTTCGGGAAATCCTCCTCGATGGAAAGCAAATGGTAGTGGGGCAGGAAACGCAGGATGTGGATCAGGATGTAGCTTACGTTGGAGAACAGCTTGATCGGGGCTACCGCCTGCCGTAGGGGAAACCAGTGTCTGTTGTTTTTCACCCCGTAGGCGTCCAGCAGCTCTTCGATCTTGGACGCCTCTGAGAGCAGGTCCGCCAGCAGCGGCCGGGTGAAGCATCCTTCGCTGGAAGCGTTTTCGCTGACGTACACCGCCAGGCTCATCAGCGCCCCGATTCTCCGGTTCAAATGAGTACGGAAGGCCTCGTCGGACAAGGATTGATAGGCTCTCATGATACGTTGCTGCTACGCACTCGAGTTAAGGATAAAACGACAGCCTTGCTTTGTTCAACACGATAATACCGATATAATTGGTTACACAAGAGGAGAACCCTGACATGATCGTCAAGTGGATCGCTACGCTGATCGTGGCCATCAACGCCAACAACCTCCCCCTGCTGCCGCTGAGCCGTTTCAACAACACAGTGGTGATGGGCGGTCTGATCGCGGGGATTGCGCTCTGGGTGCCCGTGTTCCTCCTGTTCCGGTACCTGGTGAATCTCTACAGGAGCGGGCTGAGGGACGGGATCGCCGGCAGCCGGCAGGTGAAGGCCCTGAGGCGCGTGCCCCTGGTCATGAAAATAGGCAACGCCGTGTGCAAGTTAGGCGGTGCGGCAGTGAGCCTGCGGTAGGGGGGAAGCGATAAGAGTACCCAAGCTGTTCAAGGAGAAGTTCAACGAACGCCGCTACCGCCGCCCCCCGCAGCTGAGCGATGAGGATGCCAGGCGGCTGTCGGAAGACGTTTTCCGCCGCGAATGATCGTCAGCGCCAGCAGAAGAACCGATATCCCCGCTTTTTACAGCTCATGGTTTCTCAGACGGCTGGAGGCGGGCTACGCTCTGGTTCGAAATCCGGTGAACACCCGCCTGGTGTATCGTGTGCCGATATCCGCCGGAACCACCCGCTGCATCGTTTTCTGGACCAAGAATCCGGGTCCCCTGGTCGAGCGCCTGGGGGAGCTGGAGTACTTCGGCATCCCCTTCTACTTCCTCTTTACCCTGACCGGCTACGGTCCCGAGCTGGAGCGGAACCTTCCCGACAAAAGGGAGATCCTCCGCACCTTCCGGAAACTGGCCGCGCGTCTGGGTCCGCAGCGGGTGGTGTGGCGCTACGACCCGATCCTGTTTACACCGGTGTATTCCCCGTCCGTGCATCTGCGCCTGTTCACGGAGCTGACCCGGGAGCTGGCCGGTTCGACACTGCGCTGCATCGTCAGCTTTCTCACGATGTACAACAAGTGCCGGCGGAACCTGGCCTCCTTCCAGCTGGTGGAGCTTCCCGGACGGCAGAAGGCGGCGTTGGTCGGGGAAATGAGGTCCCTGGCCGCTGAGCGGGGTATCGAGCTTACCAGCTGCGCCTCCGATGAGTTGGCAGCCGCCGGCGTGCCGGCCGGGAAGTGCGTCGATGACCTGCTGATCTCCAGGATCAGCGGACGGGAGTTCAGAGGCCGAAAAGACAGGTCCCAGCGGGCTTCCTGCCGCTGCGTGGAAAGCGCGGACATCGGCGCCTACGACACCTGTGTGCACCATTGTCTGTACTGCTACGCCAACAGCAACTACGAAACCGCACTCCAGCGCCGCCGCCTCCACGATCCGCAATGTCCCCTCCTGTACGGGAGGCTCGGCGCGGAGGATCAGCTTCTGGAAAGGAAGGGGTAGGAATGAGCCAAATCATACTCGCGCGCCGCGGGCAGACCGAATGGGACCGGATTGAGCGATTTCGCGCCAGTTACCTACCGGCGAGTGCGAATATTCCGCCCGAACAGAGCGGTATGCATCTCAACCCTGTCCCCTCAGCGTGCGGATCAGGAAAGGCAGGTTCATGCAGAACATGAAGGTCGAGGTAGCGAAGGCTCCTACCGCGACATACCAGGGATGCCCTCCTATGGACAGATGGGCGAACAGGGGAATATAGAGGATATAGCTGAACAGCAGCACGATGAAGGGCGTCAGGACAACCGACATCACCGGAATCCAGCGACCAAACTTGTAAGAGAATCCCTTGAAAAACCTGAGCACGATCATGCCCCCGAGCAGTAGGGCCAGGAGGTACTCCACGGGCACGAAGAAGACGAACAGCCCCAGCACGGCAGCCAGCCCTCCGCCGCCCTTGAAGCGGTAGAACAGCGGTTTCATGTGCCCCAGAACCGCGGCCATGCCGACCAGGAAAAGAGCCCAGAAATCAGCATAGGTATCGCCGGTAAAGAAGAGCAGTCGACCCAGGAGGATGGGAAGAAAACTCTTCAGAGCATCCATCAGCCCCACCAGCAGACCCCAGGCGGGTCCGACGTTGCGAAATACATTGGCGGCCCCGGGATTGTGGCTGTCCAGCTCTCGAATGTCACGACCTTTCAGCAGGCGGGTAACGATGATGGCGTAATTGACCGAACCACTGAGATAGCCGGTCACCATCATGATCAGGAGAAAAAGGAAATACATCGACAAGATCTACACCTCCCCGTCTATTCCACCGCTATGATCAGCAGGCTGCCGGACTGGCCGCCGTAATGAAATGCCACCTCCAAACAGTCCTGAAGCCGCTGAACGCGCTTTTCCAGCTCGGCCATGCAGGACCGATCGAAAGCGTCGCCGTAATAGAAGGATATGCACCCGGCATCACCGAGCTCGAGTCCGACCAATCCGCGCTCGACCGCCGGCACCAGTGAAGCTTCTGCGGCCAGAATATCTTCCCCGCGGAGCACGAAAAAATCTCCCCTCTTGATCTCCACACTGCCGTAGCGGGAATCCCGATTGCTTTGGTAGACTTTCAGGCAGATGGCCAGATCGAGCCCGTCCCTCATGTTGTGGATATTCTGTTGCGGTGAATCCTCCTCAATGAAGCCGTACAGAGCCGTGATGCCCTGCACTACATTCTCAGTGGGTATCAGAAAAACATGCTTGCTCGATTTTTTTTGAGCCAGCATAGCCGCAGGGATGATGTTCTTCTCGTTAGGCAGGAGGATGATGTTACTTGTGTCCATCCCCTCCAGGACCTCTAGGATCTCCCCGCTGGAGGGCAGCTGGTCGCTGTGCTGCAGACAAGCAGCAGCCTCCAGATCGAAAAAAATGCTCCTGAAGCCGGACCCCGGAACGACGGCCAGAACGCTCAACGCTTCGTGGTTCTGAAGGATCTCAACACCTGCGTTGATCTGCTCGGCCATGTCTTCGACCTTTGAGGCGAGGATTGTCCCATGTTCGGCCATCTTGGCTCTGATTTCCTCCGGTGCGTTCGTGTGGATATGCAGTTTGAGATAGTCCTCTTCGTGCACGAAAGCGATGCTGTCGCCCCGCTGCTCCAGAAAAGTTTTGAGCTGCGGCCAGGGAAACTTCCCTTTCTTCGCAACCGTCAGTTCTGTGCAGAAGCGGTAACCCAGGGGGTCCTCATCCGCCTTCGCAGCGGTCGGGTCCGGCTGGAATCGGTAGTCCCGCTCTTTTTCGATCTCGGGCGCCACACCGATCAGTCCCCGCCTCATCCCTTCGATAACGAAGATGAAGCCCAGGCCGCCTGCATCGACTACGCCTGCCCGAGCCAGAATGGGCAATAGGCGCGGTGTTTCAAATATCTCTCTCCGACCGCGATCTAGAGCAGTTTCCAGGAGCTCCGCGATATCTCCGGAGCCGGTCTCTGCCATCGCCTCGGCCATAGCCGTGATGATGGTGACCATTGTGCCTTCCACCGGGGACAGGAGCGAGGAACGAGCCGCATAGGAACCGCTGTCGAATCCCCCCCGGATAAGCTCCGCGGTGATCTGATCGGCACTTTCGAGTCGATTGGAGAATCCCCGGAAAAAGCAGGCCAGGATGAATCCCGAATTGCCGCGGCTATGCTTGTTGGTCTGCTCACTCAACAATGCCCAGGCTTCTGCGCAGCTGTCCGCCCGCTCGGCCAGCAGCGCATCGACTGCGGGTTTCAGTGTGGAGAGCATGTTGATCCCTGTATCGCCGTCAGGTACGGGAAAGACATTCAGATTGTCTAAAACGCCGCTATTCAGGCACAGATAATCTGCAGCGGATTTGAGCGACCGCTTGAGCTCGGCAACCTCGATCGTTTCAATCTTCATGCACCGTATAGCCCAGATCGTAGAAATTCGGCCCTGCGTGGGGCATGGCGCTGTGGTTGGTGGCCAGGATCTGAACCTCTGCCTCCCAGCCTTGCTGCTCGATCAACTGCTTCAGATGACCGGTTTCCCGGTCGTAGGGGCCGATCTGGCTGATTGCAGCGGTGACCCGACGGGCCTTCTTGGCCTCCATATCCTCGGCCATCGCGGCCACGAATTTTTGGTTGGCCTGCTGATACGTTTTGGCCTTGCCGATATTGCGCAGCACCCCCGGTTCCTCCGACGAGCCAAGTAGCGGGATTATCTTCATGGCCGTACCCAGGATCGCCTTGGCGCGGCCGATACGCCCCGTGCGTCGAAGAAAGAACAGGTCGTAGACCGAGCCCATGTGTCGGGTGTTCATGCGGTTGCGCTTCATCATTTCCATGAGCTCGGGATATGGCGTCCCTGCCTGCAGGGCCCGGGCTGCCAGGAAGACCTGCACCGTGTAGGCGGCTATCATATGGTGGGTGTCGAACAGCTCAATGTCCAAACCGGACAGCTCGGATTTCACCTTCTGAAGTACCGAGGCCGTGATAGAGGACATCCTGGCGGACTGGTGGATGGTGAGGATTTTCTGATCTCGGAAGCGCTGGAATACACCCCGCAGGTCTTCCTCCTTGAGACCGGAGGTGCTCACTGTGTTGTTCTTGTCCTGGATCAGCAGACGGAGCTTTTCCTTCTCCTCCGCGCTCATCGGCATGCTCACCGGGTAGGGTTCCCCGTTCACGAACAGGGGATACTCCACCACCTGGATGTTCAGCTCATTGATGGTGTCGTATCCGAGCTGAAGCGACGAATCCGCTACGATTACCATGACGGCCTCCTCTGCTACGCTTTTGATACGCCTTACTCGCCCGCCGGAGCTAGAGGATCTGCAGGTACCCGGATTTCGAGATCCGTCAGCGGATAGGACGAGCAGGGATGAAAATACCCGAATTTGCGGTCCGCCCTTCGCCTGCCGTCATTGCCGGGAAGCACATAGACACGGCCGTCGAGAATCAGGGAGCGGCAGTAGCCGCACTGGCCGGAACGGCACTGAGCCGGTGGGGCCAGACCCGCTCTTTCCAGGGCGATCAGCACCGATTCTGAACCCCGGGCGGGGATGCTGTAAATGCTGCTGCCCCGATGGACCTTCGCCGTGAACACACGGTCCGCCGATACTCCGGGATACCCCGGGTGCGCCGACACCTCCTCTGTTTCTCCGCAAGCCTCCTGTCTCAAGGTTCCGGGTGGCAGCTCAAAGGGCTCGAGCTCCTTTTGCAGAAAGCGGTACAGTCCGGGCGGACCGCACACGTAGAACGTCTTGTCTGCCGGATTGCCCACCAACTCGTGAATGAGCTCCCCGGTGAGAAAACCTGTCAGACCTCTCCATCCCGGATCCGGCTCTGCGGCCACGAAGTAGACCTGAAAGCGATCGGGAAGCTCTGCAGCCAGCGATTCCAACTCCTCCCGGAAAATGAACTCCTCGGGGCCAGTCGCTCCGTACAGGATCGTGCATGAGATCTCCGGGTGGTCCGCCCGCAGCTCCCTCCAGAGGGAGCGGAAGGGGGTGATGCCGCAGCCTCCGGCCAGAAACACCAGGTCTCGGCGATCCCGCAGCGGTTCATAGCCGAATTGTCCCAACGGTCCGCAAGCCGTCACCCGGGTGCCGGGCCGCCACTGCTCCCAGATGTGGGGAGCAACGAAACCCTCCTCCCGGAAGCGAACCGTCAGCTCGTAGAAATTGCCCTGCCTCGCTTCTGTTGGAGAGCAGCAGATCGAGTAAGGGCGGGAGGCCCGCGCCCCTTGAACAACGAACTCCACGCTCAAATACTGGCCGGCGCGAAAAGGAGGCAGGCGCTGCAGCCGACCCTCCGCATCGATACCGGCCGGTACCAGCTTGAAGGTGCGGGCTATTTGTATCTCTTGACGCACCTCTGTGATCGTCAATTCCAGCCGCTTCTGATGCAGCTCCGTCGTCAACCTCAGCAGTGAGTCCGGGGCAAGGAATGCGGAGGAGGCTCTGCGGATACGCCGGCGCCGCTGCAAGGGCTGGCGTAGAAACGCCCAAAGGTCCCTGTACTTTCCTTGTACCTGGACGGCCATCAGCTCATCTCCTCCAGGGTTCGACGCGCCGCGGCCCGGCCGGAGAGAATCGAGCTGCCGTAACCGTGACAGCGGGAGGAATAGCCGCCGCAGAACTGTAAGCCCTGGAAAAAGTTTTCCTTCTCGACGGCCAGCGCCCGGGGAACCAGGGAGTCCCAGGGGTCCGGTTCGTACCCGTAGACGATTCCCCGATAGGCGCCGGTGTACCGCTGGAAGGTCACCGGGGTGGCAACCTCGATCTCCTCGATATAATCCGAAAGCTTGACCCCTAGGGCATCCTCGAACTGACAGATCATGGCCCGGGCGATTTCAGATTTGGTACGAAAATAATCCTGCGCCTGCACCTGTTCCCACACATGCGGCTGATAGCAGCCGGTCAGAGAGACGATCGTGGTACCCGGAGGCGAGCAGTCGGGTACTGTGTTGTTCAGACAGACCGAAGCCTGCATCAATGGGGGCTCCAGCCGACCGGTGGACTCGTAGATGCTCTCCGTATTCATGTGGGGGGAGATGAAGCAGCTGTAGGCACCCAGCCCCAGCTCTTCCGGGCATTTATTCAACCCCAGGTAGACCACAAAGGTGCTGACCCCGTGCCGGCGGGCATTGATCAGCCGCCGTGCCCGCCGGGGTACTTCTTTCTGCGGAGTGACCAGGCGGTCGAACACCAGGGATGGGGAGACGTTGCAGATCACCCGGTCGGTCCGGATCCGCGCTGCCTGTGCTGTAAGGACCTCCCGGATCTTTCCACACTGAACAGCAATCCCCGTCACCGGCTGATTGAGCTCCACCCGCCCGCCGAGCTCTTCGATCCTCCGCACCATGGCCGATGCCAGCCCATGGGAACGGCTGCGGGGTATAAAAGCACCGGCGGCCAGATAGGTGTAGAGCAGGGCTGCCCACAAGGTAAAGGACAGGCGGCTGGCCGGCACACACAGGAAACACCAGTAGGCGTAGAGGATATCCTGTGCCCTAGGGGGAACCCCGACCGCCTCTGTCACCTGTTGCACTGTGTAACCACCGGTATTGAGAAAGTTCCTGTGGTGATCCAGAAGCTCCTTTTTATTCAGATCCTCACGATGTTGATCCAGGTATGTCAGGCTCTCCAGAACCTCCCGGCAGAGGTCGAAGTAGCGGGTGACAGCCGCCCTGCTTCCGGGGACCTGCGTTTCCACCAGGTCAATGACCGCCTTGATGCCGAAAGGAATCTGAACGTCTACGGAGCTCTCGGAGAGGATCAGGCGATAGGCTTCCGGAACCTCGGCCACCTCCAGATCCAGCTTAGCCTCTTTCAACAGATAGTTCCTGACGCTCACCGAACCGGAATCTGGCAGAGGCATCGGCATCTGGTGGAGAGAGGGCTCGAACTCGAAGCGGCCGCGGACGAAGCTGGTGGCGAAACCACCCGGCAGATTGTGCTGTTCCAGCACCAGAACTTTGGCGCCCTGTCTGGCCAGCTCCAGAGCCGCACCCAGGCCGCCCAGGCCGGCGCCGATCACCACAACATCGGCGGAAAGCGGTAAGGTGACTTGGCCTTGAGCCTGGCTAGTCATGAATACAGCCTGATTGATCCCGATGTTTCATAGAAGCAAGTGATTGTAGCCTGCCAGATGTAACCCTGTACAGTTTATTTTCTGTGGAGATCGCGATATTGGGGAATTATGCAGTAGAAGGCCGGAGGCGAACCTGATTGCTTAGTATCTATTGCGTCGCTGGGAGCTTCTGGCCCGCTTGCGTTTCAATCTGCGGATTGCCTTTTTCTTTTTCTCCCTGCGTTCATCCGATGGTTTTGTGTAATACTGATTGTTCTTGAAAGCCCGGACGATGCCTTCACGCTCTCGCATGCGTTTGAAACGTTTCAAGCCTTTTTCCAGGCCTTCGTTCTCATCGATGAATATCTTAGCCACGATTCCTCCACAATGTTGTCTCAGCACCACGGTTCCGCTAGTTGAACCCGGCAAACTGGCTGAATTGAATAAGTGCTGAGCCTGAAAACCCAGACGTGAAAACGAAAGGGACGGCAAAATCCCCTTAGCGAAGCCAGAATACGTAGGCAGGTGCCGGAGTTTCGAAAAACAGGAGGACGATCTCCATATTTTCGAACCTCTGTATATAGTAACCAGAAATCCGCCGTCTGTACAGTTGAAAGCGCTGTTTTCTTCTTAATTTTCGGTTTGCAGGAGCCGCCAATCTACTATAGAGGGTACAAGCCGTATTTGGAGGCTCTCCGCAGAAGGGGCGGGCAAAGTGTGGATTTGCTTTTCTGCCTCAGGTTCAGTACTTTGTGTAGGAGATTTCACCCTTCCTTCGTTCCCCTTCACATCGATGGTGAAGGCGGCCAAGGCTGTACAAAGTTCGAAGTGATATCAAGATATCAACGGAGGTTTCAGGTAGATGGTAAAGAAAGCACCTCTAAGGGGCATGTTGTTGACATTCGTGTTGCTGCTGGCTTCCACAGCCTTCCTGTATTCGGCAGGGGCGAAGCAGAAGTCTGCGGTAGCTTCGGTCAACGGAACGCTGATCCCGAAAGCGTTCCTGGATCGGGAGATCCGCCGTTTCGAGGAACGGGCTCTCAGCCAGGGTCAGATGGTGGATGAGACTCAGAGAGACCAGCTGAATCGGCAGGCTCTGGATACGATCATCGATATTGAACTGCTGTACCAGGAGAGTCAGCGCAGGGGATTCGAGATAAGCGACGATCGCATCGAGGAGCAGGTAGATAACCTGAAGACCCAATTTGGGGATGGGGAAGGATACGCCTCCGCCCTAGAGCAGATCGGGATAAGCG
>Ga0307419_10001626_pt1 | contig 11547 bp, 10 predicted proteins | sample SalMarWE160230MG_2_FD_202512 | JGI IMG/M metagenome (GOLD analysis project Ga0307419, IMG submission 202512) | Salt marsh sediment microbial communities from the Plum Island Ecosystem LTER, Massachusetts, United States - WE1602-30 | ecosystem: Environmental > Aquatic > Marine > Intertidal zone... | reverse complement strand
CGACCGGGGCCACGGATGTCGATTGAGAGGGGGCGCCGGCCGCACGCGCGTGGCCGACGCCCCCTCCGTGCGTTCGTCCGACGGGTGGGAGCGGGTGCGCTGGGGCTCCTGCTGCTCGGCGGCGCGAGCTGCGGCCGGCCTCACTCCGCCCGGACCCCGAAGGCCGAGGCCCCGCATGGGGAAGAGCCTCGATCTCTCGAGGCCACGGACTCCGCGACGGTACCGACCGAGACTCGGGCCGTGAGCGAGTCCGGGGCCCGAGCCGTTCTGGCCCGCCATCGCGACGCGCTCATGGCGGTCCCCGGGGTCGTGGGCACGGGCCTGGGCCTGTGCGAGGGAGCTTACTGCATCAAGGTGTTTGTGGAGGAGCTCTCGCCCGTCATCCAGGAGCGGATCCCGGGTCGTCTCAACCGCATCCCGGTGGACCTGATCCCGACGGGACCCATCCGCGCGCTCGGAGAGGACACGGGAGACGCCCCGTGAGCGGCTTCGCTCACCGCCCATCCCGCATCCGGTCCGCCTTCACCGCCTCGAACACCGCCTCCAGCGCCGGGTCCCGGCCGGCGAAGTAGTCGGCCGACGTCAGGCCCACGGGCATGTCCGGGGCGACCCACGGCCGGTCGTCGCCCGGGTCGGAGTCCTCCCAGTACCGCGACGAGATACTGACCCGCGCCCGGCTGTAAGGGAGCACGACCTCGGTGTCCTCGCCCGTGAAGTTGGGCTTCGAGGCCGAGGGCTCGCCCACGAAGATGGCGTCGGTCCGGCGGTCCACGCGGTTCACGAAGTCCTGGGCGGCCGAGAAGGTGTTGCGGCTCGTGATCACGAACAGCCGGTTCCCGGGCCGGTCCACGTCGAACCACTCCAGGGTCCGCAGGAGCGGCTCGAGGAGCCCGTTGTTGCCCCCGTTGTTGCGCCGCACGTCGACGACGACCGTATGGGTCCCGGTGCTGTCGATGCGGGCCCGGAGCTCCGCCGCGAAGGCCTTCAGGGGATGGCCCTTCTCGTCGCGCACCTGGTTGAATTGGACGTAGAGCACGCCGGCGTCGGGCAGCCACCGGCTCCAGTAGTGGCTGGCGGCATCCTGGAGCCACAGGGGTGGGCTTCCGTGGCGCCCCGCGCCGCCGCCCGCCTCGTGGCGCCACGGCCACCGGAGCTTGCGCGGCAGCCGGTCGGGGGCCGGCCGGAGCGTCACGCGCCGCACCGTCCCGTCGGGCCCACGCAGGGTGAGCTCGGCGCGGGAGGTGTCCGGCGCCGCCCCGACCGTGTGCAGCCAGCCCGTGCTCCTCATGTAGAAACGCACGCCCAGCCACCGGATGGTCATCGCGTTGTCGTGGTTCACGTACGGGGCGAGCCGCCACAAGACCGTGTCCGCGGGCACATCCCCGAACGCCAGGACGCGGGAGCCGATCAGGGCCGTGTGCGCCGAATCGGCGTCCACGACGAAGATCCCATCGTCGAACTGGTACAGGACCAAAGGCAGGGCGGGGGGCGGCCCGCCCCCGGCCGGGACGATGCCGTACACGACGCTGTGCCCGTCGCCCAGGAGCGCGACCACCCGCTGCAGCCCGCGCAGGATCGCGCCGTCCGACAGGGCCGGCACGGAGTCGCGAAGGGCCGCGAGACCGTCGGTGAACGCGGGGGAGAACGCCTGCCGTCCGGGCGAGGCGTGCAGTCTCCGTGCCTCCTCGCCCAGGTACTCCAGGTCGTAGCGCCAGCGGGCGGTTCGGTCGGCCGTGGTGTCGGGCGCGAACCCGGCCAGCCGGCGAAATTCCGGGTCCGAGCGCAGGTCCCGGAAGTCGTCCATCGTCTGGAGGTCGGAGCGGTTCTCGAACCGGGCGTCCAGCGCCCGGCGGATCCACGCCAGCGCGGCCTCGTGGTCGCCCAGCCGGACCGCGACCGCCGCCGCGCGATGGGCCAGGAACGGCTGGTAGGCGGTGCCCAGCTCGAACGCGCGGGCGTAGGCCGCCAGGGCCTCGTCCGGATGCCCGGTGCGTTCGGCCGCGACCCCGAGGCGACCCCAGGCCCCCGAATCCCGGTCCCAGGCCGCGGTGAGCTCGCGGGCCAGGCGGTAGGCCGAGGAAAAGTCCCGCGCGTCGAAGGTCGTGAGCAGGCTGTCGCGGCGGGCCAGGTACTCGGCCGGATCGAGCCGGCCCGAGAGCCCGAGCGGACCGGTCACATCGGCAGCGGGCGTCTCCTGGGCCGCGAGATTCGCGTGGGGGGACGTGGCGGGGGCGACCACGACCGACGCGAGCAGGGCGAGGGCAGCGGCCGGGGAGCGGACCCGACGACGAGCGTGCGCCATGAAGGCCTCCGGACGAAGGGTGAGGAGCGGTGATCGCCCCTCACGACGGAGGCCGGGTCATCGTGGTTTCAGAGCGCTCCGCCGTCCGTGGCCAGCCGACCGCTCTCCATCGCCTCCGTCGCCGCGTCGGCGAGCGTGGTCTCGCGGAAGAAGCGAACGATCCTCTCCGAGACCGGCACCCACCGCTCGTGTACCGGGCAGGGGTCGGCGTCGCTGCAGCGCGGCAGTCCCAGTACACACGTCCGGCCGGGCGCCAGGTCGTCGAAGAGGCTCACTACGTCGAACAGGCTGAGGTCGGTGGAGGGAGCCGCGAGACGGAATCCTCCGCCGGGCCCCTTGAGGGACTCGAGCACTCCCTGGCGCGCCAGGGTGTGCAGGATCTTGGAGAGGTAGTTGCGGGGCAGGTCCAGCTCTTCCGCGAGGTCCTCGACGCGAACGGGATCCCGGCCGGGTCCCGAGGCGAGTCGGATGGCCGCCCGGAGGGCGTATTCGGCGGTCTGCGACAGCATGGTGAGCTCGCCTTCCCACGCCGGGGCGGTCCGCGGGACCGGAGGTCCCGATCCGCGAGAGTCAACCGAACGTGGCCACGAGAGAATGTATGACCGCGGCCGCGGCGGCCGCGAACAGGATCACGATCACGAACAGGAAGATTCCGAACCAGGGGCCGTTGTCTTCCACGTCCGGAGGGCTCGAGACCCCGCTTTCCGAGCTCCGTGCTCCTTCCGGTGCATCCAGCATCGAATCGCCTCCTCCCTACCGTTCCGGGCACCGCTTCGTTCCGGCCAGGGGACGATGCCGATCGGCCGGCCCTGCCTCTCGATCCGTCATCCGCCGAACATCCACAGCCGCGACAGCCACATCCAGTCCATGCCATAGAACAGGGCGAACACGACGAGGAAGAACAGGCACATGGCCAGGGTCCCCCGCATCGAGAATCGGTGCACGGGGGCGTCGCCGCCCGTCAGGGCGAGGGGAACGGGCACCCGCATGCGTGCTTCCTTGCCGAACAGGAGCGAGCCCACGGCGACCAGGACGAAGATGGCTCCGGCCACGACGGCCACCGATGCCGCGATCCCGAGCACTGCCAGCATGGGGCTCGCGGCCGAGAAGCTGAACTGCGTGCCCGGGATGGAGGTCGTGATCGGGTCCCTGCGCGGCACCCCGTACAGGATGCCGGCCTCCATCATGGCCATGGCGGCGATGCTCATCGCGAAGCCGTACAGATAGGGCTGCAGGCGGGCCAGCCGGTCGAACACCCATTCCTTCCGGAAGATGAGCCGGATCACGTAGTAGACGAGCCCCATGAAGGCCAGCGTGGTGCCCACGGCCACGGTCCCATGGAAGTGACCCGGCACGGCCAGCGTATTGTGCCGCATGGTGTTGAGCTGCATCTGCCCCATGAGGACGCCCGTGATGCCGCCCAGGAAGCCGAACAGGACGATGCTGAGCGCCGTGGCCGAGAAGCCGGGGTCGTGCCACGGCGCCGTCTTGAGCCAGCCGAACCAGCCGTCCCCGCCCAGGCCGCGCTTTCGGCGGCCGGCCTCGAGTCCCGCCGGGATGGCGAAGGCGTGGATGAGGCTGGCCAGGACGGCCCCGTACATGGCGTAGGACGTGTTCCACATCTTCCAGCTGGCCGAGACGCCCGGATCGGCCATGAGGTGGTGGGCGGCACCCATGTTGATGAAGAACAGGTACAGGATGAAGGCGCCCCGCGAGACCTTCTCGCTCGCCACCTCGGCCCCGGCGGTGAGGTGGGTCATGAAGTACCACACCGTGACCATGGCGGCGAGGTTGATCTGCTGGGTGCCGTGGCCGATGATCCAGTACATCTGCCGGTACCAGGCCGCGTCGATGTGTCCCACGAGTCCGATCCTCCACAGGAAGGTCGGCACGTAGGTGATGAGGCCGCCCAACAGGGCCTCGACGGCGATGATGCCCGTCACGAAGGCGCCGAAGGTGACCAGCGGAAGGGTGCGGTCGGGGTGCTCGCTCTTCTCCTGCCAGATGCAGGCGAAGAAGGGGAGGGCGGCCACCACCGTCCCCAGGATGAAGGTGTCCACCCCCAGGTAGAACAGCGCCGAGGACTTGAGCGGCGCGTACGAGGTGAGGAGCGGCTCCTGGTTCGGGTAGGTGGTGGTCCAGATCGCATAGTCGATGAGGAGGGCCGAGGCGACCATTACGGCCCAACCGACCTTCGCGAGCCGGGGCGCCGGCAGCTTCCGGCCCAGAACCATGGGGCCGCCCACGTACAGGATGGCGACCTCCATGAACACCATCCAGAAGATGAGGAGGTTCCAGGCGTGGAGGCTGAGGTACTTGTAGAATGCGGTGGGCTGCAGGATTCCCACCGCTTCCCAGCGGGTGAGGGCCACGAGGAGGGCGGCGATCCCGCCCACGATGAGGGCCACGACGGCCGTGAGGCCGAACATCTTCACGGGCACCTCGGCCGAGCGGTGGATGCGCAGACCCGTCACCTCGCAGGTCCGGAATCCGTCCTCGCCGTACGGTGCGTCCAGGAGGCCGATCGCCATGAGTCTAGCCCTCCCTCACTCGACGATGATCTGTCCGTGCATGGTCCGGTGGCCCACGCCACAGAACTCGTTGCACTGGACGTCGTAGACGCCGGGGTGCTTGAAATCGATGGGGACGACCCATTCGTAGCCCGGCAGGACCTGGAGGTTGAACTGCTCGATCGTGCGGGCGTCCCGGTGGAGTCCGAAGCCGTGCTGGACGTCGTAGCTGCTCAGGTGGAGCCGGTACCGCTTGCCGGCCTGGAGCACGACCGGGAGCCCGTTCCAGGTCCACTGCTGCGCCCCGACGTACACATCGACTCCGGGGGGAACGAGGCCCTGGTCCGTGCGCCGGGCCCGCTTCTCGTAGGCCTCGACTTCGGCCCGGTACCGGTCGGGGGAGATTCTCGTCGTGGGTCCCACCGGATTCTGGGCGCCGAGCTGCCGCCAGCCGATCATCCACCCGAACAGGATGACGCACCACAGGAGGGCGAGGCCGAGCCAGGTTCGCTCCTGTCGGCTCACGGCCCAATTCCACCACACGCCCTCGGGAGACTTCAGCGGTGAGCTCATGTCAGCCTCCCGTGCCCACGCTGAGCAGGTCGATCAGACCCCACACCACGTACGACAGGAAGAAGAACACGACGGCGGCCAGGGCCAGCAGCCAGATGCTGTTCAGCACCCGCTGCTGCCACGGCGCCTCTTCGGACTGCACCCGCGGATCCTCCACCCGGACCTCCCGCAGTCGCTGGCTCGGAAGTCGATCGATCTCGCCGTCTTGCGGCGCACAGATGATTAGATCATGATGTTATCATGTATTGACGTCAAGGGGGGAGCATGAGAGACGGGGCGAGGGGGGCGCCGTGACGGCAGCGGGAGAGCGTGGCCAGGAGAGTGCGACGCCGCCCGGCCCGCCGCCGGGTACGTGCCTCCGGGCGAAGGCCTATCTCGAGCTCGGCAAGCCCGGCATTTCCTTGCTGGCCACGTTGACGGCGGCGGCGGGGTACGTCACGGCCACGGGGGGCGGTGCGCTCGCCGCGGCGCCCGGCCGGGGCCCACTGGGCCTGGCGGCCCTGATCGCGGGGACCTTCCTGGCCGCCTCGGGCACGAACGCCCTCAACCAGCTGCTGGAACGGGACCAGGACGCGCGCATGAACCGGACGCGAGGGCGTCCGATCCCGTCGGGGCGGGTGAGGCCCGGACGCGCCCTCGTGTTCGTCGTGGTCGTGTCGGTGGCGGGGATCGGCCTTCTGGCCACCGCGCTGAACGGTCTCACGGCCGCGCTGGCGACCCTCACGCTGGTCTCCTACGCCTTCGTTTACACGCCCCTGAAGCGGCTCTCACCAGCCGCGGTCCTGGTCGGGAGCGCCCCCGGCGCCCTGCCCGTGATGGGCGGGTGGGCGGCGGCCACCGGGGCCCTGGACCCCGGGGCGTGGGCGCTGTTTGCGCTCGTCTTCCTCTGGCAGATCCCGCACTTCGCCGGGCTCGACTGGCTGTGCCGGGAGGACTATCGGAGGGGCGGCTACCGCACCGTGGCGGTGGCCGATCCGACGGGCCGGTGGACGGCGTGGCAGGCGGCCGGATCGGCGGCCCTGCTCCTGCTCGCGAGCGGACTCCCGGTCCTGCTGCACGTCGCCGGCGGCTTCTACCTGGCCGGGGCCCTGCTCGTCGGGAGCCTCTACGTCGCCGCCGCCGTGCCCCTCCTGCAGGGGGCGAACCCCCGCCGGGCGCGAAGGCTGTTCCTCGTGTCCCTGGCCTATCTGCCGCTGGTGCTCGGCCTCCTGGTGGCGCAGGCGCTCCTGAGAGGCTGACCCGGGCGGCCCGCGCCGTCTACGGCGTGAGGTCCATCGCCTCCACGACCCGCGTGTAGGGGATCCCCGCCTCGTCGTTCACGTCCTGGACGTCACAGGCGTCGCCGGCCTCGAACAGGCACATGCAGTGCGCCTCCCCCGGGACGTACATGGTGCGGATGTAGCGAACGGGGCGGCCCTCTTCCGTGAACCGACGGCTCGTCTCGATCGCCGCCTTCTGCGCGTCGGCGAGCTGCTCGAGTGTGATGCCTGGGAGGTCTCGATCCACCATGAACACGCTCATGAAAGCCTCCGAACGTGGAGAAACGCTAGGAGCGTAAGACTGCCGCAACAGGTACTTAGCCTATCCAAAGCTCCACACGTCGTCAAATCTTCGGGAGCGTCGGTTCGCGGCGCTCCGCCGGCCCGGATCCGGAGCTCGCCGACGGCGGGGCCTCGGCGTCCCGACGGTGGGTCAGCCCCCCTCCGGGAAGGGAAGCTTCACCTCCTCCCCGTACAGCCACTTCGCCACCCACGCCCAGTTGTGCCAGGTCGCGGCCAGCCGCTGCTTCGGGGTCGGGACGCCGTGGCTGTCGGCGTGGTACAGGACGAACCTGGTCGGCACCCCGACGTCCTTCAGCCCCTGGTAGAGCTCGAACCCGTTGGGGGGCGGGACCCGGGGGTCGCCGTCGTCGTGCTGGATGAGGGTCGGGGTCGAGGCCTGCTTGATGTAGGTGATGGGCGAAGTCTTCGCGTACACCTTGGGCAGGTCCCAGGGGGTCCCGCCCAGGTAGGAGATGGTGAACGGATGGATGTCCGTGTTCACGTAGTAGGTCATCCAGTCGGAGATCCCCGCGCCCACCGAGATGGCCTTGAATCGGTGGGTGGTCGTGGTCAGGAAGGCCGAGATGTAGCCGCCCTCGCTCCAGCCCATGGCCACCATGCTGTCGGGATCCGCGATGCCCCGGTCGACGAGCGCCTGCACGCCCGACATCACGTCCCACGCGTCCCCCACGCCCAGGTTGCCCACGTTGAGCTTCTCGAAGGCCTGCCCGAAGCCGAAGGAGCCGCGGTAGTTGGGCAGGAGCACCACCGCCCCCTTCGCCAGCCACTGGGTGAGCGGGTAGACGTAGGACTCGACCTGGCTGGAGAGGATCGGGAGGTCGATGCCGGTCGGGCCGCCGTGGATGCGCACCACGAGCGGATGGCGGCGCGTGGAGTCGAAGTCCGGCGGCGTGATGAGGACGCCGTGGACGAGCGTCCCGTCCTTGCTCTTCCAGGTGATGTCGCGCTCGGCTCCGATCGGCCAGCCGGCCACCTGGGCCGTCATGTCCGTCAGCTTTCGCGGCTTCCAGGGGCTCGCCGCCGTGAGGTAGACCTCCGACATCTCGGTCGGGGTGGCGCCCACGAAGGCGGCCGACCTCCCGTCGCGCGTGTAGTCCACCGAGCGGAAGGCCCGCGGCGCATCCGTGATCTCGGTCATCTTCTTCGAGTCGGGGTCCATGCGGTACAGCACCGTCTGGCCCTGTCTCCACCCCTGGACGATGAGTCCCCCCGGGAGCCACGCCACGGGGTCGGCGTTGGAGTCGTACGCGCCCGTGAGGAGCTCGGGCGCGCCGCCCGAAGCCCGGACCCGGGCGATCTCGTCGGTCGTGTAGTAGGCCGTGTCGCCGGCACCCGTCGAGAACGCGATCCAGCGTCCGTCGGGAGACCAGACCGGGTCGGCGTCCGACCCCGGCTGCGTCACCAGCGCGCGGATCGCGTCGCTGGCCACGTCGACGACCGACAGGTCCCGGTGGGTGAAGGAGGGCACCCTGGAGTCCGGCTGGTGCCCGAACGCGATCCGGGTCCCGTCCGGGGACCATCGGAAGCCCTCGACCGTGTACGCGGCGCCCTGGGTGAGCTGCCGGTAGGGAGAGCCCGCGGTCCCGGCCGCCGAGTCCCGGTCGGTGGCGTGCGCGTTGGTCGAGTCGGGGGCGGCCGGCTCCGCGCCAGCCGAGTCGAGGGCGAGCCTGGCGCCGTCCGGGGTCCGCAGCGCCGCCGCCACGTCCAGGACCCACAGGTGGGCCGGCGGCGCCGTCTCGCTCTCCACCCGCCAGTCGCCGTACTCCTTTTCGCGCCGCTTCATGGCCGCGCTGCGCGGCTCCTGGATCGAAAGCGCCATCCGCGATCCGTCGGGGCTCCACTCGAAGTCCCGCACACCCTCGTCGACGTCCGTCAGGGGCCGGGCCTCGCCGCCGTCGGGCCGGATGACCCACACCTGCGTCTTCGCGTCCTCGCGCGAGGCCAGGAAGGCGATCCAGCGCCCGTCGGGGGACCAGGCGGCCCGGCTGGAGCTCCCCTTCGCCGTCCGGGTGAGCTGGAAGGGCGCCGCTCCGGGGCGGACCAGCCAGATCTCCGTGTCGTAGCGGTTCGCGTCCCAGTCGGCGCGGCGCACCTCGTAGGCGACCGCCGACCCGTCGGGGGCGATGGCCACGCCTCCCACCGAGCTCAGGCTCAGGACGTCCCGGAAGCTCGGCGCGCCGGGGAGCTCCTGGGCCGACGCGGGCGCGAACGGCGCGAACGTGGCGGCCAGCGCCGCGCAGGCGGCGAGGAGGGGGGCGTGGGAGCGGCTCACCATGGTCTGTCTCCTGGTCGGGGAGTGGGAGCCGCGCGGTGCTCGGAGCACGCGCCGGCCCCCCCGGGGTCGAGGCGCATTGTGCGGCCGGACGCGGCGACCGGCAACCGGGGCGCGGCGCGGCCGTCGGCTCGAGCGGGAGGCCGCGGTCGCCGGCGCGTGCGGCGGCCGGAGTCGCCGACCCGCCCACACATCGTTGCCGAGTCGTGCAACGAAGTCAGGGGGCGCGTCCCGCTCACGGCCGCGAAGCGTGCTGCCAAGGCTCGGCGGCATCGTGCGTTAGAGGTCGAACGGAGCGAAGTCGCAGCCGGGGCACCCGCCTTGCCGATCGGTACGGGGCATGACGCTGGCCTGGATGGACCCGGGGGCCTACGTGGCCCGGCCGATGGCGGCGCCCACCTTCATGGTCTCCGCCCTCCTGCTGGGCGTGGGCGCCCTCACCCTGGTCCGGGAGCGGCGGTCCCCCGAGAGCGCCGCCTTCTTCGGGGTCTGCGCGCTGGCGGCCAGCTGGCTGTTCGCCTTCTCGTGGATGTATCTGGCCGCCGACAGCGCCACCGCCTTCGGCTGGGCGCGCACCGGCTCGCTCCTCGTCCCCTTCCTGGCGCCGGCCATGTACGAGTTCGCGGTGCGGGTGCTCGGGATCGAGGAGAAGCGTCGCCGCCTGCTGCTGGCGGGGTGGGTGTACTTCGCCGGCTGCGCCGCCGGGCTCGCGGCGACCGGCCGGCTCCCGGCGGGCATCCGGCTGTGGAGCTGGGGGCCGTACCCGGTGTTCGGGCCGTGGAGCGCCCTGTTCACGGTACCGTCCGTGGCCTTCCTGGTCCTGACACAGGTGGAGCTGTGGAAGGCGTGGCGCGCCGCTCCGCCCGGGACCGCCCGGCTGCGGGCCCGGGCCTTCCTCGTCGCCTTCCTGGTCGGGGGTCTGGCCCTGATCGACCTCCTCCCGGCGTACGGCATCGGCCTGCGCCCGGCCGGGTTCGAGGCGGTGGCCGGGTTCCTGGTCATCGCGGCCTGGGCCATCTGGCGTCACCGGCTGGCCGACTTCTCCCCGGCGCTGGCCGCCGAGCAGCTGGTGCGCACGACCGGCGAGCTCGTGCTCCTGTGCGACGGGCACGGGCTCATCCGCTTCGCCAACCCGGCCGCCTGCGCGATGGTCGGCGCCGGACCCGCGGAGCTCCTGGGACGGCCCGTGCGGGAGCTGGCCGCGTCGGGGAGCTCGGGGGTCACCCTGGGGACGACGCTCGAGCGAGCCCGGGTGACGTCCGAGGAGGCGCTCTTGCGGGGCCGCGGCCCGGAGTCGGTGCCGGTGAGTCTCTCCTCGTGCGAGCTCCGCGACCAGAACGGCTTCCGGGTGGGCACGGCGCTCCTGGCGCGGGACATACGCTACCAGCGCCGCGTGCAGGCCGAGCTGGCCCGCAAGGCGTTCTACGACGACGTCACCGGGCTCGCCAACCGCGCGCTCCTCGAGGACCGGATCCAGGGCGCCGCCGGACGTGCCCGGCGATCGGGAGAGCGCTTCGCCATCCTTTGCCTGGACCTGGACGGCCTGCACCGCGTGACCGAGGCGTTCGGTCGGCGCGCCGGCGACGAGCTCCTGACCGAGGTGGGAGCCCGCCTGCGGCGGGCGGTGCGCGACAACGACTCGGTGGCCCGCATCGACGACGACCGCTTCGGCGTGCTGGTGGAGCCGGTCGTGGGCGCCGGCGATGCGCGGGACCTCGCGCTCCGCATCCTGGCCGAGCTCGAGCCACCGGTGATGCTTCGCGGACGCGCCGTCTTCCCCTCCGGGTCGATCGGCATCTCCGTCAGCGAGCCGGGCGCGGATGCCGAGGAGCTCCTGCCGGACGCCCAGGCCGCCGCCAGCCGCGCCAGCTCGAAGGTGAGCGATCGCATCAAGCTCTTCGGGCCGAGCATCCGGGAGCACGCCGTCAGCTCCCTGGAGCTGGAGGGAGACCTGCGGCGCGCGCTGGCTGCCGGGGAGTTCGAGCTACACTACCAGCCCATCGTCCGCCTGGTCGACTTCGAGACGGTGGCCCTCGAGGCGCTCCTGCGCTGGCGCCATCCCGATCGAGGTCTCCTGACCCCCGTCGCCTTCCTGGGCGCCGCCCGAGACGCGCGGCTCCTGCCGCAGATCGGCGCCTGGGTGGTCGACCGCGCCTGTGCCCAGCTGGCCACCTGGCGCGAGCTCGCCCCCGGCGCGGCGGACCTCCACCTTCACGTCAATCTCTCGGTCGAGGAGCTCGTCCACGCCGGGCTCCTGGGCCGCCTGGAGTCCACGCTGGAGCGTCACGACATCTCGCCGCGCAGCCTCGTCCTCGAGATCACCGAGCG
>Ga0307419_10001625_pt1 | contig 11547 bp, 11 predicted proteins | sample SalMarWE160230MG_2_FD_202512 | JGI IMG/M metagenome (GOLD analysis project Ga0307419, IMG submission 202512) | Salt marsh sediment microbial communities from the Plum Island Ecosystem LTER, Massachusetts, United States - WE1602-30 | ecosystem: Environmental > Aquatic > Marine > Intertidal zone... | reverse complement strand
GCTTTTCCCTCACTCTAATCACACAATATCCTTTGCTCTAAATAAGTAAAATTACAATTTATCAGTCATCAGCCGAATCATGTAAACAGGATAAATAATTTCCTTCACATTTATGGGATAACCATAAATAATTCATAGTAATACATTGAGATGTCGCTATGAATCGATTTATTGCATGGTTTAGAATAATTCGGCCGCCAATTGTGTTCATAAGTTGTCTAGGAGCCATCGTAGCTGCACTAAATAGCTCTATTTATATAAATGGAAATATTGAAATATCGTTTTTTCAGATTTTTATGGCTCTTCTTGCTGCGGCGTTTTTATCAGCAGGCCTAATGGTCCATAATGATGTAACAGATCTGAGATCAGATAAGACAAACAGGCCAGGTAAACCACTTCCATCTGGAGCAATAGATGAAAAAACTGCATTTATTGCAGGAATAGCTTTCATGGTTATATCTATCATTATTACATTATTCATCAACATAAAAGATACTGGTTTAATAAATTGGAACTGCGGTTTTTTTACTCTTGTAATCATGATTGTAGGATTGTACTATAATCATTATGGTAAATCTCATGGTATATTAGGACACATTACTGTCGCCCTTGGCGTTGGTGCAATACCATACTGGGGTTCAATTGCCATTTTCCCTGATGCATTTCTACTTATGGCTCCCCTTTCAATAGCAATTTTTATCCAAGAAATTGGGAGAGAAATAATGGTCAATGCGGGTGATTTTACTGGTGATCTCAGAGCAGGATTTAAAACATTACCCGTTAGAATTGGTAGAAAGCGCTCCATGTATACGGCTTTGATCTTCTATCTGATATTTATTCCTCTTTATCCTTTGCCTGCAGTCGATTGGATGGGACTTGGTATTCCTAGAATCTTTGGCCCTCTATATCTCATAGGAGGTACACTTCTTGCAATGTCTCTTCTACTAACATGGATATTGACATACAGAGTGGTCTTGCAGAATGACGAAAAAAAGACATGGAAAGCATTTGAAAAATATGAAAGAACGGGAACACGCATAATGATAATTGTTTTCCAGATTTTTCTTTTATTGGAAGTGGTTTACTAAAACTTATTTTATGATAATTTACTACGGCAAGTGCCTTAGATCACTTTTACTTTTTCTGTACCGACGAGGTAATTGATCACAGCTTCAGAGAATCACTCACATATATGATGCAGAACAGCAAAAATATCGAGCGGTGCATGTACTATATTATGATTTCCAGGTACCTCGAACGGTGCGCAGATCATTCATGTAAGATGGCGGAAAAAATACAGTATATGGCAACTGCGGAGCGGATAGAAATTAAATGAAAAAGAGAGACAAGTCATTGTACCTCTAATTAGATTCTTTCCCAAATGACAGAAGAGTCACTGATTCCAGATCATACACCTTCTGGAGGGAATGTGGCCTGTTGATATACTGTTGATAACTCAGCTTTAATTACTTCTGCCAGACGCTTTATTCCCTCCTTTATGATCTCATCTTCAGAATAAGAAAAGTTTAAGCGCATTGAATTATAATTTCCACCTTCAGGGAAAAAAGCCTCACCGACAACATATGCGACTTTCTTAGCTAACGCCTTTTGGAACATCAATCTCGTATCAATACTCTTTGGAAGTGTTATCCAAATAAACATGCCTCCTTTTGGCACAGTCCATTTAACTCCAGATGGAAAGTATTCTTTAAGCGATTTCAACATCAAATCACGTTTCCTTTTGTATAATTTCTTTATCTGTTCAACGTGTTTATCAAGATATCCACCGTTTATGTATTCATATGCAACATACTGAGAAAAACTGTTTGTGCAAAGATCAGTTGCCTGCTTAGCTTGTATAAACTTATCAAGTATTTTCTTTGATGCGACAACCCAACCCAGTCTGAAACCAGGTGCAAGAATTTTAGAGAAAGTACTGATATAAACAACACGGCCTTTTGTATCCAACGATTTGATCGGTGGGATGGAATCCCCCTCAAATATAAGTTCACTATACGGATCGTCTTCAATGATTAAAAAGTCATATTCTGAAGCGATATCTAGGAGTTCTTTCCTATGATTCAACGGCATTGTTTCTCCAGAGGGATTTTGGAAAGTTGGAACCGTGTAAATAAATTTTGGAATTACCCCTGTTCGCTTTAATCTTTCAAGATTTCTACGTAATGAACCCGTATCGATGCCTTCGTCATTCATGGGGATTGATTCGCAATTTGCTTCAAATGCATGAAACGCCTGAACAGCACCAAGATATGCAGGTACGCTTGTTAAATATGTGTCACCAGGATCTAAAAAACAGATAGCGGCAAGCGATAGAGCTTGTTGAGCCCCACTTGTAACCAGAATGTCGTGCAACTCGCAATTAATATGGTGATTCTTTTTCATCCGTTCGGCAAGAACACCTCTAAGTGATGTCAAGCCTTCTGTCGTACCATACTGAAGTGCCTGTTCAATATTCCCTTTAAAGATTTTCTCTATACATTCATGGATAATATCAACAGGAAATGCCAACGGGTTTGGTAACCCGCCTGCAAAGGATATCATTCCAGGAGTCTGAGTTAATTTTAGAAGTTCACGTATTTCAGAAGATCTGAAACGTGTAGCCCGTTTTGAAAATAATCGATCAATATTTACAACCATAGGAGCCTCCACTGAAGGAAACGATGGGTATCTTATAAAAGTTGGTATATGATGCGCTTCTACACTCTAGTGTTGGTAAAAATAAATCCCCCCTAAATGTAAAAACCTGAGAAATATGTCACCCCTTTCCAAACTGTCATAGATGCGGTCCCTATCTCTATTTTAGAAATAGTTTTCCCACGTCTTCGGAGATAGTGATACGGTTTGTTTTACCATATTTCTCAATGGAAATAATCCCTTTAATCTCCATGTCTTTCAATACCCTATGAGCCTTTACTTTACCCATGTTTGGCAATCTGCTGATCTCTGATTGTAACACATCACCGTTATGTTCGATAAGTTTCTTCAAAATCTTGTTTTCATTGTAATTTAAAAATTTTAAGAGTACTGCTTTGCAGGAATTTTCTACATTTTTTGTTTCAGATTGATCATTGTTGTTATCAATGTTGACAATCTGTGAAATCAGTTTCATGTTTTCTTCCAATTGCTTTTTCATGCTTTTTGATATTAAATAGTATGAAACTGGAATAATCACAGCTACTATCAAAGCAGAGGCAATCCATAATGTATAATTCTGAAGAGGGTTTTTACCTTGGCCTTTACCTGGACCGGTGGATGAAGTAGGATCATTGCAAGTATTATAAAAATCAACTGCAACAACAATAAAAAAAACGATTATGACCAGTATTGAAATTAAATACGGCCACTTTTTAAGAATCTTTTTCATAAATATTGCCTAAAGATTAATCGTTTTAAACTCTTTTGCTTGGTTTCACTATTTGCAACTTCTTTTCTGTTGGTTTCACCAGCCATTTAAATATGGTTTCAAACAAACAATGCAATCAGGTTTTGCAATGAAAGCAAAGCAGGAGATAAAATATGAAAAGAACAACAAAAAAACAAAGGACAGTTGCTCGTAATCTGTCAGGAGGTGATCATAAAATGAGAAAGATACTAATAGTAGACATATTGGCATTTGCATTAGTTGCAACAATAGGATTGGTAAGTGCTGGATATGGATCTGGTGATGGAGACGGAACAGGATTCATTGACGAGGATGGCGATGGCATATGCGACAACTTTGTTGATGAAGACGGTGACGGCATCAATGATAACTGTGATGGAACTGGTCTAGGCACACACAATAGATATCGTAACGGCGGCGGTTATGGACCTGGCGATGGAAAAGACAACAAAGGCAATGGACCCAAAGATGGAACTGGCTACGGCCCCGGCAACTGTTGTGATAACTGATAAGCTTGATGACGAAGACAATAAACCATCACTTGAAAAAACAAGGTTTGAAGCAAAGAATACAGACCTTACCCCCTCTTTCTTTATTTTGATGCAATCTATAGGGTTGGTTTCACCAGCCCTTTAAATAAAGTTTCAAACAAATGAAATAACTAGAAAAAATGGAGATGAAAAAATGAATAAAAAAATAATTGTGGCAGTTGCAATTGTTTCACTACTAACATTTAGTGGTGTGGTTGCAGCTGTAGTAGAAGCAAGTGGAAACATGGAAAAACAAAAGCAAACAGCACCATTGGATGGCAATCAATTTGGACTGTGGGAAAGAATACGAAACAGAATCCGTGATACATTTGGGATATGTAACGGCGATTGCACCGAGATGGTTGATGTTACAGGTGTTTTAACATATGACGAAACATACTTCTATGTCGATGATGTAGAAGTACATTTTGGACCAGTATGGTACGTCTCTATAACTGACTCGGCAGTTGACTATGACAATGATGGTGTTGAAGAGCTCGTTATCGATGAAATACAAGGACTTGTAGGAACAACTGTTACCATGGAAGGGCATATGCAATCGGATAACTGGCTTAGTGTGTTCACCATCAACGGTGAAACGTACAGAGACATAGGAAAACCAATTTGGTCTGGTGGAGCAGGTGGACATCATGGCAATGGAAATGGAGACGAATAGATGAAGAAAAAATATGCAATAGGAATCGTATTGGTTGGTTTGTTAGTAATGTCGGCGTTTGTATCTACTGCTACTGCCGATCACGAACATATAGAACATGAGAATGAACACATTACGAGAAATCAAGAAGGGACAGATAGTAATGACAATGGCGATCAAACAATGAACCAGGACTGTATTCAGGAAAGACCAAGAAATAGAGGACCCTAATAACTACACGATATAACAGTGACATAATGAGGATAACTAAAACATCATCACCCTCTCTTTCCTTTTTACAGAAGATTTACTACCAATGGTGAAACATACAGAGACATAGGAAAACCAATTTGGTCTGGTGGACATAAAAACAAATGAGAACATGGATACAGCAGCGGTAACAGGCCAAAATCCATCCTTCTTTTTTTAATTTTTATATACGGTCAAGCGCCAAGAGTTATTTAGATAAAAAGCATTAACCTATGTAATGAAACATTCATTGAAAGTTGGATTTAGCTTTGGCTTGACTTCCGGGATAATTACCACTCTTGGATTAATGGTAGGTCTTAGTTCTGGAACTAGCTCGAAGCTTGCAGTTATTGGAGGGATATTAACAATAGCTATAGCAGATGCGTCTTCAGATGCGCTAGGCATTCATATTTCCGAAGAATCTGAAAATAAGCACACAACAAGGGAAATATGGGAATCAACGCTGTCTACCTTTATCTGCAAATTCACCATTGCATTAACATTTCTTGTTCCTGTCTTGTTGCTAGAACTTACATCAGCAATCGTCGTAAGCATAGTCTGGGGATTGTCACTCCTGTGCATCTTTAGTTTTGATAATGCCAAGAACGGAAAGATAACTCCGTGGAAGGTGGTTTTAGAGCACTTAACCATTGGCCTAATGGTAATACTTGTAGCGCATTTCGTCGGCAACTGGATTGCATTAACATTTGGTTAGATAATTTAGAGTCCAAAACATAACTATTGTTGATACCCTTTGAAGAATGCATCATCCAAAAAATCTTATGGCTCTGAAAATCTGATTCATACCCTTACTGTTCCAGATACAAGCAATATATAACCTTATTTTTTAGATTTTATATATTCATCTATCGCTCGTGCTGCACGTTTTCCTGCACCCATCGCAAGAATTACTGTTGCAGCACCAGTTGCAATATCTCCACCAGCAAAGAGTCCAGGGATCGATGTTCTTCCACTATCATCAGTATCAATATTTCCCCATTTCCCCATTTTCAATCCTTTCACAGTCTGAGGAATAAGTGGATTTGGGCTTTGTCCGATGGCAACAAGTGCTGTATCAATCTTGATTGTTTCCTCAGAACCCGGAATTGGAATTGGTCGTCTTCTTCCCGAATCGTCAGGCTCTCCAAGCTTCATTTTAATGCATTCAACTTGTTTGAGAAGACCTTTATCATTTCCAATAAATTTCACAGGATTCGTCAAAAGTTTAAAGATTACTCCTTCTTCTCTTGCATGTTCAATTTCCTCATCTCTTGCTGGCATCTCAACATCTGATCTACGATAGATGATATACGATTTCTCCGCACCTAATCTCAGAGATGTTCTTGCACAATCCATTGCAACATTTCCTGCACCAAATGTTGCCACTATTTTTCCAATTTTAACCGGTGTATCATACTCAGGAAATCTGTAAGCCCCCATCATATTTACACGAGTGAGAAACTCGTTTGCTGAATATACACCATCAAGATTTTCACCAGGAATCCTCAACCAGCGAGGAAGCCCTGCACCAGTACCGATAAATACTGCGTCATAATCCTCAAAAAGCTCATCAACTGTGATCGTTTTTCCAACAACCATATCATATCTTACCTCTACACCTAGTTTTTTGATATAGTCGACCTCTGAATTTACAATCTTTTTTGGGAGACGAAATTCGGGTATCCCATACATGAGAACACCGCCAGGTGCATGCAACGCTTCGAAAACAGTCACTCCGTGCCCCATCTTTGCAAGATCGCCAGCACAGGTAAGACCTGCAGGCCCAGAACCAACAACTGCAACTTTTTTACCTGTAGATTTTGGTTTTTTAGGTGGTTTCACTCCTTTTTCACGTTCATAATCGGCAATAAAACGTTCCAATCTACCGATAGCAACAGGCTCTCCAATCTTTTTAAGAGTGCACATTCCTTCACATTGACCCTCATATGGACACACTCTACCTGAAACAGCAGGGAGGCTGTTTTTGTTCTTGATTACTTCAGCAGCTTTATCGAAATCACCCTCAGCGATACATTTTATAAAACCAGGGATATCGATTTCAACAGGACACCCATCCATACACGGTTTGTTTTTACATTGTAGGCAACGTTTTGCCTCTTCTATAGCAGTTTCATTGCTGTACCCATAAGGAACTTCTTTGAAATTTTTAATTCGTTCTTTTGGGGGTTGCTCTGGCATTTCATGTTTGGTTTTTCTCACAGCCATATTACACCCCCGCTAGTTTGCATGACTCTTCTTCTTCTTTGATAAATCTTCGATTACGAAGCATTAAATTTTCAAAATCAACTTTATGTCCATTAAATTCAGGACCATCAACACATGCAAACTTTGTCTCTCCACCTACAGAAACCCTACAACCACCACACATACCAGTACCATCAACCATGATTGGATTTAGACTCACAAGTGTTTTAATATTGTATTTTTTCGTAAGATCAGCCACAACCTTCATCATAATCACTGGGCCAATTGCCATAACCATGTCGATTTTTTCTTTTTCGTCGATCTGCTTCTGTAAAACATCACTTACAAAGCCTTTGTGGCCCTTTGAGCCGTCATCAGTAGCAATATAAAACTCGTCGCTAAAAGATTCTATCTCGTCTTCCAGTAAAAGCAGTTTTTCGTTTCGAGCTCCAAGTATGGAAACAACATGATTTCCAGTTTCCTTCAAAGCTTTAACAATAGGGTACAATGGAGCTATTCCCACTCCCCCGCCAATGCATACAACAGTACCATATCTTTCAATCTCTGAAGGCATGCCAAGGGGACCAGCAAAATTTTCAAGGGCGTCCCCAACCTTTAGTGTCCCGAGTTGTTTTGTTGTTTTACCAATCTCCATAAAAATGATTGTAATAGTTCCCTTTTTTCTATCAAAATCAGCTATGGTTAGAGGAATACGCTCTCCCTTTTCATCTATCCTAAGGATAATAAACTGCCCTGCCTGGGCCTTCTTAGCCACAAGCGGTGCCTTTATCTTCATTAATTTTACTGTCTCTGATAACGCTTTCTTTTCTACTATCTCATACATTTGCAACACTTCTTGGTAAGCTTCTGTTGTAATCTGTATCTAGGTGGTTTTTTAATAGTTTATGATACATCTATTATGTATGAAATACCACTTACTACCGCTACTTTTTCGTAAGAGCTTCAATGTCATCTCATATAATCTATTCAAGGGAACATTTGCAGTCACTAGTTATTAACTGTCGAAATCCTTTCACAAATCTTTCTAAATGTGTATATACTATCATTGCACCAGAATGTATTTGTTCGAATTTTTACCCGGATTTTCGTTTAAGTTAAGTTGCATAGATATCTACACCACAGTGATGTCTATCCTCCATATTTTCCCACAAAGATTCCTTGAATGATTTTTAGGAACAGATCACTATTTCATAACTTACTAACTTTAAAAAATGTCTGGTTTTACAACCAAAGCGCTGCCAATTCTACCGTCGAAGTTAATCTTCAAAGGGTGAGATATTTGCACATGCTTCACAAATTTCATTTCATTGACGATTTTCTGTTTGTCAAGCCACTTCCAATCAATGAAAAAATCTTTGGATTTAAACGGTACGTTGATGTATCCAATTCCTCTAGATATAATGTTGTGGAAGAAATGCGTCCCTTGTGACGGTTTAATATTGAAGTCCTCAAGTGCTGTTTCTACCATAACTCGAACTCCAGAAATTTGACTCCATTTCACTGGAATGCCGAGCCATCTGTCCTCGGTTCCCCATCGTCCAGGTCCAATCAAGATATAAGGTAATGATGATGCTAATAAGATCTCATTTATCTTTCCAATTTCATCAGCAATTTCAACAGTTTTTGAAGGATCAAAAATCTCAGGGGGAACGTAAACTATATTTCGAATCGATTCTATAACTCCATTCCCTAAAGCCTTATCAGAATGAATGAAAACATTCTCTCGATTTGTATTTTCATCCCAAACAATCTCACAATGTTCGTGTGATGGAACGAGAGGACGCAATTGAAGAATTGCAAAAGTTGGGTTTTTTTTGTTTTTCTTGTCAAAATTCACTGCAAATTCTATCTCAATAGGGCGCCCCATACCCTTTTTCCCGATATCTAAAATATCTTTAACTAAAGACGCAAGTGGAAATGCATCATATTTCAGAACTCCAGAAAAGGTAATAAGGAAAGGGCCTTCATCAGACATATTGTCTCTTATCATTCTATCATTTCTATCATATGTACTAGCAATAAACTCTAAAGTACCATCCTTTTTGATGTCGTCAATATTTAGTTTCATCAAGGTGGAATCGTCTTTTTCGGAGAGAATAAAGTTACTCTTCGAAGTATCTAATACATAAAGTTCTCTTTGTGAATTCTCAAGAATCATTTCAGCTGATGAAAATTCAGGTATAATTCCTGGATAAGGTGGAGAAAATCTGAGTACTTTTTCACCGCCGGCTACTGTTTTTCCAAGCCCCGCAGCGACACTAACAATACCATCTTCAAAGGTTTGATTACCAATGGGATAGAAGTTATATGATTGCGCAACTCCAGAAAAGGCAGGATAAACTCTACCACCATAATCATTTCCTACGACTTCTTGGATTATTACTGCCATTTTTTCTTCTTCATTTTTCGTCAAGGTTGATTTGAGATATGACCTTGCTTCTTTGAAAAATACTGATGCATAAACAAGTTTTATTGCCTGACAGAGTTGCCTCAATCTAACTACCTCATTTTTATGTCTATTTGATAGCATATATGTAGAGTATATGCCTGCAAAAGGTCTGCTTTGAGAATCCTCAAGGAGGCTCGAGGATCTTACTGCAAGTGGAGATTTGAAATGCTGCAATACTTTTGCAAGATTATCCTTCAATTCATCACAGATTTTGCCTTCTAAGAATGCACTAGCTATTTCATTGTCAGAACGGTCTCCCCTGTTTGCGAATTCGATGAGATTATTATCTGAGAGAAACCTATCAAATTCTAAAGTTCCGATTACAACAGTGCTTGGAACGGTTATGTTGATATCAGGGTATTTTTTTTCAAGATTGTATCTTACCAATAAGGATCTCATAAAGGCAATTCCACGTCCCTTTCCGCCAAGAGAATTCCCTCGAATTCTAGTAAAAGAAGAGGCGAATTCAAAGTTTTGTTGGTCAAAATCAGTAATCGCCCCAAGTTGTTTCTCTCTGCGGCTTTCGTTGAAAATACTTACAAGATGTTTTCTAACTTCATCGAGATTGGTAAAATCAGACGCATCTTTGTGGCGTAATTCCATTGCCGCTTTAAATTCACCCCGTGCCATTAGCCAGTTGGAAAAATCGTTTCTATCTGCATGAAACTGTATGGATTCAAGCGGTATTTTTTGAAGGTTTTGTTCAAATTCCTGCATATTGGATGCGCGGGCTATTTTAATTGTCTCATTATGGATTGTTTCTACTGATGTGGTTGTTTTCCTTTTCTTTTGCTCCATTTTTGGCAAAAGGAAAACGAAGTCACCAAATCCAAGATGATTTAAAAGAAAATGTTGAAAATCTTGTACAATGTTCGGTGAGTTCTTATCTAAAAAATATGCGCCTATGGCGTCAGCCTTTGTTTTGTTTTTTGTTTCTGATGATTGCATCAGTATTGGGAGGTATTTTGAATCTTGTTTAATCTGTTGGACGAATTTATAACCAGCCTCAGGATCTAATTTTTCCTTATATTTGAAACTGATATCTGTGATGACACCAAGAACATACTCTTTATATTGATTGTATAACGCCATACCTTCTTCAAATGTCTGAGCAAGGAGAATTTTAGGGCGAGCTCTCCTCCGCAACAGCCTCTGCATTTCGTTGAGATCCTCAGACAGAGATCGCCGTGTTTGTTGCACAATTTCCGTATAAATAATAGGAAGAAGCATCGAATAATGACGGATAGAATCCTCTAGTATAATAATCACACGCACATTTCCGTTCGCTGTATCATATCTAGCATTTATGGTGTCTTCAACATATTTGATAATAGCAAGAAATAGGACCGAATCCCCTGTCCAGAAGAATACTTTGTCGATTACCTTCTTGATATCCTTTTCTTGAGCAATAGGTATATCAGCAGTCTCAGTTGCTAAAAGAACTATAGGCAAATTAGGGTGAAGTTTTTTTGTTTTTTTGCCGAAATCATATGGATCCATCCCTATATGCTTCGACATAGTAATGACTAAATCATAATGGTTTTCTTTTAACTTTGACAGCGCTTTTTCCCCAGAGTAAACACGAGTTACATGAGGCGGTGAACTTAGGAGAAGATGTCTGTATTGTCCTATTACTAATTCAGATATGAGTCCTTCCTCCTCGATTATAAATGCGTCATAAAGGCTTGAAACGATAAGAATCTCTCTTATTTTAAACGGCATTAAAGTATGATACATCCGACTGTTAATTTCGAATGACTCTTTAGAATTCTCTTGCACTTTTGAGAAATCAGGATATGATTCGTCTTCTCCCATAATATTCTCTCACAAAACGTCTATCAATATTATAATTTTTGTGTAGATTTTTTACCAGTAAAAAACGTGTTTTAGTTAGATTTTAATGAATATATTATAGAGGGCTTTGAATAACCAAGTTTCATTTTCCGTATATCGCTTTTTGCGTGATTTCACGCAAAATCCATGTATTATGTTGTCATTTTCACCATTTGACTCTTGGTTTTTACCATTTTTTTCC
>Ga0307419_10001624_pt1 | contig 11549 bp, 10 predicted proteins | sample SalMarWE160230MG_2_FD_202512 | JGI IMG/M metagenome (GOLD analysis project Ga0307419, IMG submission 202512) | Salt marsh sediment microbial communities from the Plum Island Ecosystem LTER, Massachusetts, United States - WE1602-30 | ecosystem: Environmental > Aquatic > Marine > Intertidal zone... | reverse complement strand
AAAAGGGAAAGTATTGTCGGATGTGTTTTAACCTTACATTCCGATAATTATTATCAAATCAACATGTTTATACAATTTTGATCTTAAGCTAAAATATCTTCAAAATACCAATAATCTGTCTTTGATGTTAATTATCAATCATTTACAAGCATGTTGATTAAAACAGACCAATTTTTGTAGATAATATACTATAAAATATTTGGATTTTCCAATAATTCATTTTATTTTTGTAGAAAATATACTGAGAATAAATTTGAGAACTACATTAAAAAATATCACTATTGTTACTTCAGGTATATATATAGCACCAGACGTACATGGTAATACATATTATCTGCAGGCAAAACATTTTAATTATAAAGGAGTTATAGAAATATTGCCTGAACAAGAAGTTTGGCTTAATGAAAAAAATGGAAAACATTTATTAAAAACAGGAGATATACTATTTGCGGCGAAAGGCACTAAAAATTTTGCTGCTGTCTTTAATAAGAGAATTGGTGATGCTGTCGCTTCATCTACATTCCTGATCTTGAGAATAAATGATCAGTTTAAAAATAAAATTATTCCTGAATATATTGCCTGGTGGTTAAATAGTGAAGGAATTCAGAAATTATTAAAGAATTTAGCTGTCGGTAGTGCCCTTCCATCTATCTCAAAGAGTGTTCTGCAGAAGGTGGATATATATATTCCTGAAATTAATAAACAACAGCTAATTTTAAAAATTGCCGAATTAAGGGATAAAGAATCAGAATATATCCGGAAAATTGATAAACTGCGAAAATCACTCATTCAAAGAAAAATACTTAATAGCATATTTAATAATAAGTAGTATGGAAAATAAGATTACACAAAAGGAGATTAATAATATCGTCTGGAAGGCCTGCGATACTTTCAGGGGAGTAATTGATCCATCCCAGTATAAGGATTATATCCTCACAATGTTATTCCTGAAATATGTCAGTGATGTCCATAAAGATAAGTACCAGGAATACCTGAATAAATATAATAACGACAAAGCAAGAGCTGAAAGGGCAATGAAGCATGAACGATTTATTGTCCCTGCACATTGTTCTTTTGATTTCTTGTTCCAGCACAGGAATGAAGCCAATATCGGTGAACTGATCAATATTTCTCTTAATGATCTTGAAGAAGCAAACAGAGAGAAACTGAGCAGTGAAGATGGCAGCGGGTTATTCAGAAATATTGATTTCAACAGCAGTAACCTTGGTGATACAAAAGATAAAAATACTCGTCTGAAAAATTTACTCATAGATTTCAGTGATAACAGACTCGATCTTCGTCCTTCTCATCTCCTGGGTACTGATTTGATTGGAAGCGCTTATGAATATCTGATAGCAAATTTTGCTTCTGATGCAGGCAAGAAAGCCGGTGAATTCTATACTCCGGCAGAGGTCTCAACGTTGATTGCCAAACTCACAAAATCTAAACCCGGATCAAAAATATGTGATCCTACATGCGGTTCAGGTTCATTATTAATTAAAGCAGGACGTGAAGTAGGATCCGGTAATTTTTCACTGTACGGGCAGGAAGCCAACGGCAGTACCTGGGCCCTTGCAGTAATGAATATGTTTCTTCATGGTTTTGATAATGCAACAATCCGGTGGGGTGACACAATTAATAACCCAAAGCTGAAAGATGGCGATACTCTGATGAAATTTGACACTGTTGTAGCTAATCCGCCTTTTAGTCTTGATAAGTGGGGAGCTGAAAATGCAGGTTCCGATAAATATAACAGATTCTGGAGAGGGATCCCTCCGAAAAGTAAAGGCGACTGGGCTTTTATCTGTCACATGATTGAGACGACTTACGAAGGCAAAGGCAAGGCGGGAGTCGTAGTACCTCATGGTGTTCTGTTCAGAGGTGCCTCTGAAGGTAAAATAAGACAAAAAACAATTGAAGAAAATCTCCTGGAAGCGGTAATAGGATTACCGGCAAATTTATTTTATGGTACAGGTATCCCGGCAGCAATACTGGTTTTTAATCGGGGAAAAGAACAGAACAGGAATATCATTTTTATTGATGCCAGCCGATCATTTGAACAGGGCAAAAACCAGAATAAACTGCGACAATCTGATATCGAGCATATTGTTGATACCTACATGAAATTCAATAAAGGTGATCTGGCACCCGGAATTGTTGAAGATAAATATTCATACGTTGCAACATTTGAGGAGATCAATGAGAATGAATTTAACCTTAATATCCCCAGGTATGTGGATACTTTTGAGGAAGAACCTGAAGTAGATATTAAGGCAGTTCAGGATGAAATAATTAAACTGGAATCGGAATTGAAAGAGGTTCAGAAAGAAATGGATAAATACCTTAAAGAACTGGGGGGCTAATGAAAATACAATATTGCTCCGACCTGCATCTTGAATTTCCTGAGAACAGGGAATATATCCAAAAACATCCTCTTAAACCGGAGGGTGATATCCTTATTCTAGCAGGCGATATTGTTCCATTCTGTATTATGCACGAGCATTCCGGATTTTTTGACCGGATATCCGGAAATTTTGAAATGACTTACTGGCTGCCTGGCAACCACGAATATTATTATTCCGATATAGCAGAAAGAAGTGGTTTTGTGAATGAAACAATCAGAAATAATGTTTTACTTATAAATAATACATCACAGGTTATAGAAGGTATCAGGTTCATTTTTTCTACACTCTGGACTAATATCTCTCCCGACAACCAGTTCGAAATACGGCAAAGACTATCGGATTTTCATACAATTAAAAAGGATGGCAGGGGACTCTCTCCAGATGATTATAACCATCAGCATGAACAGGGGCTTAAATTTCTTAAGAATGAGCTTACAACATATATTGATCAACAGAAAATAGTTGTAACACATCATGTACCAACATTTAAGAATTATCCTGAAAAGTACAGGGGGGATTCATTGAATGAGGCATTTAGTGTCGAGTTATTTAATGATATTGAAGGTTCAAATGTCAGATACTGGATATTTGGTCACCATCATGAAAATGTTGATGAATTTTCAATTGGTAAAACAAAGCTTGTAACCAATCAGCTGGGATATGTTAAATATGGTGAGAACAGAAATTTTCAGTCAGACAAATTACTGGAAATATAAGATGAAACATACAGAAAACCAGAACGATATACTGATTTTTGCACAATATAACAGTCAAAATTATTATGCAAAATCTGATTTATTATACTGATATTCACCACAATAAGCAATAATTATCTTAATGAATAAAAACCAGCATATCCCCCCCGGCTTCAAACAATCTCCTCTCGGACCAATACCCTATGACTGGGAGCTATGGAAAATTTCTGATTTTACTTCAAGTACTGCTGGAGGCACTCCTTCTACAAGTATTGATGAATATTGGGGAGGAGAAATAAAGTGGATGAGTTCTGGAGAGCTAAATCTTAAAAGAGTATATGAAGTTGAAGGTAGAATAACTGAATTAGGACTAAAAAATTCAAGCACAAGAATATTACCTGAAAGATGTGTACTAGTTGGTCTAGCAGGCCAAGGGAAAACAAGAGGAACTGTAGCAATGAATATGATACAACTCTGTACTAATCAATCTGTTGCTGCCATTTTACCTTCTGATAAATTTATTGAAGAATATCTGTATTATAATCTAGATTTCAGATATGAAGAATTGAGGCAATTATCTACAGGAGAAGGCGGACGTGGAGGTTTAAACCTAAACATAATCAATTCTATTAGAGTCCCCCTCCCCCCTCTCCCCGAGCAAACCGCCATCGCCAATCTCCTCTCCACCTGGGACAAAACCATCGAAACCACACAGAGACTCATCGCCCAAAAAGAACTGCGTAAAAAATGGCTAATGCAGGTGCTATTGACAAGGAAAAAACGGATTAAGGAATTTAACGAAGAATGGGAAACTTATCCTTTAGGTAGTCTAGGAAATACATATAATGGCTTAACTGGAAAATTCAAAGAAGATTTCGGTTTTGGGAAACCATATATTCCTTACCTTAATATTTTTAACAACTCAAAGATAGATAGTGCAAATTATGATTTAGTTAATATCCGTTCTGAAGAAAAACAAAATAAGGTAGAATATGGTGATATATTATTCACTGTGTCATCAGAAACTCCTGATGAAGTTGGAATGGCTTCTGTATTTCTAGATGAAACTGATGAAATTTATCTTAATAGTTTCTGCTTCGGCTTTAGACTATTTGACTTTAATACTCTTCTGCCACAATTTAGCTGTTACTTTTTTCGAGGTGAAATCTTCAGAAAGGAAATTTTAAAATTGTCTCAAGGAGCTACTAGGTTTAATCTTTCAAAAAACAATTTGCTAAATCTGAATATCTGTCTACCTTCCATAAAGGAACAACATATAATATCCACCATGCTTTTTTCAGCCGATAAAGAGATTCAACTTCTCCGGTCAAAGATCGGTAAACTGAAAGAGCAGAAGAAGGGGTTGATGCAGGTGTTGTTAACAGGCAAAAAAAGAATAAAATATGACGTATAATTTATTTGTAGACGAGAGTTGCCACCTTGAACATGACGGGATACCTGTTATGTGTATAGGATATGTAAAAGTACCTCAGATAATGTACGAAGTTCTGAGGAGACAAATGGTAGTTCTGAAAAGCAGACATTCAACTCATGCTGAACTAAAGTGGAACAAGTTTTCAGAATCGCGGCTTCCGCTTTATAAGACACTTGTAGATTTCTTTTTTGAAAATCCTATTGATTTCAGGTGTGTCCTGATAAAGCATAAAGAGAGACTTACATATCAGGATCTCAATCGCGGTGCTCATGATAACTTTTATTACAAAATGATTTATTATCTCCTGCGGCCCAATCCGCCTGATTTGAAATACAAAGTTTTCATGGATATAAAAGATGCCTATGGAAAAGAAAAACTCAAAAAAATTGAAGAAGTGTTTAATAATTACCACCACGGGGGATCCCCTTTTGTTCATTTCCAGCATCTCAGGTCAAGTGACAATGAGTTTTTTCAACTCACAGACTTGTTTATCGGTGCAATAACATTTAAAGCACGGGGTCTGACTGATGTTACTACCTCAAATCATTCAAAAATTGAATTTGTCAATTACCTCGAAGAATCATCAGGATTCTCACTTGATGAAGCAATTCCATTATGGGAAACCAAATTCAATATATTCGATTTTCAACCACAGCTGAGATAGTATGAGCCATTTAAAATCATTGAAACCTTTGTTCAGGGATGAAAGCCTGCTCGTGGACTTTAAGCCGGAAGAAGATCAGATTAAAACAATGTACAAACATTATATTGAAGATTTTGTAACGAATCCTATTAAAGTTAATGGCAAACAGGTTGTCACCTTCAGTGAAAAATCAAAAATTAAACTTTTTAGCAATTTCCCCGAAACATTTATTCACCTTATTACCAGAGAGATCAAATATGCAAACCAAAGGTTTTATGATTGTAACAGGGCTAACAGAATTCATTGGATAAAACCGATATTAGAATCATACACTGATAAAAGTATCTTTTATTACAGATGGAAAGATGAAAAGGGAATAGTTAAAGATCATTTCTGGTTGTTTGAAAAAGATTTCCTGATTGTACTTAAAGAATACAAAACCGATTATAGGATTATTACGGCTTTTCTCGTGGATAATGATGATAAAATCAAATTTTTTGAAAGATATAAAAACTACAAAGAGGAATTCGGAGATAAATAAAAACCGCACCCTGTCGGTGCGGAGCGCATTTACGGCTTGCGTGGCCAGTGCCTTTACCCTTTGGGCAATGCAATACAAAGATAAAAAAATAAACGATAATATCGTTTAAATAATCAATTAATTAAAGGAAAATGGATATCCCCTCATTCAAAGAAGATCATATAAGCCAGATACCTGCACTGCAGCTTCTGATGAAAATGGGCTACGAGTATCTTACTCCCGATGAAGCAATGCAATTACGCGGGAATAAGACTACAAATGTACTGCTCGAAGATGTTCTCCGAAAACAGCTTAAAGAGATCAACTCTATCAGAGTAAGGTCCTCAAAAGAAGCCCGCTTTACTGATGCCAATATTGAAAACGGGATAAATGTACTCAAAGAGTTGCCAACGAACGAGGGTTATATGGTCGCCAGCGAATATGCCTATTATCTTCTTACCTTAGGTAAAGCGCTGGAACAGAATATTGACGGTGATAAAAAAAGTTTCACTCTCCAGTATATCGACTGGCACAATCCGGCTAATAACGTTTTTCATGTAACCGAAGAATTCAGTGTTATGCGGTCAGGCAGCAGGGAACACTATCGTCCCGATATAGTGCTGTTTATTAATGGCATACCGGTTTGTATTATTGAATGTAAACGTCCCGATATAAAAAATCCCATAGCCCGGGCGATTTCGCAGCATCTCAGAAGCCAGCAGGATGACGGAATACGCATTTTGTATGTTTATTCACAGATTGTTCTGTCAATAGCTACAGATTTTGCCTCTTACGGGACAAACGGGACTCCGGAAAAATTCTGGTCTATCTGGGAAGAGAAGTTTAAAACCGAAGAAGAATTACACAAATATTATGATACCTTAAATGATCTTAAAAACAGTCATTTGCTGCCGGAACAAAAGGATAAGCTTTTCAGTGGCAGGTTCAGATATGTGAGAAAACATTTTGATGATCTTGAATCAAGTCCCGTAACTTATACAAAACAAGATACATACCTGTTCAGCCTCTGTGAACCTTACAGGCTGCTCGATATGACCTTCAACTATATAATTTTTGAGAACGGAGAAAAAAAGATAGCCCGGTATCAACAGTTTTATGCAATTAAAAAAAGCATTGAGAAAATAAGAAATATTGAGGGAGGGAGAAGAAAAGGAGGTGTAATCTGGCATACCCAGGGAAGCGGCAAATCACTTACCATGGTGATGCTTGCACAGGCAATAGCCATGGAGAAAACCATTATAAATCCAAAGATTATTCTTGTAACCGACAGAGTCGATCTTGATACGCAGATCACGGATGTCTTCCGAAAATGCGGTATGTCGGTAAATAATGCCCCAACCGGCCAGGGACTTGTTAATCTCCTCGAAAGCAAAAGCGACGCCGTTGTCACAACGGTTATTAACAAATTTGAGGCTGCAGTAAGGAAGATAAGGAAACCCCTTGAATCACCGGATATTTTTGTTCTTGTTGATGAAGGTCACAGATCACAGCATGGCACATTTAATCTGGAGATGCAAAAAACTCTTCCTAATGCCTGTTTCATAGCCATGACAGGTACTCCGCTGTTTAAAAAAGACAAAAATACAGCAGTCAAATTCGGAGGTATAATCGATTCATATACCGTTGATCAGGCAGTAAAAGACAAGGCTGTTGTTCCCTTGCTTTACGAAGGCCGGTATGCTGTTCAACAAGTAAATGAAAAATCGCTCGATACTTATTTTGAAATGATCTCGGAACCTTTGTCAGTGCTTCAAAAGGCAGATCTTAAAAGAAAGTTCAGCAGGGCCGATCAGCTTAATGTAGCTGATCAGAAAGTATATGCAATAGCATGGGATATAAGCAGGCATTACAGGGATAACTGGCAGGGAAGAACTCCCTTCAAAGCCCAACTGGTTTGCCAGAGTAAAGCATCAGCAATTCGTTATAAAGAATTTCTTGATGAAATTGGAATAGTAACAAGTGAAGTATTAATTTCTCCTCCGGATGAACGTGAAGGTGAGGACAGTGCTTATTCAAAATCAAATGATAAGGTCAGGCAATTCTGGCACAGAATGATGAATGAACATGGAAATCCCAAAAAATATCAGGAAAACCTTATAAACCGCTTTAAAAACGCACGGCATCCTGAAATAATTATAGTTGTCGATAAACTATTAACAGGATTTGATGAACCAAAGAATTCAGTAATGTATATTACCAGGAAGCTGCAGGGACATTCTCTGCTTCAGGCTATTGCAAGGGTAAACAGGGTACATCAGGATAAGGAGTTCGGATATATTATTGATTATTACGGAGTCCTTGGAGAGTTGGATACAGCTTTGTCACTTTATTCATCATTTTCAGATTTTGATGAAGATGATCTTATTGGAACATTGATAGACATCAACGAAGAAATAAAAAAATTGCCTCAAAAGCACTCTGAGCTTTGGGAGATTTTTAAAACAATAGAAAACAAAAGAGATGCTGAAGCATATGAACAGTTACTCAGAGATGAAGCAATCAGGATTGTTTTCTATAATAAACTATCAGCATTTGCCAGAACTTTTAAACTGGCATTATCATCACTTCAGTTCTACAAGGAAACCGGTGAAAAAGAGATCGATAAGTATAAAAAGGACCTGGCAATGTTTCTGAAGTTACGTCTTGCCGTTATAGAAAGATACTCAGATTCAGTTGATTATAAGCAATATGAAGGACAGATCCAGAAATTAATTGACACACATATACAGTCTGATGAGGTCAAAACAATAACTGAACTGGTAAATATCTTTGATACTGAAAAGTTCCAGTCTGAGATCGAGAAAACTGTCGGACAAGCTGCCAGAGCCGACAAGATAGCATCAAGAACAGCCCGGCATATTACTGAAAAAATGGATGAGGATCCGGCATTCTATAAAAAGTTCTCTGAATTATTAAAAGAAACGATCAGGGAATATGAATTACACCGGTTATCTGAAGCAATGTACCTGAATCGGGTAACAGAAATTATGAATTCGGTAGTTACTCATACTGATTCCGATATTCCTGAATCATTAAAAAATAAAGAATCTGCAAAAGCATTCTATGGTGTAATAATGGAATCGTTTAATACATTAATAAAGGATACCACTCTGAGGCAGGCAATATCTTCGCAGGCAGGCCTTATAATTGATGAATTGATAAGGAAAGCAGTATTAGACGAAAGCAAATCTATAGTTGACTGGCAGTATAAATCAAACATTACCGGTAAATTACATATTGACATTGGCGATTACCTGATAGATGAAGTAAGAAATAAACATCATCTTGAAATCTCTTTCGAAGAGACGGATGAAATTGCCGCAAGGTGTATCGATATAGCAAAAATCAGATATAACTGATGAAAGAGAGTATTCAATTCGGATCGCAAAAAATTGATTTTACTGTAAAATATTCTGCAAGAAAAAATCTTAGGATTACGGTAACACCTGAGATAGAAGTTATTGTGAATGCTCCGTCAGGTACTGCTATTGAACGAATAAGGGAAAAAGTAAAGCATAAAGTTCCATGGATCATTAAGCAGCAAAGCTATTTTGTTTCATTTCTACCTAAAATGCCTCCCCGCAGGTATGTAGGTGGAGAATCTCATCTCTACATGGGAAGGCATTATCTGCTCAAAGTCAAAACAGGCAGACAAGAAATGGTCAGTTATAAAGGAAGAGTAATTGAAGTTATTGTAAAAGACAGACAAAGAACCCGGGAACTATTGACTAAATGGTATCGGGAAAGTGCTAAAGTGAAATTTGTGGAAATAGCTAATCCATTGATTCTGCGATTTAGAAAATATAATGTTGAACCAGCAGGTATCTATATTCAGGAGATGACAAAAAGATGGGGCAGCTGCACTCCTAAAGGGAAGATCATTCTTAATACGGAGTTAATAAAGGCACCAAAAGGATGTATTGAATATGTAATCATCCATGAATTATGCCATCTTGTCCATCACAATCATACCCGGAATTTCCTGGATCTTCAGAAAAAAGAGATGCCTGACTGGGAGAGGTGGAAAAATAAACTGGAGTCTGTTCAGATCTAAAGGATCTTCCTAACTTGTAGTAAATTGTCAAATCGTCTAGAAATCAATGCTCTCTATGCAGGCTGAGACAGATAGGACTACTGGATGCAGCACATATTATAGCAGATAAGGAAGACCTTGTCGATCCGATTATTCAAAACGGGCTCTCCCTCTGTAAGATTCATCATGCTGCTTTTGATAAAAATATAATTGGGATTAGTCCGGATTATAAAGTGAAAGTCAGGAAAGACATCCTGGAAGAGATTGACGGACCGATGTTGAAATATGGATTGCAATCATTGAATAATTTAGGTCTTATATTACCTCGAAACTCGAAAGATTATTCTTATCGAGATAGGCTTGATTTCAGGTTTAACCAGTTTTTGAAGAATGGTTGATCAATCCATAATAAAATAAAAACGCCCCGGGGAGGGGCGTATGATACTTTTTTATTAGATTGTTAGTGTTAGCGTGTGTAAATTTAATCTACGACGAAAGATTCTATGATACTATTTATCAATGATTTGAAGATTATATTCTGGGATGATACGTTAATCCCCCAACCTTTAATTTTTTTTGGAAAACCATCAATTTTGCTTAATACAATTTCTGAAAGTTCTTTCCCAGCAGAATTTATCTCTTTCTTTATTTGTGATTCAAATGAATCTTTGAAAGCTCCTATAATCAAATCACAAAATTGAAGCATAGTTGAGTGAGTACATTTTGAAAAATGAATTGACTCGCTAAAATCAAGGTCAATTAATTTACCGGCATAATACTCTATTCTGCTTGTCGAAATACCTCCATTATATGCATAATAGTATTCATCGTTATAAGGTTTTGGATTATTAGCAGGTGGCCAATCCATAACTACTTGTATATCATCTAATCTGCATTTTTTTACATGAAGTGCAATTCTCATAAGGAGATTTGCAAAAAGATAAGCTGAAATATTATCTCTAATAGGTCGCTGGTTTTCATTACCTATTTGATAATTTTCAATGCATGAAATAATTATTAAATATTTGATTGTTAATGAATTTGTAAATATTTCTCTTCTCCAATTAATTGATTCTCTTAAAAGTTGTTTATATTCTTTTTGTCTATCAAACCTGTTATATATCTCACTAATATTAGTATCTCTCATATTCCACTTAATAGGTAAATTTGGATGTGTATACTTAGCTTTTATTATTTTTATTAACTCTATCAATTTTACTTCCTCCGCTTTTGATATTATTATACCTCCAAGAATATGAACATTTGGAATTCTGGTATTTTTAAAGTTAAAATTATAATATCCAAATGAAGTATCGTCGATATAGCAATTCATCTTAATTTGATTAAAAAATTTAGAGCCTTGAATTATAAGTCTGCAAAAAGTATCTATATACCTGCTAACGGCCTGGTAATAAAGTGAGTTAACATTGGCGCCATGGCGCACTTTTTGCCGTTCGAGTACACTCTATTTAAGTTATATAAGTATCGTGATACAAGGTTAATGGCGAGCAGGTTGTGAGTCAAGGTACACCAGATTTTATTGAAAACAGGTGCACGGTCCGTATTTGTTTTGTTTTGCTTTGCTGTCTAGAAAACAGAAACTGTTTACAAAAACCGTGATAAGTTTATTTAATTCATTGACCGTGTTAGCGTTTCGTGCTCTGTATTTTTTTTCTATCTATAAATGCATAAGGCAGACAAGCTCTTTGGCGGGTTTTGGTTGTATGGTTGCCTGAGTGATCTGCCAATATGCTTGAATGAGAAGAGCTGGATTATGTTTCCCATATAACACTTATT
>Ga0307419_10001623_pt1 | contig 11552 bp, 9 predicted proteins | sample SalMarWE160230MG_2_FD_202512 | JGI IMG/M metagenome (GOLD analysis project Ga0307419, IMG submission 202512) | Salt marsh sediment microbial communities from the Plum Island Ecosystem LTER, Massachusetts, United States - WE1602-30 | ecosystem: Environmental > Aquatic > Marine > Intertidal zone >... | reverse complement strand
TGGCACGAGCCGTACGGTCACCACGCTGGCCATCCTCGACCTCAACCTGCTGCCCAATCCGCCCGGCGCCCTCACCTCCGGCGGCGGGGTCAAGAAGAACGGCTCCTCGGGCGGGATCGACGGCAACGACCAGTGCGCGAACAAGAGTGCCAAGGCGGGCGTGGTGCTGCCTCCGGGAGGGTGGTCGGGGCAGGACAACATGGTGTCGGGAGACCCGGCCATCGTGGAGAGCTCCACACCGTTCGCCGGCACCATGACGGCGGCCGAGTGGCAGGCCATCATGGACGGCAGCCGCATCCCCCACACCTACGACGTACCGCCCGACAATTTCCCGGACTTCTCCACGCTGCCGTCCGACGAGTGGCCGGTCATCTACGTGAGCGGAAACGGCACGTTCGACAGCGGGTCCGCCGGGCGTGGGATCCTCATCGTCGGCGGAAACGCCACCCTGAAGGGCAATTTCGAGTGGGACGGCATGGTCATGATCGGCGGCTCGATCACCGACAACGGCCAGGGCCGGCTGGACGGCGCGGTGCTGTCGGGGCTCAACAGTCTCCTCGGTCAGAACGTGAACTCCGACGACCTCGGCGATGTCCTCAACGGCACCAAGCGGTACCGCTACCACAGCTGCAACCTCGAGAGCGCGGCTCGCTCCATCGCCGTGCTGGTCCAGGAGCCCGGATCATGGTCCGAAGCGTTCTGAGTCGCGGTTCGAACTCCCGCGGCCGCATGCTGGCCGGGAACGGTGAGGTGTCCGCGCGACACCTGGCCCGGGGGTTTGACACCCGGGCAGGGGACAGGGTAGCTTTTCGCCGTCCAGCCCCCAAACTCGACCGCTCCCAACGGTGATCAGGCCGATTCTATGCTGCCTTCATTAGGGTTCGGCCGGCGGAAGAAGTCCATCGGCCTCGATATCGGAAGCGGCGTCATCAAGGCGGCGGTCGTCGACCACGCCAAGGAGGTGCCGCAGCTGGAGCGCGTCGCGCTCCGCCCCCTCACGGGCTCGGCCATCGTGGACGGTGAGGTGGTGGACCCGGGTCTCGTCGCCGACACGATACGCGAGCTGTGGGACGAGACCGGGATCGAGGGCGACGACGTGGTGATCAGCGTCGGCGGCCGCGATGTGATCATCAAGACGATCCAGATGGACCGCATGGACGAGGCCGACGCGCGCGGATTGATCCGCTGGGAGGCCGAGCAGCACGTCCCGTTCGACATGGACAACGTGCAGCTCGATTTTCAGATTACGGATCCCGAGGGGGACGGGCTCCAGATGAAGGTCCTCCTCGTGGCGGCCAAGCGCGAGCTAGTGGAGAACAAGATCGCGCTGGTACAGGAAGCCGGGCTGAATCCGACCATCGTCGACGTCGATGCCTTCGCGCTCCACAACGCTCTCGAGCTCAACTATCCCGAGGCCATGACGGGCATCACGGCGCTCGTCAGCATCGGGCACGACGCGACCACCGTGAACATCCTCGAGGATGGCGTCCCGGTCCTCACGCGCGACCTGACGTTCGGGACCCGGCGGCTGGCGCAGGACCTCCAGCGCGAGCGCGGCGTGACGGCCGACGAGGCGGAAGCGGTGCTCCGGGGAGAGGGAGAGGACGAGACGCTGAACCTGTTTCTCTCGGAGCGCGCCAAGGAAGTGGCCCGCGGGGTCGAGCGGGCCACCGCCTTCCTGGAGACACAGGAGATGGGGGCCGGGATCGGCCGGCTGTACCTGTGTGGTGGCGGTGTGGGGGTGCCGGGGCTGGCCGACGCGCTCGCCGAGCGCCTGGGAGTCGAGACCCGGGTGGCCAGTGCGGTGGAGACGCTGCAGGTCAAGCCCGCGGCACTGCAGGACCTGGGATTCCACGAGGTCGGCCCGATGCTGATGCTGTGCACGGGTCTCGCCCTTCGGCGACCGGCCTAGAGGCGGGGCGACCATGATCGAAATCAACCTTCATCCGAGCGCTGGCGAGAAGAAGGCTCGTCGGCGGAAGCGTTCGGTGACGCTTCCGTCCACGCCGCGGCTCCAGGGCCTGCGCGAGGATCCCTGGAACGCGACCATGATCGCCGCGCTGGTGATCGTCCCGCTCATCATCCTGTCGCTGTGGCTCGTCCAGCGCTCCCGGGACCATGGCCTCCAGACCCGCCTCGATGGCGCCACCGCGGACTCGGCCCGACTGGCGGACCTGCGCGTCCTCAGCGACAGCCTGATCGATCGTCGCAAGGCGATCCAGAGTCGCATTCAGCTGGTCGAGCAGCTGGACCGCAATCGGTTCGTGTGGCCGCACCTCCTGGACGAGATCGGCCGCTCGCTGCCCAGCTCCGCCTGGCTCAGGGCCATCAAGCGCCAGTCGTCCCTCCCGAACATCGAGGTGCAGCTCCTGGGCACCGCGGCGAATCCGCTCGTGGTGACGGAGTTCGTGCACAACCTGGAGCGCTCGCCCTACCTGACCGATGTGCAGATCGTCAGCACCCAGGCCCGCACGGTCCAGGGTCTCACGGCCCAGGACTTCACGCTCACCGTGCGCTATCGCTCGCCGCCGCCCGACTCCGTGCCCACGGAGCCGCTGCTGAAGGGGGGTGCCTGACATGGCGCTGCTGCCGCAGGACCCTCGGAACCAGAAGCGCTTCCTGGCCATCCTCGGCGCGCTGGTCGTCCTCGTCCTCTTCTGGATGTACGTGTACAAACCCAAGAAGGCGGACCAGGGAGAGCTCGAGGATCGGATCGCGCAGCTCGAGTACCAGAACCGGTTGGCCCAGGGCAGGACCGGTAACCTGGACGAGCTCCGCGACCAGCTGACGCGGAGCGAGGGTCTCTACACCGCACTGCAGAGGCTCGTCCCGTCGCGCGCCGAGGTGCCTCAGATCTACGAGGCCATCGCCCAGCAGAGCCAGAGCTTGGGCCTGGAGCTCGAGCAGGTGGTGCCGGCTTCGCCCGAGGCGGATTCGGGCAGCTACTACCTGCACCAGGACTGGGACATGACGGTGAAGGGAGATTACCAGTCCGTGGGTCAGTTCCTGTCCCGGGTGGCGTCCTTCGACCGGATCGTCCGGCCGGAGGTGAATGAAATGCGGCCGGCCGAACAGACGCCCTCCGGCCGCCAGCTCGTCACCGTGAGCTTCGGCCTCGAGACCTTCGTGATCCCGCCGAACCCGCCGAACCCGGCGAAGGCGGCGAAGCCCGCGGCGAAGGGAGGTTGAGGATGTCGTCCGGTGGAAGCAGCCGAGCCGTTCCACGCGCCCTGGTCGTGATACTTGCGGCGGCGGGCCTGGGGTTCGTGACGCCCGCGGCGGGTCGCGCCCAGGACTCGACGGGCGCACGAGCGGCCGACACGGCCTCGAGCCAGGCACAGCCCGGCGACGCCGTCGCGCTCGACTATCGCCGGGAAGTGTTCCACTATCCGACCGGCGGCCGCAATCCGTTCACGCCGCTCAACGCGGGTGAGGCGCTGGGGCCGAGGTTCGAGAACCTCGAGCTCACGGGCGTCATCTACAACGAGAGGCTCGGGAGCGTGGCCGTCCTGGTCGATCGGACGACCGGCAAGCGCTACCGGGTGCACGAGGGCGAGCGCGTGGGACAGGCCCGTGTCCAGCGCATCCGCCCCGATGAGGTGTCCTTCGCGGTCTCGGGCTTCGGCCTGAGCCGTAGCGAGGTCCTCCAGGTCAAGAAGCAGGACAAGGAGACGTCAGGATGATCATTCGGACTGTCCTCCCCGCGCTGCTGGCGCTCTGGGGCTTCCTGCCCCCGGGCGGTCCGGCCACGCCCGCGGGGTCGGTGAACGCGGTGCGCATCGCCCCCGCCGGCCAGGAGACCGAGATCACGATCCTGACCAGCGGTCGGGTCGACGTGCAGGACTTCCAGCTCTCGGATCCCGCGCGCCTCATCGTGGACGTGGAGGGAGCGCGGCACGCCCTGCCGCACAGCGACTACGAGAATATCGGACGCGGTGGCGTCGTTCGGCTGCGCACGAGCCAGTTCCGTGATGACGTGGTGCGGCTCGTCTTCGACCTGAGCCGCTCGGAGGAGTACAAGGTCGAGCGGGACGGCGATGCCGTTCACCTCCGGTTCCAGAACCCGGGCACGTCTTTCGAGTCCTGGAGCACGGGGCCGGCGGTCGCCCACGAGGCGGGCACGTCGGACGCGTCCGCACCGACGCCCGCCGTGGCCCGCCGTGCGGTGGGCGACACGGATCCGTCCGGCAGCGCGGGCCCGGAGCATACCGTCGCCGCGCGGCCCGTCTCGCATCGGCTACCGGTGGCCCAGCAGGCCACCACGCAGCCCCGCATCTCGGTCACGTACGACAGCGCCTCGATGCTCGACGTCCTGGCCGGCTTCTCCGAGTTCTCGGGCGTGTCAATCGTCCCGAGCGCGGCCGCGGCCGGCATGACCGTCCGCGGGATCGACATCAAGAACCAGCCGTGGGACGTCGCCCTGGACGCCATCCTCTCGGCCCAGGGCCTGGGATGGCGCCGCATGCAGAGCGGCATCATCGTCGTGGACAAGCTCTCGGAGCTGCACAGCCGGGACACGCTGCAGACCGAGACCCGGGTATTCCGGATCAACTACGCCGGCGCCGACTCGGTGGCCGCCACGCTGCAGAAGCTGGCCACCCCCAAGGGGCAGGTCGTGGCGTACAAGGGGACGAACTCGGTGATCGTCTCCGACGCGCCCAACACGGTGGCCCGGATGGACAGCCTCGTGAAAGCGCTCGACCGGCGCATCCCGCAGGTGTCGATCGAGGCCAAGATCGTGTTCGTGGACCGCACGAACCTGAAGAACCTCGGGATCGCCTACGATCTCAAGGACCGCCGGGGCGCGCAGTTCACCGAGCCGATCCAGCCCACCGACCAGGCCAACCAGACGTCGGGTCAGAACCAGCAGACCCAGACGCAGTTCAAGCAGACGTTCGTGAACCTGGCCGGGAGCTCGGTGGCCGCGGTGGCCAACGCGGGCGCCTTCACCGCCGACAACGCCCTGCAGATCCTCGCGGAGACGGCGATCGGGCAGTTCTCGCTGTTCACATTCCTCGAGGCCCTGCAGCAGCATGGTCTCACCGACGTCCAGGCGGCGCCCGCGATCCAGGTGGTGGACAACCACATGGCCCGGATCCAGGTGGGCGAGCGCACCCCGATCCGGATCCTCGAGCCACAGGCCCAGCTGCAGCAGGCCACCGTGAATGTCCAGTTCGAGGACACCGGCATCATCCTGCAGGTGACTCCGCACATCACCAACAACAACCAGATCCTAGTCGACCTGCACGCCGAGCGCTCCGAGGTGCAGGATAAGTCCCAGATAGGCGGCCTCGGGTTCAACTTCTCCGAGCAGACGGGTGACAGCCGCGTGCTGCTCAACAACGGGGAGACGGCCGTGATCGGCGGCCTCACCGAGAGCACCGTGACCCGAAACGAGAGCGGGATTCCCCTCCTGATGGACATCCCGGTGCTGGGGAGCCTGTTCAAGACGCAGTCGCACCAGGAGAACAAGCGCGACCTGATCATCCTGGTCACGCCGCACATCGTCGGAACGCCGGAGCCCGCGACCAGCTGAGGTCCCCGGGCTTCCCAAGGGCGAGACCGGCACCGAGGCCGGCCGGCGCGAGGCGCGCCGGCCGGCCTTTGCGCTTTCCCGCCCCCGGCACCCGGGTTACCATTCGGCGCCGCGGCGATGGGGTCATCGTCGCACGGACGGCGCACCGGTACGATCGAAGAGCGAGTTCGGGACGGGCCGCATGCTGACGCACTTCCGATTCACGACGGCCGGCGAATCGCACGGGCAGGGCATGCTGGTCGTGGTCGAGGGCGTGCCGGCCGGTCTCCCTCTCGAGCCTCTCCACATTGCCCGCGATCTGGCCCGACGCCAGGCCGGCTACGGACGTGGCGGGCGCATGGCGATCGAGGAAGACGCGGGCCGCATCCTGAGCGGGGTCCGGCTCGGCGAGACCCTCGGCTCGCCCATCGCCGTGTGGATCGAGAACCGGGACTGGGAGAACTGGCGCACGGCCATGTCCGTGAAGCCGGTGCCCGGAGCCGACGACGATGCGCTCCGCCGGGTGTATCTACCGCGTCCGGGACACGCCGACCTGGTCGGGATGCTCAAGTACGACCGCGCCGACGCGCGGGACGTGCTCGAGCGCTCGAGTGCGCGCGAGACCGCGGGCCGCGTCGCGGCCGGGGCCGTGGCGCGCCGGCTGCTGGACGAGTTCGGCATCGGGGTCGCGAGTCACGTGACGGCGCTGGGCGGCGTGGAGGCACGCCGGCCCGAGCCCATGCCGACCGACATTGGCGAGGCGGCCGCCGCATCGCCCGTCCGGTGCCTGGACCCCGACGCCTCGGAAGCCATGGTCGAGGCCATCGACCGGGCGGGCTCGGAGGGAGACACCCTGGGGGGTGTGTTCGAGGTGGTGGCCACCGGGCTCCCCGTGGGGCTGGGCAGCCACGTCTCCTGGGATCGGCGGCTCGATGCGCGTCTGGCCGGCGCGCTCATGTCGATCCAGGCGCAGAAGGGCGTGGAGATCGGGATGGGGTTTCGCGCCGCGCGACTGCGGGGCTCGGAGGTCCACGACGAGATCGACCGTGACCCGGCGCGTCGTCGCAGCGGCGGGTTCGCGCGCAGGCGGAACAACGCGGGAGGCCTCGAAGGCGGCACGACCACGGGCGAGCCGCTCGTGGTGCGGGTGGCGATGAAGCCGCTGAGCACACTCATGCGCCCGCTGGAGAGCGTGGATGTGCGGACCGGCGAGCGGGCTCGTGCCGTTCGGGAGCGCAGCGACGTGTGCGCCGTGCCAGCGGCCGGCATTGTGGGGGAGGCCATGGTGTCCATCGTGCTGACCGACGCCCTGCGGGAGAAGTTCGGAGGGGACTCCCTGGCGGAGATGAGAGACCACTTCGAGACGTACCTCGACCGGGTCGCGGCGCGCCGATTCGGCCCCGCGTGAGTCGGCGCATCGTCCTGGTCGGCTTCATGGCCGCGGGGAAGACCACCGTGGGCCGGCTGCTCGCGGCGCGCCTGGGACGCCCGTTCGTCGACCTGGACGAGGAGGTCGAGTCGGTGGCGGGGCGGCCGATCGCGGAGCTCTTCACCTCGGGGGGCGAGGCGGGCTTCCGGGAGATGGAGGCGAGGGTCACCAGGGAGCTGGACGGAGCTCGCGATGTCGTGGTGGCCACCGGTGGCGGATGGATGGCCCGCCCCGAGCTGCGTGACCGGTGGCCGGACGCGGTCCGCGTCTGGCTCCGCGTGAGTCCTCCGATGGTGGTCCGACGGCTGCGAGGACGCGTGGAGGGGCGCCCGATGCTGAACCCGGAGGCTCCGGAGCGATCGGTGCGGAACCTCCTGGATGAACGTCTCGGGGACTACGCCCGGGCCGAGCTTGCCGTCGACACGGACGGGAGGACGCCCGAGCAGGTGACCGACCGGATCCTCGATCTGCTCGGGGTGGCATAGGGGGCGGATTCCGGCACGCGGGGGGCGGAACACGCCGCCGCCCTGCGGCTACCACAGGCGACCGTGGGTGCAGCGACGAACCCGAGATCCCCAGCGAGGGCCATGGCAAAGGCAGGAACCGGAAAGAAGAAGGGCGGCCAGAGGAGGGGGCGCGCCGGAGGCGGGGTCTCGCACCTGGTCATCGTGGAGTCCCCCGCCAAGGCGCGCACCCTCGAGGGATATCTCGGTAGCGGGTACCGGGTCGAGGCCACGGTCGGTCACGTGAAGGACCTTCCCAAGAGCGACCTCGGCGTCGACGTGGAGTCGGGATTCGAGCCCGAATACGTCACGATCCGCGGCAAGGGGAACGTCCTCAAGGCGCTCCGGTCGGCGGCGCGCCAGGCGGAGGACATCCTCCTCGCCACCGACCCCGACCGCGAAGGCGAGGCCATCGCCTTCCACGTGGCCCGCGAGCTCGGCTTCGACCGCACCGACGGCGAGCGCTTCCGGCGCATCACCTTCCACGAGATCACGCCCGAGGCGCTGCGGGAGGCGCTCGCGCATCCGGGCCCGATCGACATGAAGCAAGTCGAGGCGCAGCAGGCGCGGCGGATTCTGGACCGACTGGTGGGCTACCGCCTTTCACCGCTCCTGTGGAAGAAGATCTCGCCGGGCCTGTCCGCCGGTCGCGTGCAGTCGGTGGCGGTGCGGCTCCTGGTCGAGCGCGAGCGGGCTCGGCGCGCATTCCGCTCTGCCGGCTGGTGGGACCTCCTGGCTCACCTCACCGCCTCCGGCACGGCCTTCGATGCCGGACTCGCGCAGGTCGGTGACGTCCGCGTGCCCACCGGCGGGGACTTCGATGAGCACACGGGGCGTCTCTTCGAGGGGAGGGAGGTCCTCCTCCTGGACGAAGAGGCGGCTTCGGCCCTCCGGGACCGGCTGTCGGACGCCGAGTTCCGCGTGGCCGGGATCGACGAGCGGCACTCGACCCGCAGCCCCTACGCTCCGTTCACCACCTCGAGCCTCCAACAGGAGGCCAACCGGAAGCTCAACCTGTCGGCCCGCCAGACCATGCGACTGGCGCAGAGCCTGTATGAGGCGGGTCACATCACCTACATGCGCACCGACTCGGTGAACCTGTCCGATCAGGCCATCCAGGCCGCCCGCTCCCGGGTCCTGGACCTGTACGGGGACGAGTACCTGAGCGCCTCGCCGCGGCGCTATCGGACCACCTCCAAGGCGGCGCAGGAGGCGCACGAGGCGATTCGGCCGGCGGGCACGGCCATGCGGACGGTGGAGGAGCTCCCCCTGTCGGGGGGCGAGGCGCGCCTGTACGACCTCATCTGGAAGCGTACCGTGGCCACGCAGATGGCCGACGCCCGCCAGCGCCACCTCACCGTGCGCATCGGGGCGGCGGACGCTGAGTTCCGTGCCAGCGGCAAGGTGCTCGAGTTCGCGGGCTTCTTCCGTGCGTACGTGGAAGGATCCGACGATCCGGAGGCGGCACTGGAGGACCAGGAGGTGCTGCTTCCGGACCTGTCCGAGGGAGACGTGCTCAGGCTGCGGGAGCTGGAGGCCCAGTCGCACGAGACCCGGCCGCCGGCCCGCTACACCGAGGCCACGCTGGTCAAGGCGCTCGAGAGCGCGGGGATCGGCCGTCCGAGCACGTACGCGGCCATCATCTCCACCATCCAGGAGCGGGGCTACGCGGAGAAAGAGGGGAAGCAGCTGGTCCCGACCTGGACCGCTTTCGCCGTGACGCATCTCCTCGAGGACCACTTCCCGGATCTCGTGGACACGAGCTTCACCGCCCAGATGGAGGGCTCCCTGGACCGGATCGCCGAGGGCGAAGTCGACTGGCGCGAGTGGCTGGCCGACTTCTACTCGGGCGCCGAGGGACTCGATGCCCGGATCGACGAGCACGAGGACCGGATCGACCCTCGCGAGGCATCCACCGTGGTGCTCGAGGGGTTCGAACCCCGTGTTCGGATCGGCAAGTACGGTCCTTTCCTCGAGCTGGAGCGCAACGGCGATCGGCTGACCGCGTCGGTGCCGGAGGGCGTGGCGCCGGCGGACCTGAGGGAGGATGACGCACTCCGGCTGCTCGAGAGGAAGGCCGAGGGGCCCCGCGAGCTCGGGGAGGACCCCGACACCGGGGAGACCGTCTACGTGATGACCGGCCGCTTCGGACCCTACGTGCAGCTGGGCGAGAAGGGGGAGAAGGGTAGCAAGCCCAGGCGCACCTCCCTGCCCGAGGGACTCAACTACGACGAGGTGCGGCTCGAGCAGGCGCTCAAGCTCCTCGCCATGCCGTATCCGGTGGGTGAGCACCCGGACGACGGCGAGCCCGTGCGGGTCGGTATCGGCCGCTACGGACCCTACGTGGTCCACGAGGGGGACTACCGCTCGCTGCAGGCGGAGGACGACCCGCTGGACCTCTCGCTCGAGCGGGCGCTGGAGCTCCTCGCCCAGCCCAAGAAGGGACGGCGCCGCGGGCGTTCCGGACCGGTTCGGACACTCGGTGAGCACCCGGACGACGGGAAGCCCGTGGCCGTGTACGTGGGTCGCTACGGGCCGTACGTGAAGCACGGCCGCACCAACGCCTCGCTTCCCAAGGGTACCGGGCTGGACGACGTCACGATGGAGCAGGCCGTCGAGCTCCTCGCGGCCAAGCGGGCTCGCGCCTCCTCCTGAGCTGCGACAGGGCATGTCGGAGCCCGGGGGAGCGCGCGCCGAGATCCGGGACTTCCTCCGCTACGCGGAGAAGGAACGGATGCTCTCGCCGCACACCGTGGACGGGTATCGACGGGACCTCGAGGACTTCGCGGGCTTCCTGGATGGCTACCTCGGAACGCGCGCCTGGCGGTGGGAGGCGGTGGACCGCCAGACGATTCGAGCCTTCCTCGGGGAGCAGGATCGCCGCGGACGGTCCCGCTCCACCATGGCCCGGAAGCTCGCGGCGGTCCGGGCCCTGTTCCGCTTCCTGCACCGGACCGGACAGGTGCCGTCGAGCCCGGCCCGGATGGTGCGCTCCCCGGACCGGGAGCGGACGCTCCCCGGGCACCTCTCGGACGAACAGGCCGAGCGTCTGTTCGAGCTCCTGGGCGAGCGCGCGTCGGCCGATGGCGGCTTTCTCGCCTTGCGGAACCGGGCCCTGGTGGAGCTCCTGTATTCCTGCGGCTTGCGGTTGGCAGAGGCGCAGCAGCTGGACCTCGAGAGCCTGGACCTGGCTTCACGCCAGGTGCGCGTGGTCGGTAAAGGCAGGAAGGAGCGCATCGTCCCCGTGGGTCGGCCCGCCGCGGGCGCGATCCGGGACTATCTTCCGGCGCGCTCGGGGGTAGCGAAGCACCGCGCGGATGAGCGGCGGCTGCCGCTGTTCGTCTCGGTCAGGGGAACCCGGCTGTCCCGGCGCCAGATCCAGAGAGCGGTCACCCGAACGCTGGACGCCGTGGCGGAGGGCGAGCGCTTGTCGACGCACGCGCTACGGCACTCCTTCGCCACGCACATGCTGGACCGGGGAGCGGACCTCCTCGCGGTGAAGGAGCTGCTGGGCCACGCGAGCCTCTCGACGACGAGGATCTACACCCACACCTCGCGCGAGCGGCTGAAGAGGGTCTATCGCCAGGCCCACCCCCGGGCCGAGTGAGTGCCGGGGAGGGCGGGACGACGCACGGAGCGACGGCATGAGGAAGGAAGGCGCACCCCACTGGCTCGATGCCACGACCATCCTGTGCGTGCGCCGCGACGGCCGTGTGGCCATCGGCGGCGACGGGCAGGTGACCATGGACGACACGGTGATGAAGGCGCGGGCCCGCAAGGTACGCCGTCTCAAGGACGGCACGATCCTGGCCGGGTTCGCCGGGTCGGTCGCGGACGCCTTCACCCTGTTCGAGAAGTTCGAGGCGCAGCTGGAGCGGCACCCGGGAAATCTGACCCGGGCCGCGGTCGAGCTCGCCAAAGAGTGGCGGGGCGACAAGTTCCTGCGCCGACTCGAGGCGCTCCTGGGCGTGGCCGATCGGACCCACAGCTTTCTGATCTCGGGCACGGGGGAGGTCATCGAGCCGGATGATGGGATCCTGGCGCTCGGTTCGGGCGGTACGTACGCGCTCGCCGCGGCGCGGGCGCTACTTTCCGAGTCGCAGCT
>Ga0307419_10001611_pt1 | contig 11587 bp, 10 predicted proteins | sample SalMarWE160230MG_2_FD_202512 | JGI IMG/M metagenome (GOLD analysis project Ga0307419, IMG submission 202512) | Salt marsh sediment microbial communities from the Plum Island Ecosystem LTER, Massachusetts, United States - WE1602-30 | ecosystem: Environmental > Aquatic > Marine > Intertidal zone... | reverse complement strand
TGTCCGCGATACTGTGGGATCGTTGTGAAGGGCGTTAACGTTGGCCCCTCTCCGGAGTGGCTGACAGAAAAGATCGAGGCTATGGATTTAAGCCCCATCAACAATGTGGTGGACGTTTCCAATTATGTCCTGTTTGCAACCGCCCAGCCTATCCACATGTTCGACATTTCCAAACTAGCGGGGAGAAAGATCATCGTCCGCAGGGCAAAAAAGGGAGAGCCCTTCCGGAGCCTTGAGGGAGAAGATGTCAGCCTATCCCCAGATATGCTTGTCATCGCGGATGAGCAGAAACCCGTCGCTCTTGCGGGGGTTATCGGCGGAGAAAACTCGGCAGTCACAGAGACAACCCGGGATATCCTCATAGAGTGTGCTCATTTTGACCCTGTCTCCGTCAGAAAAACCGGCAAGAAAACTGGCATTCAGACGGATGCCAGCTATAGGTTTGAGAGAGGGTCTGACATATCATTCCCCCCGAAAGCAGCGTTGATGGCCGCGTCTCTGCTCACAGAATTTGGAGGGAAAGCCACCAAAGGAATTGTGGATGTCTTTCCCAAGCCGAGAAAGAACAAGACAGTGATGCTGCGCCAGCGCCGTGTCAGCAAACTCCTGGGCGTGGACATCAAGAGCAATTTTATCGTTGAGACACTTTCCAAGTTAGAGTTTAGTTTGGAGAAGAAGCAACCGGGTGTATGGCAAGTTCAGGTTCCCTTTTTCAGGATCGATATAGAGCGTGAGGCCGATCTTGTTGAAGAGATCGCCAGGTTTTACGGTTACGAGAACATCCTTTCTCTATTTCCCCCACTCACTGCGATGGAACCTCCTCCAGACCCCAAAAAACAGCAGATCCAGAGATTCCGTCAGGCGCTCTTTCACTATGGATTCGATGAAGTAGTGAATTACAGTTTCGCTGACCCTGAAAACGAAAAGAAATTCCAGAGTGGGCGGAAGGCTATTACGATCAGAAATCCCATTTCCACCAAGTCTTCTCTCTTAAAAACGATTCTTCTTGAGGGATTGCTCGAGAACGTTGCGTGGAACCTGAACAGAGGGGCCGATGGCATCCATATTTTTGAGGTGGGAAACATCTTTTTTTGGGACGAAAATACCTGTTGCGAACAACTGTCGTTGGGCATTGTCACAGCTGGATATCTAGGGATGAACAGCTGGCAGGAGCCGCGCATCCAGTCAAACTTCTTCCATCTCAAAGGCGCTTGTGAGGCCATCCTTTCTTTACTGAGGTATGAGCCTGTCGTTTTTTTGCCCGGGCAGCATCCTTCCTTGGAAAAGGAGAGGGCTCTTTCGATCCTTTTGAAAGGCAAAAAAGTCGGGTGTATCGGAACTGTGCGCAGAGACATCTGCAACTCCTTTTCTGTCAAGGAACCTGTTTGGGCCGCGGAATTGGACCTCAGCGGAATATTCCAAAAACAGCCTAGGCCCTTTGAATATATCCCTGTCATCAAATACCCGAAAGTGGTCAGGGATATTTCTTTCATCGCTGACCCAAAGATCAGCTACCAGGAGATAAAACGGACACTGGAGGAGCTTTCCATACCCAACTTGGATAGATTCGAACTGTATGACCGGTTTACCGGTGCATCGATCCCCGATGGGAAGGTGAGTTTATCTTTCCGGTTTCTATACCATCACCCTCAGAGGACATTGCTTGCTGAGGAAGTGGACGGTTTTCAGAAAAAGATCATCAAAACCCTATCCAGCAAGTTCGAATTCCAACTGAGGGAAGGAGGGGAAAATTGACAAGTGAATTAGAAAGAATTAAAATTCTAGAGGGAAAAATTTCCAAAGTTGTTGATTATTTGAATAACCTGGTTGCAGAGAACGAGAAACTTAAACAGCAGTTAAAGGAACTGAAAGTAAGCAACAAGGCCCTTTCTGAAAAGGAGAAAAGGGCAGATCAGCTCGACGAGAGCTTAAAGAAATATGAAAACGAAAGGGAGGTCATTAAAGAAAAGATTGAGATTTTAATAAACCAGATCGATCAACTCGGATTATGATTGACAAAATAATTGAAATAGAGATTTACAGACAGAAATATAGAATAAAAGTCAAAGGAGAAGAGGATGAGAAGTACATAAGCCATCTTACTTCGTACGTTGATCAAAAAATGCGAGAAGTCGCTGTCAAATCAAAATCTGTCGATTCTTTAAAGATAGCGGTTCTTGCCGCACTGAATATTGCAGATGAGTTTTTCCTTTCCCAAAAGAAATTGGATCAACTCAACGAAGTAATAGGGCATATGGAGAGTGAAATAGAAGGTTTGGAGGTTTTCCTTAAAAAGGATTCAAAGGCATTCGATAAAATCGGTGAAGCAACATAATAAATCGATGGCTAAGGGGAGAGGCAAAAATATAGAACTTGCCCTTGGAAAGAAATGAAAAGACCCAAAAGAAACAACTGGCTAGGGAACCCATTACAGAAGTTTCTCTTAGCACAACAGCTGATTGAGTAAGCGTTTGTAACCCTCCTTACTTTCATCTCCTTTGACACCAATAGGAGGTGGTCAAAGTGAATTTAAGTTTTATCATAACACTGGGACTTTTGTTTCTTGTATCCTGTTTCTTGGTCTTTTTGTTAGCCAAGAAACGTTCTGGCGTGAAATCCATACTCAGAGCACAGCAGGAAGCCAAAGATATTTTGTCAAAGGCCAATGAAGAGGCGGAAAAGATCAAGAGAGAATCCAAGCTCGAGGCCAAGGAAAAATACCTCAATCTGAAGGCAGACTTTGAACGGCAGACCAGAGACCGACGTCGCAAGTTGAATGATATGGAACGGAGGTTGGTGAAAAAGGAAGAGAATCTGGAGAGAAAATTTCAAGTGCAGGAGAAAAAAGAGAGGGATTTTTCGCACAAAGAACAGAGACTTTACGCCCGTGAGAAGGAGATCGGAGACAAAGAGCGAAAATATGATGGATTGATCCAAAAAGGCCTTGAAGAGTTGGAGCGAGTCGCTGGAATATCACAGGATGAGGCCAAGAAGGAACTGAAGAGCAAGGTTGAAGAAGAGGCAAAACTCGAAGCTGTCCAGACGCTCCGGAGGATCGAGGAAGAGACTAAAGAAAAAGCCCAGATGGTCGCGCGGGATATCATAAGCCAGGCCATACAGAGGTCAGCAGCGGAACATGTGGTCGAGACCACGGTCTCCGTCGTGGACCTGCCTTCGGATGACATGAAAGGACGGATCATCGGAAGAGAAGGACGCAACATCCGGGCCTTGGAGCTGGCAACGGGAGTAGACATAATCGTCGATGATACACCCGAGGCCGTTATTCTCTCGAGCTTTGATCCCATTCGTCGGGAAATGGCGCGTCTGGCCATCGAGAAACTTGTTGTGGATGGGAGAATTCACCCTGCACGTATAGAGGAAGTCGTAGAAAATGTCAAAGTCGAGCTGGAGGAAAAACTGAAGCAGGAAGGAGAGTCCGTTGTCCTCGAGCTCAGGCTTCAGAACATCCACCCTGAACTCATCAAACTCTTGGGCAAGCTGAAATATAGGACGAGCTATGGCCAGAATGTCCTCCAGCACTCCAAGGAGGTGGCCCTTTTATCGGCCTTGATGGCCAAAGAGTTGGGAGTAGACCCCATAGTGTCAATGAGAGCAGGGCTTTTGCACGATATCGGCAAGGCTGTGGATAGAGATGTTGAGGGGACCCATACGGAACTGGGCGTTGAGCTGACAAAGAAATACGGAGAAAAAGAAGCTGTTTATAAGGCTATTGCCTCACACCATCGGGATGTGGATTTTCCCTCGATAGAAGCGGTCCTGATCCAGGCAGCGGACACTCTTTCAGCGGCCCGGCCGGGTGCAAGAAGAGAGCTTCTGGAGTCCTACATCAAACGGTTGGAAAAACTAGAGGAAATCGCCAATTCTTATGAGGGAGTGGCCAAAGCGTATGCCCTGCAGGCGGGAAGAGAGATCAGGATCATCGTCGAAAGCCAGAAGATGTCTGATGACAAGGCAGCCTTGGCAGCCAAAGAGATCGCCGAAAAGATCAAAGAGGAGTTGGATTATCCAGGACAGATCAAGGTCACTGTGATCAGAGAAATGAGGGCTGTCGAATATGCCCGATAAGGTCATCGTTCTTTTTATCGGAGACGTCATCGGTCGTCCCGGACGCAGAGCCCTGAAACAGCACATATCGTACTTGGTCCGGAAATACAACCCGTCTCTTATCATCGCAAACGCAGAAAACGCAGCTGGGGGGATTGGACTCACGGAAAAGATCGCTCAAGAGCTTTTCGAGAGCGTGGACGTGCTGACTTCCGGGAATCACATCTGGGATAAGAAAGAGGCCCTTGAGTTGCTCGGGAAGGATCCGAGGGTTTTGCGGCCAGCAAATTATCCTCCCCAAAACCCCGGGCATGGAGCGTATGTGTTTACGGACGATCAAGGCCGGAAGATCGGGGTCCTAAACCTCCAAGGGCGGGTCTTCATGGAACCGATCGATTGTCCCTTTAAAGTGGCCGATCGAGAACTGGAGACGCTCCGAGATATTACTCCCGTAATATGCGTTGATTTTCACGCCGAAGCCACTTCGGAGAAGCAAGCCCTGGGGTGGTATCTGGATGGGAAGGTCTCTGCTGTAGTGGGCACACACACCCATGTTCCCACTGCGGACGAAAGGATCCTTCCGGGAGGGACGGCATATATCACAGACATTGGTATGGTAGGGGGGTACAATTCTGTAATCGGGATCAAGAGAGATCAAGCCATATTGAGGTTTCTCTCTTCTCGGCCCCAGCGGTTTGAGCCGAGCAAAGAGGGGATGCTCTTTTCGTTCTTCTGTGTGGAAATAGATGCTCAAACCGGGAAAGCCTTGAGTATTCAGAGAGAAAGCCTGATTGAGAGCCATGAAGGAAACAAATAGCCAGCCTCAGCCAGACAGGATCTATACTGTTACAGAGATCACACGACTGATCAAACAGGAGCTGGAGAGCGCGTTTCCACTTATTTGGGTAGAGGGGGAGATTTCCGATCTTACCCGTGCCCACTCGGGTCATGTGTATTTCACGCTGAAGGACGAGACGAGTCAGCTCCGGGCGATCATCTGGAGGTCCGCGGCTCAAAAGGTGCCTTTTAAGCTGGAGAATGGACTTCAAATCATCTGTAAAGGACAGATCAATGTGTATGAGCCGCGGGGGCAGTATCAACTCATCGCTGATGTTGTGGAACCCAAAGGAATAGGAGCCCTCCAGCTGGCTTTTGAACAGCTCAAGGAAAAACTCAACAAAGAGGGGCTTTTTGATCCCGAAATCAAGAAAACACTTCCGCTCTTTCCTAAGAAGGTGGGAGTTGTCACTTCCCCTAGAGGGGCCGCCATTGTTGATGTCATCCGGACTCTCGAGAGGAGGTTCGCTAAACTCCACATCCTGATCTATCCGGTCAGGGTCCAGGGAGAAGGGGCTGCTGAGGAGATCGCGGAAGGATTAGAGTGTCTGGGAAGCCTTCCGGATGTGGATGTGATCATCGTTGGTCGAGGCGGAGGGGCCATGGAGGACCTCTGGGCCTTCAATGAGGAGATCGTAGCACGTGCCATCTACGCGTGCCCCATCCCTGTCATTTCAGCGGTTGGCCACGAGGTCGATTTTACCATATCCGATTTTGTGGCCGATATCAGAGCTTCCACTCCCTCAGCTGCAGCAGAGATGGTTGTCGAGAAAGAGCAGGCGTTCGAAGAGTGGATAAATAACTTGGAAAAACGCATGAACCACCATGTGAAATACCTGCTGCAGGAACAAAAAAACAACGTCCTGAGCCTCATCCATCACCAGGCCTTTCAAAATTTTAAGCTGAGGTTGCTCAACCTCTCTCAGAGGGTCGATGAGTTGGAAGCAGCAGCAGGACAGAGTATCCATAACATGCGCCAATGGATCGTTGAAGCAAAGTCACGAACTGTTCTCTATGAAGAAAAAATCTCCGGTTCGATTCGCGGAACGATCCAGAACTTGAAAGGACTCTGGGAGAAGCTCTCCGTTGAGTTGGATAGCCTGAGTCCTTTAAGCGTTTTAAGGAAAGGCTACACTCTCTGTTGGAAGGACGGAGGCCAGGACCTTATCCGGCAAGTCGATGAGGTCTCAGAGAAGGATGAGATCACGATCAGTTTTCTCAAAGGTGAGCTTGACTGTATCATCCAAACGGTAGACCGTAATAAGAAAATCGAATCGCGTTTCACGATTCGAAAGGGGGAAAAGGGATGAGTGAAAAGAGTTTTGAGAAGTCTCTGGCCGAGTTAGAAGAAATTGTGGAAAAAATGGAGGAAGGGGGGCTTTCGCTCAATGAATCTCTCTCCCTTTTTGAAAAAGGTGTGAAACTGGCAAGGTTTTTGAGAGATGAGCTGGACAAGGCCGAGAAAAAGATCGCCATCCTGCTGAAGGATGAAAAGGGGGAGATAAAAGAGGAACCCTTTTCTCTTTCAGATGAGGATGAGGAAACAGAAGACTCCGAGAGCGAGGAGAATCCCAGTTCTGGGGGCGACGAAGAACTCCCCTTTTGAAGGATCATGAGCATCGAACTCCGGTTAGCCCAAAAAAAGGAAGCGATCGATAGAGAGCTGGAAAGTATCCTCTCTCGCGGCGATTCCCTTCTTTACCAGGCGATGAGATACTCTGTTTTGGGAGGAGGGAAGAGGTTCCGCCCTCTTCTTCTTTTGTGTTCGGGGGAGGAATTTGGTGTTTGCGCAGAGGACGCCCTGCCTTTTGCCTGCGCGGTGGAGCTTATCCACAATTATTCTCTGGTCCATGATGATCTGCCTTCTATGGACGATGATGATTTCCGCAGAGGGAAACCCACCTGTCATAAGGCTTTTGGGGAAGACATCGCACTCCTGACCGGGGATGCTCTTCTGACTTTAGCTTTTGAGGTTATAGCATCTGCTCACCTTGAGATAAGTCCTGATACGAAAAAAGAGCGGGTGATCGCAGAGTTGAGCAGACATGCAGGCACTGAAGGGATGATCGGGGGACAACTTTTGGATATCACTCTCACCCCGGAAACGATCTCCAAAGAGCTTTTCCATGAGCTCATACAGAAAAAGACGGGCGCGCTGATCACAGTCTCTGTGAGAATCGGGGGGATCCTAGGCGGCGTCAATGAGTCCCGGATGGAAGCCATCACCCAATTTGGCGAAAACATCGGATTGGCCTTTCAGACTAAAGATGACCTGTCGGATGCTATAGAGGACGCACAGAGGGCAGATGTCCACAGGCCCAATTACGTTTCTCTATTCGGTCTTGATAAGGCGATAGAGAGGTTGGATACCTTTGTCTCAGAAGGTCTGCAGGCGCTTGAAAGAGGAGCGTTTGCTTCTGAAGAGCTTCGCTTTCTTGCCAAGAAGCTCTTGGTTGTGAAAGATAAGGTAAAAAATGAACACAATTCTTGACCGCATTAAAAGCCCCAAAAACCTGAAAGATTGTTCCATGAAGGAGCTCTCTCAGCTGTCCAAGGAGATCAGGTCGCTGATCATAGAGGTCGTCTCCAAGAATGGAGGGCATCTTTCGCCCAATTTGGGTGTTGTCGAGATGACGATCGCCCTCCACTATGTCTTTGACACGCCGGAGGATAAAATTATCTGGGATGTCGGTCATCAGTGCTATACTCACAAGATCTTAACAGGGAGAAAGGATCAATTCTCCACTCTCCGTCAGCTCGATGGCCTGTGTGGTTTTCCCTGCCGTGAGGAAAGTGAGCATGATATCTATAACACGGGACATGCATCCACGGCGCTTTCTGCCGCCCTTGGGATGGCTGTGGCCCGGGACAAAGAGAACAAAACGCACCAAGTGGTGGCGGTTGTTGGGGATGGAAGCCTTACAGGCGGAGTGGCCTGGGAGGCCCTCAATCAGATCGGCCATCTTCACGAGAAATTGATCATTGTTCTCAACTACAACGAGATGTCTATTTCGCTCAATGTCGGCGCCATGTCCAAGTACCTCTCCTATCTTGTATCAGGGCAGCATTACCTGAGAATCAAGGATCACGCAAAGACGATTCTGAAGGCCATTCCTGCTGTGGGATGGCCCATGATCAAAGCTGGACGTGCGATCGAAGAAGTCATTAAAAAAACGTTCTTTCCAGGTTTGCTCTTCGAGGAATTGGGCTTCCGGTATATCGGTCCTGTTCAGGGACACAGTCTCGGCTCATTGATCGAGGTGTTTAAGGATGCTAAGGCCTATGAGGGACCTGTGCTGATCCTCTGTGTCACTAAGAAGGGCAAGGGGTATCCTCCCGCAGAGAGCAATCCTGCTAAGTATCACTCCGCATCTCCCTTTGATATCCAGACAGGAGAGTCGATAAACACGGATAAGAGGACGACCTATTCGGTTGTCTTTGGAGAGGCCGTGGTGGACTTGGCTGAGAAGGATGAAAGGGTTGTAGCGATAACAGCGGCCATGCCCGACGGGACCGGCCTTCGGGATTTTTCCCAACGGTTTCCGGACCGATTTTTTGATGTGGGGATTGCCGAGCAGCATGCTGTCGATTTTGCCACAGGATTAGCCCTTAGCGGGTATAAGCCGGTGGTGGCCATCTACTCCACATTCCTCCAGCGAGCATACGACCAGCTTTACCATGACGTCTGCCTCATGGACTTGCCTGTCGTTTTCGGTCTTGACCGCTCGGGAATCGTTCCGGATGATGGTCCCACTCATCAAGGTATCAATGATATCGTTTATCTCAGGCATCTTCCTAACATGATCGTTATGGCCCCGAAGGATGAAAATGAACTGCGGCACATGCTGAAATCTGCCCTCTCTTACGGCCATCCCGCCTCAGTGAGATTTCCCAAGGGAAAGGTCGTCGGTGTCGCTCAAGATAGGAAGTTGGAGATGATCCCTCTTGGCAAGGGAGAGCTTCTCAAAGAGGGAAAAGACCTGCTTATCGCCTTCGGAAGCTTGGTCCATCCTGCTTTAGAGGCGGCAAACAAGCTTGAGGACGATGGGATCGAGCTGGCTGTAGTGAATGCGAGATTTGCCAAACCTTTGGATGAAGAGTTGATCCTTTCCTATGCGGGTTCCGGAAATATTGTTATTACCGTGGAGGAGGGCGTCACTGCAGGGGGGTTTGGCAGTGCGGTCAGGGAGCTTCTGGATCGTAAGAAGATATTTGATGTCCGATTTAAATCCATCGGACTTCCCGATAAGATCTATCCTACCGGAAAAACCGACCAGGTCAAGAAGATGTTTAAGCTTGACCCCGATGGGCTTGCCCAACAAATACGGCAATTTTATGGAAAGTAGTGCGGTGGTCGGCGTCTTTCAGTGTCCACAAGTCCCAAGAATTTCATCGCCATACTCTCTGTGCCTCAAAAGATGAAAAGAAAACAATGAAAGACAGGGCGGATAAGATCGTTGTCAACCGGGGGTTGGCTGAAAGCCCTCACAAAGCGCAAGCCCTCATTTTAGCGGGTTTGGTCTATTCTGAAAAAGGACGTGTGGAAAAACCCGGACAATTGGTTCCTGTTGGAGCGGAGATCTTCCTTAAGGAGACGATGCCCTATGTGGGCCGGGGCGGGTTGAAATTGATAGAAGCCTTAGGGTATTTCGAGATCGATCCCGAGGACAAGGTCGCTGCCGATTTGGGCTGTTCGACCGGAGGATTCACAGATTGCCTGCTGAAAGAAGGTGCAAAAAAGGTCCATGCGATCGATGTAAATACAAGACAGATCGATGTGAATTTGAGAGAGGACCCCAGAGTTGTTCTTATTGAGAAAAATGCCCGTCATCTTGAACGAGATGACTTCCAAGATCCTCTTGATCTTATCACTATGGACCTCTCCTTCATCTCCGTTCTCAAAGTCTTGCCCGCCATTAAAAAAATCTTAGGAAATGGGGAGCTCATTGCCCTTATCAAACCTCAGTTCGAAGTAGGGAAAGGACAGGTCGGAAACGGAGGAATTGTCCGGGACCCTGATCTGCATGCAGAAGTTCTGCAGAGGATCCTTCAGCAAGCCGACAGGATGGGGTTTCTAGTCCAGGACTTGATGAAGACGTCTATACGGGGACAGAAGGGCAATCGAGAATTCTTTATCCACTGGTCCTTGCATAAAGAAACATTGACCCATGCACAGGCCCAGAAATTAATTAAGGAGGCTGTTTGGGATGGATAACATCAAACGAGTGGGTTTTGTGATCAAGCCTCATGCACCTCGAGTGGATAAAATACTGGTGGAATTGATCCGGTATTTTGAGACCAGGAGGATAGAGTGCCTTTTGGAAGAAGTGGCCGCGATGAAACTCCAGCGCAATGATGGAGTGCCGCGAGAGAATGTCCCCGAGAAAGTGGATCTCGTCATTGTAATAGGAGGGGATGGAACCCTGTTGAGCGTTGCTCATTTAGCGGCCCAGAAGAACGTCCCTGTTATGGGAGTCAACTTGGGCAGGCTTGGCTTTTTGACAGAAGTCCCGCTCGATGAGATGTACTTGACTGTTGATGCTTTTTTAGAGGGGAACACAAAAATTATCAGTCCTCGACAGATGTTGGAAGCAGACACAAAGGGGGGCACCTTTTACTGCTTGAATGATTTTGTGATCAACAAAGGGGCCCCCGCCCGGATGATCCAGTGTGCCATTTGGATCGACGGGAAAGAGATCGCCACATCCAAAGCCGATGGCCTCATCGTCTCGACACCAACGGGCTCAACGGCCTATTCCCTGTCTGCAGGTGGCCCCATTATCCAACCCAATATCCCGGCCTTTATCATCGTTCCCATCTGTCCTCACACGCTTTCCTTCCGGCCGATGGTCATCTCTGCCGAATCGACGCTGAAGATCGAGCTTGTCACAGGGGGGGAAGAAGTCTGGTTCACCCTCGATGGCCAGAGGGGAGGTTTGATGGAGGAGAGTGATACCGTCGAGGTCAGACGCAGCCGCTTCGTCCTGCAGTTGATCTCTTCGCCAAAAAGGAATTACTTCGACCTCCTTCAAGAGAAACTCGGCTGGGGCTAAAACAGTCAGTCAAACTAATCCGTCAGCACCAAAATTTTCCTCCAGCGTGAATAATCCAGGTTGGGTCGATTCTGATAATTCAATGACTTGATAGTGTCTCTTATTGACATTTAAAAGGGCCAAGATTATGATAATTTCGCTATGAGTTCGAAGCTGAGAGTGATTTTTGTCTCTGCGGAGGTGACGCCCTTTGCCAAATCCGGAGAGATGGCGGATGTGGCGAGCGCTCTTCCTAAGTATCTCTCTTATCTAGGCATGGAGGTCTCGGTGTTCATGCCAATGTACAGGCGTCCTGAGATTGAGTCTCTGCCTAAGGAAATCGTGGCTTCGGACCTTTCCGTTTCTCTTGGAGAAGTCAAGGCGAAGGCTCGTGTTTATAAAAGTGAACTAGGCAAGTATGATATCTACTTCATCGATAATCCCAAGTATTTTTTACGTGAGAATATCTACGGAACAGGGAGGGGCGAGTACCTGGACAATGATGAACGTTTCGTCTTTTTCAATCGAGCCGTATTGGAGTTTCTTCTCAAGGAAAAAATATCTGCGGATATTATCCACTGCAACAATTGGCCGACAGCGTTGATCCCCGTGCTCATAAAGACGCAGTATGCAAACAAAAGCCGGCTATCCAA
>Ga0307419_10001609_pt1 | contig 11591 bp, 13 predicted proteins | sample SalMarWE160230MG_2_FD_202512 | JGI IMG/M metagenome (GOLD analysis project Ga0307419, IMG submission 202512) | Salt marsh sediment microbial communities from the Plum Island Ecosystem LTER, Massachusetts, United States - WE1602-30 | ecosystem: Environmental > Aquatic > Marine > Intertidal zone... | reverse complement strand
CCTCAAGAACGTCATCAATCCCGATGATGTGGTGGCGAGTTACGGGGCAGACTCCCTCCGCCTGTACGAAATGTTCATGGGTCCCCTTGAAGCCACCAAGCCCTGGTCAGAGCAGGGTGTGAAAGGCGTTTTCGGTTTCCTCGGAAGGGTCTGCCGTTTTTTTGGCGATCCCGGCAATATCCACCAGGAAGAAGAGGACAGGGAAGTAACCAGGTCCCTGCACCAGACGATAAAGAAAGTGGGACAGGACATAGAGGGACTCAGGTTCAATACGGCCATTTCACAGATGATGATCTTTACCAACCTGTGCATTAAAACAGGAAAGGTCAGCCATGAGACCGCCGGGCAGTTCACCAGGGTCCTTGCCCCCTTCGCTCCTCACCTTGCGGAAGAACTCTGGGAAAGTCTGGGCCATGCCCCATCGGTAGCCGTGCAACCCTTTCCTGGTTACGATGAAGAATTGCTGAAAGAAGACGTTTTCGAATACCCCGTTTCCTTCAACGGCAAGCTCAGGTTCAAGCTGGAATTACCGATCGATCTGCCACAGGAGGAAATCGAGAAATGCGTTATTGAACATGAATCTGCACAAAAATGGCTGGGGGGAGGTGCACCCAGCAAGATCATTGTTGTGAAGGGAAAGATCATTAATGTTGTGGTTTGATTAACAGGAGAAAAAAGTGCGAGGAATATCCAGAGCCATACTGGTATTGATAATCGGCGGAATAATAACCCTGTCGGTAATTCTCCTGAGCAGGCATCCTGTATACCAGGGGGAGATCCTTGTGGAGTACACCGACACCCTTGAGAACCAGCAGATCGTGATCAGAGAATACGGACTGGCAGTGGACTCTTTCTACATCATCACCGGTAAAGTCGGCAGGAACCAGACCCTCTCAACCATTCTGGGCTCCTACGGCGTATCAAATGATACCATATATAAACTTACCCTGGCATCAGACGGGGTGTTTGACCTGAGAAAGATCCGGATGGGGAATCCATACAAGGTATTCTGTTCAAAGGATACCACCCACAGGATGCTTCATTTTATCTATGAGCATACACCGATTGATTACGTCATGTTCAGCCTGGAAGACAGCATCCGGGTCACACGGCAGGAAAAACCGGTCCGCCTTCAGTCCCGCGAAGTTTCCGGCATGATCACCTCCTCGCTCTGGAACACCATGCTGGATAACGGTATTGATCCGATGCTTGCATTTGAACTCTCCGAGATCTATGCCTGGAGCATTGATTTCTTTGGACTCCAGGAGGGTGATGCATTCAAGGTCTTTTACGAGGAGCAATACGTTGACAGCAATTACATCGGATTTGGAAAGATCCAGGGGGCCGTTTTTTACCATGCCGGAGAGGAATTTTATGCGGTCCCGTTTATCCAGGACAGCGTCGAATCCTATTTTGATCAGGAGGGGAACAGCCTCCGAAAAGCATTCCTGAAAGCACCCCTGCGGTATTCGAGGATCAGTTCGAGGTACTCCCACAACCGCCTGCACCCTATTTTAAAGGTCCGAAGGCCCCATCTCGGGGTTGATTATGCTGCTCCAATAGGCACTCCGGTTCTGGCCATCGGGGATGGAAAGATCATTAAAACTGGAAATACCAAGGGCAACGGGAACTGGATCAAAATCCAGCATAATTCCGTCTATGCCACGGCATACCTGCACCTGAGCCATTATGCCAGGGGAATCCAGACCGGGAGCTATGTAAGGCAGGGCGATATCATCGGTTATGTAGGCAGTTCGGGACTTTCTACGGGTCCCCACCTGGACTTCCGCTTCTACAAGAACGGCTACCCTGTGGATCCACTTAAAGTTGAAGCTCCGCCTGTTCAACCGGTCAGCGAGGAAAACCGGCCTGCCTACGACTCCCTGTTATGGCTGACCATGGAAAAACTGAACCGGATCGCCCCGCCGGATTCATCGGGGACCGGACCAGGCGGGCCTGCCTTTTCCGAAGCTTCCAGGTGAAACAGGACGTTTTAAAAGGTAACTCAGTCCAGCTCCCTTAAAAGTTTCTCAATGACAACCGGATAGTACCGGTACTCAAGCTCGTGGACCCTGGCGGCAAGGGTTTCGGGCGTATCACCGGGTTTGACCTCGCATTTCTCCTGAAGAATGATCTTCCCCGCATCATATACCTCGTTCACATAATGTATGCTGATCCCGGATTCCCGGTCCCCGTTTTCAATGACTGCTTCATGCACGTGCCGGCCGTACATCCCCTTGCCCCCGTAACCGGGCAGCAGGGCAGGATGAATGTTGACGATCCGACAGGGAAAGGCACGCAGGAGATCTGAGGGGATCAGCCAGAGGAAGCCGGCAAGGACGATGAGATCTATCCCCAGTTCCAGGAGAAGGTTGGTTATCCCGGTGCTGCCATAGAAGGTCTCCCTGTCGAACACGCGGCTTTCCACACCAAACCTGGCAGCCCGCTGGTGGACCTGAGCATCTGGTTTGTTGCTCAATACGATTGACACTTCTGCCAGTTCATTTTCCCTGAAATGAGACATGATCCTCTCGGCATTGGTGCCTGAACCGGATGCGAGTATGGCGATCCTTTTCTTTCTCATTGATCTTCAAGAATATCCAACATTATAGCGGAAATCTAAAATAGATTTTTTTCACAAATATTTATGAAAATATATGACGAAATTATTATATTTTCACATCCTTATTGATTGATTTTTGTTTGTTTTTAAGGCAGAAATACATTTCTTTGCACCGTTATTTTTAAACTTAGTATTAATTTAAATTTAAAACTATGTCTGACATTGCCGCCAGAGTTAAAGCAATCATCGTTGACAAGTTAGGCGTTGATGAAAATGAAGTTACTCCTGAAGCCAGCTTCACCAATGATCTGGGAGCCGATTCCCTTGACACAGTTGAACTGATCATGGAATTTGAGAAAGAGTTCAATATCGGGATCCCTGATGATCAGGCTGAAACCATCTCAACGGTTGGCGAGGCTACCAAATACATCGAAGACAACGTTAAGTGATTAATCCCCGACTTTCACAGGCATGGAACTGAGAAGGGTAGTGGTTACCGGACTTGGTGCCCTGACTCCTATTGGCAATAATATAAAGGAGTTCTGGCAGGGACTGAAAAACGGAGTGAGCGGATCCGACTGGATTACCCATTTCAATGCCGAAAAATACAAGACACGGTTTGCCTGTGAAGTTAAGAACTTCGATCCCACCGAGCATTTTGACAGGAAAGAGCTGCGAAAGCTCGATCCCTTTTCCCAGTATGCACTGGTGAGCGTAGAAGAAGCGTTCAGGGATTCCGGGATTGAGCTGGAGAAAATAGACAGGAACCGTGCCGGGGTGATCTACACCTCGGGGATCGGAGGCATGACCACGTATCAGAATGAACTGAAGGACTACTTCGCAGGGGACGGAACCCCTCGATTTAGTCCCTTCTTTATTCCAAAAATGATCGCCGATATTTCGGCGGGTCTTATTTCGATAAAGTACGGTTTTCGGGGACCAAACTTCGCCACCGTATCGGCCTGCGCCTCGTCTTCAAACGCCATCATTGACGCCTTTACCTACATCCGGATCGGTTATGCCGACCTGTTCTTTGCCGGCGGATCCGAAGCGACCATCCTTGAGAGCGGATATGCAGGTTTCAATGCCATGCAGGCCATGTCAACCAATAACGAGGAGTATAAAACCGCCTCCCGCCCCTTCGATAAAACAAGGGATGGTTTTGTCATGGGAGAAGGATCCGGTACCCTTATCCTGGAGGAATACGAGCATGCCCTCAGGCGAGGAGCCAAAATATATGCCGAGCTGGTGGGTTGCGGAATGTCTGCTGATGCCTACCATTTAACCGCACCTCATCCGGACGGGATCGGCGCGTCGCTTGTCATGAAAAACGCATTGAAGGACGCCGGCATGAAACCCGGTGACCTCGATTACATCAATGTGCACGGAACCGCCACTCCCCTGGGTGACATTTCAGAAGTTAAGGCAATCAAGGAGGTATTCGGGGATCATGCCTACAAGATGAACATCAGCTCCACCAAGTCCATGACCGGCCATTTGTTGGGAGCCGCCGGGGCCGTAGAGTCCATTGTTGCAATTCTTACCATGCAGAACAGCATTGTTCCCCCGACCATAAATTACCGAGTACCCGACCCGGAAGTAGACAATGAAATGAATTTTACCCTGAACAAGGCGCAGGAAAGGCAGGTGGATGTTGCACTAAACAATACCTTTGGATTCGGGGGACATAACACTTCCATTATTTTTAAGAAAATCTCCTGATTTTCGTGATTAATTCGCTTTACCAATTAATCAGAGCAGTTTTTTCAACAAACAGGGACTTTTATTTCTCACTGGTCAAGATACTGGGATTCCTGCCGGGGAACAGGCGGCTTTATGAAATTGCATTCATCCACCGGTCGGCTTCCGCTGCACTCAAGAACGGCCAGATGATTAATAACGAAAGACTGGAATACCTCGGAGATGCCATCCTGGATGCCATCATCGCAGATTACCTGTATGCCCGGTTCCCGGATCAGGATGAGGGTTTCCTGACGCAGCTCCGTTCCAAGATCGTAAAACGAAAACAGCTGAATAAACTGGCCTTCAGTCTCGGGATCTCGTCATTCCTTATATCCAGGACAAATGCGCAGCAAACCAGGGTCAACCTTCTGGGAAATGCATTCGAGGCCCTGATCGGCGCCATATACCTGGATAAGGGATACCGCCGCACTAAATTATTCATGACCAGGAAGATCCTCGGGAAATACCTGGATATTGAGCGCCTGGCCCGGAAAGAATCGGATTTTAAAAGCCGCATCATAGAATGGGCCCAGAAGAACAAACAGGAAATCAGCTTCGTTAGCCATGAAGAGACCCTTCCCGATTCACATGAAACCTATTTTTCATCCCGGGTAATTCTGGTGGATACGGAACTGGGGACCGGAACCGGGTATTCGAAGAAGGATGCCGAACAAAAAGCAGCCGAAGAAGCACTCCTGAATATCAGCCGGTAATATAACATACGCGGACAGACCATGCCGAAAAAGATCCATATCCTGAAAGAGAAGGAAAGCTATGATTTTGGCCTGATCGGCATTTCCTCCCCCGAGAATGATTACCGGATCAGCTGGATCCTGAACAATGCGAAGGGGTACCGGCTGGTAAGGCAGGAAGATCTCGAAGTCCCCCATAAACAGCTCGAGGATCTCCAGCGTTTTCACCAGTTCCAGTACTTCGATGAGGAATCCCTGCTGCTTTACCGCCTGATCTCAAATAAATCTGAAAACGGTTATCTTCTCGGGGAGTTGCCGAGGGCCGATTACCTGATCCTCGTGAGCGGGGAAATGGAAGAAGGTTTGGTAGATGCACTCGTGAAGGACCTGAACGGCCTTGAAGGAATTTCCCTGGCATTCCGCCTGGAGCCCGATTCCCTTAAATCAAGAAGGAGATTGCTGTTGTAGGAACGGAACCTACATGATCAGTTTGTATCCTTTCCCGTGGATGTTCATGATCTCCAGGGAAGGGTCCTCTTTCAGGTATTTCCGCAATTTTGTGATGTATACGTCCATGCTGCGGGCATTGAAATAATTATCGTCCACCCAGATGGTCTTCAGGGCAAAGTTCCTTTCAAGGACATTATTGGCATTGGTGCACAGCAGTTTCAGCAATTCGCTCTCCTTGGTCGTGAGCTTGTGTGTCTCCTCACCCAGGGTCAGGATCTGCTTGTTGGCATCAAAGTGGTACCGTCCGATCTCGAATTCCGTCTGCCGGGATTGCGCTCCCTTTCCACGGGTACGGCGCAGTATGGCCTCAATCCTGAACAACAGCTCTTCCATACTGAAAGGTTTGGTAATATAATCGTCCGCACCGATCGAGAATCCTTCCAGCACGTCGTCTTTCATCGATTTTGCCGTCAGGAAGATGATCGGAACTTCGGGATCGATCATGCGGATCTCCCTGGCAAGGGTGAACCCGTCCTTTACCGGCATCATAATATCCAGGATGCAGATCTCGTACTTGTTTTTCCTGAAGCTTTTATAGGCTTTGTCCCCATCGCTGAGCCAGTGTGTTTCGTAGGATTTTGCCTGAAGGTATTCCCTGAGCAGGGAGCCCAGGTTTTCATCGTCCTCGGCAAGCAGTATCCGGATTTTTTCTTCGCTCATTCAGGGGTTTTTTAATGAATTCAGCCGCTGTTATTTTGAGTTCAGGGGAATGCTTATTTCAAACTCAGTGCCCTTATTAATCTCACTTTTTAACTTTATCGTTCCCCGGTGTTCCTCCACGATCTTCTTAACGTAACTTAGTCCCAGGCCAAAACCCTTCACATTATGTATGTTCCCTGTGGGTACCCTGTAGAACTTCTCAAATATCCTCCGCTGATCCTCTTTACTGATCCCGATCCCCCGGTCCGCAACCTTTATCACCAGATGCCCGTTCCGGTTAAGGGTTGATACCCGGATCTCGGGTGCATCATTCGAATACTTAATGGCATTGTCAACCAGGTTCGAGATAACATTGGTAAAATGGACCGGATCAACCTCCAGAATGGAATCCTTTGCATCGAGCTCCCCGTTTAAGGATCCATTCCGGCTTTGCACCTGTAGCTCAAAATTAGTGATTACATTCCGGACCAGGTCATTAATATCCGTTTTTTTCCTTTTCAGCCTCACCCGGCCGCGGTCAAAAATTGCCATCTGGAGCACTTTCTCGACCTGGTAACCGAGACGTTTGCTCTCGTCACCGATGATCCTTGATATGTTGTCAAAGTTCTTGGTCTCACTTGGGATGCTCTTATCGTTCAACATCTGTGAGGCCAGTGATATGGTCGAGATCGGGGTTTTCAGCTCATGCGTCATATTGCTGACAAAGTCGTTTTTGATCTCCGACAGTTTTTTCTGCCTGAAAATGATGTATATGGTAAGGGAGAATCCCAGGATCACGACGAGGGTCAGGATCATGGAGGAAATTCCCATGAAGCCCAGCGAACGCAGCAGAAAGCTGGTACGCTTTGGAAAATATACCGAAAGATAGCCGGAACGTGAAAAAAGATCCTGGGGGAAGAGATTTGCCAAATAATACTCACTCTCCTGGTTATTGTAATAATCATCGCTTTTAAAGGCAACGTCGAGGTTATCCTTCAGGACCGCATATTCGTAATCCAGATCTATTCCATTGATGACCAGCTGGTTGTGCAGTATATGGTCCAGGACCTCCGGCTTAATGCGTTTTTCAATCGGCAAATCCGGAGCAATCATCCTGTTCATCATCCGGTCAAGGAAAATTCGGTTATCGGCCATTTTCTTCTCCATCCGGGTGATCACCTGCTGGGGATGGATAATGCTCACCTTCCCCAGCTGGCTGGTATCTATGAAAGCAAGACCCTCATTCCCCCTGATCTGGATGATCGAATCGTCAGCCACGATGGTGAATTCCTGCTTTCCACTGCCCGGTAAGGAGCGCTGGTAGATGTAGACGGACTGGTTTAAATCCCCGTCCCTTCCAATTTTGGCATTGATATCAAGGTTGTATTCCTCGATGAAGCGTGGTTCTTCGAACTGCACGTCCAGCCAGGATTCCTCCCATGTCGAATCGAGTATTTCCACTTCGTCCATGATGTGCCACATGGCTTCCCGTTCCTGTATGTCCTGCACCGTATTATAGATCGCCCGGTTTACAAGCTGGCTGAACTGCTTTTCCTTTAAGCGGTAGGCATTATTGATCCAGTACGTCTGAACGACGATCAGGAAGAGCATGGCAATGGCCATGAAGATCGATATTATCCAGAGTATCTTCTTGCTCATACGGATACAAAGATAATCCAGGCAGGAACTTCAGGTCCCCCTTTTAACAATCTTTAACATTCATTAAGTCTCTTTATATCAAAATGATCTTAGATTTGTTTGAGTCCAACCAACATTTAAAAAATCATGATAAAAAGGAATCAACTCCATGTATTCTTCGGAATTTTAATGATCCTTTTTGTGGTATACCAGCAAAGTTCGGCCCAGGATAAAAAATCGTCCAGGGTTCGGATCACTATCACGGAAAATGACCGGGTGACCTCGGACACGACCTTTGAACTGAAAGAGGGACAGGATCCCGAAATGATCAGCGAGGAGGGTGAAGAGAAAGGCGAGTACACGGTCGTCGTAGAGTCGGATGTGGATAAAGGCGGGGAGGATGTCAGGGTAGTGTAAAAGAAGGTTCGCGTCGAGGTCGGGAAAGACGATGCCAAAGCGGAAGCCGGTAAAACTGAAAAACAGAAAAAGAAGTAAATCTATTTGTGGCAAAACACATCGGGATCGTAGCCTGCAGTGTTCCGGGCGCTGCCCTCTGTTACCAGGCCATATGCAGTGAAGGGTCCGAGCTTATGGGCCAGCATGCCCACCCGGAAATCAGCATGCATACACACCCCCTGAGTGAATACATGGATTTTGTGTACAGGGACAACTGGGAGGGGGTTGCCAGGTTGATGCTGTCCTCCGCCGGTAAATTGAAAGCAGCCGGAGCCGATTTCCTGGTCTGTCCCGACAACACCATTCATGCGGCTTTCGGCGAGGTGGGAAAAAAATCACCCCTCCCCTGGCTGCATATCGCAAGGGAAACAGCCGCCGAAGCTGTGCGCAGGGGATTGAAGCGTCCTGCCGTACTTGGAACAAAATACCTGATGACCGGACCGGTCTATGCGGAAGCTTGCAAATTGTACGAATTGAAGCCTTTCATCCCCGATGAAGCCGTAAGGGAAGAGATCAACCGGATCATATTCGATGAGCTGGTGTACGGAAAGATCAGGGAAGAATCGAAGAAATATCTTCTGACAGGGATCGGGATCCTGGCCCGGGCGGGATGTGATTCCGTGATCCTGGGCTGCACGGAGTTGCCCCTGATCGTACTGCCCGAAGAATCCCCTCTGCCGGTGCTGGATTCCACACGCATCCTGGCAAGGGCAGCCCTGGAGTATTCACTCCGCAAATAATCGTCCGAATTCAAGGTTTTCTGCGTCCGTTGTATTCGTATGAATATCAATGTTTTAAACAGACCGTTTTAATAACCAATTAAATTATATATATAATACTATTGCATATTATAAAATATTATATATATTTATACCATGATCTCCCGTGAACTCCTTAAAGGAAGCCTTCGATACCTGGTGATGAACCTGCTCAGCACCGAGACACGGATGTATGGCTATGAGATCACCCGTGTGCTTGAGGAGCGGTCCCACGGGCGCCTGCGCCTTACCTTTGCGGCACTCTACCCGGTGCTGCATAAGCTGGAGGCGGAAGGAATGATGCGCACCGAAACGGAAAACGTGAACAATCGCATCCGTAAATATTACTGCCTGACGGATGCGGGTATTAAAGAAGCCGGCTCCCTTCTGAAGGAACTCCGGGAATATCTTGAAACCATGAAAGAACTGACCAATGAGTAACAGGATCCCTTCCGGGGACCATTAAACCTTAATAATCATGGCCTGTCTGACCAAAGAACAAATTGATTTTATCCGCAGCGATCTGAAAAGCAGGAATGTATCCCGGTCCTTTCTTTTCGAGGAATGGTTCGATCACGTATGCTGCGACGTCGAAACACTCCTGAACAGGGGGATGACCTTTGAAGATGCCTACCGCAAGGTAGCCGGGGAATCGAGCGATGTCGAAATCCGCACCGCCCACCGCGATGTCGAACAATTCCTGGATCACAGGTACGTGGGCATAAAAAAACTGCTTCTTTTTGCCTTCCTGGTGTTTGCCGCCAGCTGGGCCATCAACCTTAAAGGGGCAGGCAACTGGATCGGGCTGGCATCGTTCTTCGTGCTGGCAGTTGTCTATCTCAGGATCTCCCTTGATTTTCTTGGGAAACGGTTTGCACACAGGATCAACATGCTGCTTTCGGTCCTCAGCTTCCTGAGCTTTCTGGGCACACTCTCAGGTATCCTCTTGCTGTTCCTTTACCGAAATTATGGGATCAATACGGGCGGCCACGGGGTGGACCTGACCGTATTTGGCTGGTTTTTCTTTTCGCTTGTCTGCCTGTTCTACTACCTGCGTGAATACCGCACCGCCATCGAAAGGAAGGAACTTAAAAAAACTGCCTGGTTTGCCACGCTTTCGGCTTTCAATGTCTTCCTGGCTGCCGTGAGCATAGCCTCCTTCCCCCTTTACAGGTATGTTGAGGGCTACCTGTTTTACCTGATCGGATTCATACTGGGGTACAATACCCTCGCCATCCTAGTGCTGCTGTTCACACGCCTGATGAAAAATACCCTGGTCCTGAGCCTTGTTATCGGATCCTTCATGATCGTTTTCATTCATTCCCCGTTCCGGAGCAAACTTCCAGGAGGGAAACCAAAGCTGCACGAGCTTACCCTTCAGCTTATTCCCGAAAGGGATCCTGGTCAGGACAGGCTTTACATCACCATGTTTTACGACCGCTTCCCGGACAGGCCCATCACCCTTCCGCTGAAGAAAACGGGGGAGAATACCTACTCTATCAACATGCCGTCTTATGCCTATAAAGGGTATCTTTATTATGCCATTGAAAAGGATTCCGTGAATGCGGTGGAATATTTGGCCCGGCCGGTGGACCTGGATTCACTGGAACTGAAGGTCCCGCGGCAAAAGGTTTATGAACTTGAATACCACCCGGAATGAGAAGTAAAATGCGTATAATTTTTATCCTGTCCGGCATGCTGGCCATCGTGCTGATCTTCTGGGCTGCGCTGGGTTGCCTGCTGGACCTGCCCTCATTCCCGCTGGTGCTGCCCCTCAGCATTGCCGGCATCGTGCTCTTCCTTTTAGCCGGTTTCCTTAAAAACCTCGACGAGCGACGCCGGTTCAGTGAGTTTCTGGAGTCGAAGAAGCGGGATCCGGAAGTCCAGGCCATGCTGAGCAAGGAGAAGGTGGAGGCGGGGGACAAGACCGGGAGGGCGAAAGTCAAGGCTTATTTCAGGGAAGGGAATGCCGGTGTTAACTGGACCGGGGCCAGCGTGCACGGCGCCGTTCCGCAACGAAAGCTAAAAAGGATATTCCTGCCTAAAAACAGGGGATAAACCTGGTTACGGTGAATTCTCCATTGCTGCCCGGCCATGAACCAGGGCTAGACCTTGTCCTTTACCACCTTGTTCAGGCCGTGTTTCTTTGCATATTCCTTTGCCTGGTGCATGAAAGCCTGCAGCCTCAGTTCAATGGCAGTATCCTCCTGTCCGTCGTAAGGGATGCTGATGTATGGAAGATCGCCGTGATCCTTCTTAAAATCTCTCGCAACGGCGGATACCACCGTACCCGGCATGCAGGTGAAGGGAAGTATGTTTGCGATCCCGGAAATGCCGGTCCGGGCAAGTATGACGGATGTTCCAAGGTTGAGTGCCGGATCTCCGTCGTAATGCCTGTGAATGTAATTGCCGCAGTTATTCAGCATGTCGTTCACCGATATTTCTCTCGTGTCATCGTAGAGCCCATGGACGGCTTTATAAAGGGTCTTCGATGTGAGATCCTGCGCGTAGGACTGTATCCTCGATTTAATGACCCCCTTCATGTCGCCCTTCCAGCGGCTGTCACGCGTGTACCGGATAGTGGAATAGGCG
>Ga0307419_10001608_pt1 | contig 11597 bp, 11 predicted proteins | sample SalMarWE160230MG_2_FD_202512 | JGI IMG/M metagenome (GOLD analysis project Ga0307419, IMG submission 202512) | Salt marsh sediment microbial communities from the Plum Island Ecosystem LTER, Massachusetts, United States - WE1602-30 | ecosystem: Environmental > Aquatic > Marine > Intertidal zone... | reverse complement strand
CGAACGCCCAGGATCTCCGTGGTGTCAGAATCCAGTCCCGTGCGGTCGTAGGTCGCCTCCTCGCTCCACTCCTCGAGCTGCACGACGACCTCGACCCGCTTCTGCTGACGCGTGGCCCGGACGCCGAACAGCGCGCGTATGTCGATGATTCCCACGCCGCGGATCTCCATGTGGTGCTGCGCCAGCTCGTGGCCCCGGCCGATCAGCACGTCGTTCCCCCGCCGGGTGATCATCACCACGTCGTCCGCCACCAGGCGATGGCCTCGCTCCACCAGGTCCAGCACGCACTCACTCTTCCCGATCCCGCTCTTCCCCACGAACAGGAGGCCGACGCCGTACACGTCCGCCACCGAGCCGTGCACTGCGGTACGCGGTGCGAACTCGTCCTCCAGATAGGGCTTGATCCTGCGGTAGAACTCACCGGTCTTGAGGCCGGAGCGGAGGAGCGGAGTGCCGGAGCCGGCCGCCGCCTCGAGGAGCTCCCGGGGAGGCTCCAGCCCCTTGGTGATCACCAGGCAGGGCACGTCGAAGCCCAGCAGTGTGTCGACCGCCACCTCGCGCTGACCCGGGGGAAGGGAGCGCAGGTATGTGATCTCCGTCTCTCCGAGCACCTGGATGCGACGTACCGGAAAGCGCTCCGTGTAGCCGCTCAGGACCAGCCCCGGACTGGAGATCTCGGTGCCCGGAATCGAGCGGCCGAGACCTTCCTCCCCCGTCAGCAGCTCGAGGGAGAGGGACGCGGCCTTGCGGTCCAGCAGGTCGCCGACCGTGAGCGCGCTCAAGGCTCCTCCGGCTCCCCTCCCGGAACACTCACGTCCTTGAGCGGCCCCTGGTGGTCCCGGTGCCGCTCCCGGTGGCGCTTGAGCTGGCGTGACAGGCGCTCGGCCGCCTGGTCGATCGCGGTGCGGACGTCGCGCGCCTCGCCGTGCGCGTGCACGGGAGGCGACCGGTCCACGGTGGCGTGCGCGTCCACCTCCCAGCGGTTCTTCTCGTCGGTGAGGGTCACCTCCACACGCGACACGCGGGCCTCGTAGCGGGCTACGCGATCGAACTGCTCGCGCGCCAGCTGTTCGATATGCTCTGGAAGGCTCCCGTGGCGGGCCGTGACGACCAGGTCCATGCTACCTCCTGCTCCGTTGTCGGGTCGATTCAGGGATCCCGGCGCCGACTCCGGCGTCCGGTCAGGATGCGGCGGAGCGATGATTCGGTGCGAGCCGCCGTCCGCTCCCACGAGAAGCGGGCGGCGTGCCGCAGCGCCCCCCGGGACAGTCGCTCCCGTTCCCCGCGATCGGTGCACAGCCGCTCCAACCGGTCGGCCCACGCCACCGCATCCTCGTGGGGCACCAGGTAGCCGGTCTCGCCGTCGACCACCGACTCCCTCAGCCCCGGTGCGTCGCTGGCCACCGCGGGCGTCCCGCAGGCGGCCGCCTCGATGTTCGTCAGCCCCCAACCTTCCTTGGGTGAGGGGTACACCGTCGCCCAGGCCCGGCGGAGGAGATCGACCTTTTCCCATTCGGAAACGTAGCCCGCGAAGGTCACCCGCGCGGCGATGCCCTGGTCGCGTGCTACTCCCTCCAACCGGCCCCGGTCGTCCCCGGAGCCGGCCACCACGAGTCGGGCTTCCACGCCGCGATCTCGCAGGAGCGCCATGGCCCGGAGGACGACCTCGAGACCCTTGTACCGCTTCAGCCGCCCCACGTGCACGAAGGTGGGCTCCTCGAAGAGTGGCACCTCCGGGTCGGGACGGTACACGGCATGGTCGATGCCGCCGGGAATCACCTCGATTCGGTCGGGATCGATCCCGCGCCGCACCAGGTCCCGGGCCGTGCTCTCCGACACGGCGTGGAACGGGGTCTGCCGGTAGACCGGGGGAATCAGCCGCTCGGCGGTCCAGACGACCGAGGCCACCGGCCAGCTCGCCTCCCGGAAGGCCGTGGCGCCGAACAGGTGGTTCACGAGGCCCACCACCGGCTCCTCCATCCAGGCCGGCGTCAGGAGCGGCAACTTGTTGATGTTCTCGACCACCAGGTCGAAGCTCCGCTCGGTCCGGAGCTTCCGGTACACACCCCGTACGAAGAGAGGGAAGCTGTTTCGGCGCCCGGCGCGACGTACATCCATGCCATCGACGCGATCGCGCGCGGCGGCGTCCTCCCACCCAGAGACGAGGAGCGTAACCTCGTGCCCTGCCGCTGCGAGGCGCCCGAACGTCTCGTGGAGGTGGACCTCGGCGCCCCCTGCGCGGGGGTTCTTCCGGTCCTGCCAGTTGACCACCAGCAGCCGAAGCCGCTCCGGCCCATCGCCGCGATCAGCGGGCGACGACGGCGTCCTGGTAGACGGCGTCGAGGACACCGTTGACAAACCTGGGACTCTCCTTCCCGCCATATCGTTCGGCCAGGCGGATCGCCTCGTGGATGGCGACCTTCCCCGGCACGTCGTCCTGGTACAGGAGCTCCGCCGTCCCGATTCGGAGGATGTTGCGGTCGATGGCGGACAGCCTCTCCAATCGCCAGTTGGGCATGTGATCCTGGAGCGATCGATCGATCTCCCCCGGGTGGGTGGCGACCAGCTCGAGGATTCGGTCCAGGTACGGGCGGTACCGGTCCGAGACCCGCCGGTGCCCGAGCGCCGTCCCGGCATAGGCGAAGAGGTCGCTCTCCGCGCCTCGCATGTCCCAGCCGTACAGGACCTGGAGCGCCCAGCTCCGCGCCCGCGACCGCACGTGGGCGGGACGTCTCACGTCGACTGTGCCGGGGCCGGGAGCCCGTCGGCGAGCTCGCACAGCTCCGCCGCGGCCCGCGCGGCCTCGGCGCCCTTGTTGCCCACCGCGCCTCCGGCCCGCGCCTCGGCCTGCCGGGTCGTGTCACAGGTCAGGAGGCCGAAGCCCACGGCCACGCCGCCCTCCGCGGCCAGGCTGGCCAGACCATCCGTGGCGCCCCGGCACACGTAGTCGAAATGTGGCGTCTCGCCGCGGATGACGCAGCCGATCGCCACCACCGCGTCGAACCGGCGCGTCGCGGAAGCCCGCCGCGCGGCCCACGGCAGCTCCCACGCCCCCGGCACGCGCACCACCTCGATCATGTCCTCGGCCGCGCCCAACGCGAGCAGCTCCCGGCGGGCGCCCTCCTCGAGCTTTCCGGTTACCGATGCGTGGTACCGGCTGACCACCAAGCAGAAGCGGCGTCCCGCCGCGTCGGGGAGCCGGGCTCCGCCGGTCGCCTCGGAAGGCGAGGCTCTCACGAGGAGCCCAGGAGGTGCCCCAGCTTGTCCCGCTTGGCCTCCAGGTAGCTCTCGTTCTCGTCGGTCGTGTCGGTCTCGAGGGGCACCCGGCCGGTGATCTCGAGCCCGAAGCCCTGGAGGCCCGAGAGCTTCTTGGGATTGTTGGTCATGATCCGGATGGAGTGCAGACCGAGGTCGGCCAGGATCTGCGCCCCGATACCATAGTTCCGAAGGTCCGGCGGAAAGCCCAGCACCTCGTTGGCCTCGACCGTATCGTGGCCGCGGTCCTGCAGCTCATAGGCCCGCAACTTGTTGAGGAGACCGATCCCCCGCCCCTCCTGGTCCAGGTAGACGATGACCCCCGATCCTTCCTCGACGATGAGCTCCATGGCCCGGTGCAGCTGGTCGCCGCAGTCGCAGCGCAGGGACCCGAACACGTCCCCGGTGAGGCACTTGGAGTGCACGCGCACGAGCACATCCCTCCGATCCCTCACCTCGCCCCGCACGAGCGCCACGTGCTCCCGGTGGTCCACGTCGTTGCGATAGCCGACGATGGTGAACTCCCCGTAGGGGGTCGGCAGCCGCGACTCGGCCACCCTGTGGATGAGACGCTCGTGGCTCAGTCGGTAGGCCACGATCTGGGCCACGGTCACGAAGCGGACGTCATGTCGGCCGGCGAACGCCTCCAACTGGGGACGGCGCGCCATCGTTCCGTCCTCGTTGAGGATCTCACAGATCACGCCGGCCGGCTGCAGCCCCGCCATACGGGCCAGGTCCACCGAGGCCTCCGTCTGGCCGATGCGCTGCAGCACGCCGCCGGGCTTGGCCCGGAGCGGAAAGACGTGCCCCGGTCGGAGCAGGTCGGAGGGACGAGACTCCGGGTCCAGGGCCACCTGGATCGTCCGGGCCCGGTCGTGGGCGCTGATTCCGGTCGAGACACCAAAGTCGGGGCGCGCGTCGATGCTCACCGTGAACGCGGTCTCGTTGGGATCCGACTTTCGACCGTCGGCCATCAGCGGCAGGTCGAGGCGGTCGGCGATCGACGGGGCCAGGGTGAGACAGATCAGGCCCCGTCCATGGGTGGCCATGAAGTTGATGCGCTCGGCCGTGATGAGCTCGGCCGCACAGACCAGGTCCCCCTCGTTCTCCCTGTCCTCATCGTCCGCCACGATGACGAGCTCGCCGCGGCGGATCGCGGCGATGGCGTCCTCGACGCTGTCGAAGCCCATGCCTCAGCTCTCGGTGCCGGAGGGTTCGGCGTTCGCGGAGACGGCGGGCCCTCCCCCCCGCCGATCTCCCGTGGACAGCCTCTCCAGGTACGGCTGGACGAGCCCGTGCACGTACTTACCCACGAGGTCGGCCTCGAGGTTCACCCGTCCTCCCGGCTCGAGGTCGGGAAGCGTCGTGTGCGACCATGTATAGGGGATGATGGCCACCTCCGCGACCGGGCCCAGGAGGTCGCTCACGGTGAGGCTGATGCCGTCTACGGTGAGCGAGCCCCGAGGCACGGTGACGGCCGCCACGTCCGGCGTCATCCGGATGCGAAGGAAGCGCGTCTCGCCCGCTTCGCGGAGCGCCAGCAGCTCCCCCACGCCGTCCACGTGCCCCTGGACGAGGTGTCCGCCCAGGCGGTCGCCGACCCGCAGCGCCCGCTCCAGGTTCACTCGGTCACCCGGCTCGAGAGAGCCGAGGGTCGTGCGGGCCAGCGTCGTTCGGATGGACTCGAACGCGAAGGAAGCCCCGTCCGCGGCCGTCACCGTCTGGCACACGCCGCTCACGCTCACGCTGGCCCCCGGCTCCAGCCCGTCCGACACCTCGCAGGCCACCCGGAAGCGCAGGCCGCCCTCGTGCGGCTCACGCTTCACGACCCGGCCCACCGCCTCCACGAGTCCAGTGAACATCGCGCCTCCTCTCGCGGCGGTCCTCAGTCGGCGGCCGTCTCCGGGCCCGGTCCCTCGAGCACCTCGGTCAGCTCCCGGCTGTCGAGCGCCATCCGTGTGTCCTGGCCGAGCGGAGCGCGCTCGGCGACCCGCCACTCGCCGGGCGTCGACGCCGCGCCCCCGAACCCCGCCGGGGCCCCGGCCCCGAACAACACCGGCGCGACGAGGAGGTGGAGTCGCTGCACTCTCCCGGCCTCGAGGAGCGAGCGGGCCACCCGGCCGCCTCCTTCCGCCAGTACCGTCCCCACACCCTGCTTCGCCAGGCGATCGAGCGCACCCCCGACCGAGAGGCCGCCCGGCCCCTCCGGCGTTTCGATGACCCGAGCCCCGGCGGCCTCGAGCCGGTTTCGGCGCTCGGCCGGGGCGCCCGGCGCGCACAGGATCCAGGTGGGGACCTCGCGCGCGCTCCCCACGAGGCGGGCGCGGGGAGACACGGAGGCCTCCGAGTCCAGGACGACCCGCACCGGCGGCCGGCGGGGCTCGATGTCGCCTCGCACCGTGAGGAGAGGATCGTCGGCCGCCACCGTTCCACGCCCCACGAGGATGGCGTCGAAGCCGGCCCGCAGGCGATGGACCCACGCGGACGCGTCCGGGCCCGTCACCGTCGTCCGCACGCCCGGCTCCCGGGCCAGGGCCCCATCCAGCGACAGCGCCAGCTTGAGCGCGACGAAGGGCGGGCGGCGGAGCCGATTCCACAGGTAGTGGGAAAGGAGCCGGGCGCAGACCTCCGGCTCGACCCCGGTGGCGACCACGACCCCGGCGGCCCGCAGCACCGCGGCGCCGCCTCCCGCCTCCAGATCGGGATCCAGGCAACCCACCACCACACGGGTCACCCCGGCCGCCGCCACGGCCGGGGCGCAGGGCAGGGTCTTCCCGGTGTGCGTGCAGGGCTCGAGCGTGACGTACAGCGTCGCGCCGGCCGCCTCGGCGCCGGCCCTCGACAGGGCCATCACCTCCGCGTGAGGACCCCCGAACTCGGCGTGCCATCCCTCGCCGACCACCCGGCCCTCGCGCGCCACGACGGCCCCGACCATCGGGTTCGGCGCCACCCGCCCCCACCCGCGGCGTGCCAGCTCCGCCGCCCGCCGCATGAGCCGGCGGTCGACCTCCGGTCCGGCGGCCGGCCCCGCGCTCACGCGGCCGGCTCGAGCCGCACCCGGCCCGAGCCGCGCACCAGCTCCCCGCACGCGAAGGTCGGGCAGCCCGCCGCCTCGACCGCCTCCCGCACCGCGCCCTCGTCCACCTTCCGCACGACGGCGACCATGCCGACGCCCATGTTGAAGGTGCGATACATCTCGTCCCGGGACGTCCCGCCGAGCTCGGCCAGCGAGCGGAATTCGGCCGGAGGCTCCCAGCTCCGGGTGTCCACGACCGCGTCGAGGTCGGCCGGCAGCACGCGGGACAGGTTGCCCGGCAACCCGCCGCCGGTGATGTGCGCCAGGGCGCGGATGAGGCCGGCCTCGCTCGGTCCGCGAACCGCCTCCAGGTAGGAGCGGTGGATCCGGAGGAGCACCTCGCCCACGGTCAGCCCCAGGCCCGGCCAGGCATCCCCCGTGTCCAGCCCCAGCTCGCCGAACAATAGCGCGCGCGCGAAGCTGTAGCCGTTGGTGTGGAGACCCGAGGAGGCGAGTCCCACGAGGCGGTCCCCCTCCCGCAGGTCCCGGCGAGCCACCTCCGGGAACGCCACCCGGCCCACGATGAACCCGGCCAGGTCGTATTCTCCGTCCGGGTAGGAGTCCGGCATCTCCGCCGTCTCGCCCCCCAGGAGGGCGCAGCCGTTCCGGCGGCAGCCCCGGGCGACGCCCTCGACCACCGCGACCGGGATGTCGGGATCCAGGCGGCCGCAAGCGAAGTAGTCCAGGAAGAAGAGCGGCACCGCCCCCTCGGTGAGGATGTCATCCACGCAGTGGTTGACCAGGTCTTCCCCGACCGTGTCGTGGCGCCGAGCCCGGAAAGCCACCCGGAGCTTGGTGCCGACCCCATCGGCGCTCGCCACCAGCTCTCCCCCCTCCTCGAGCCGGAACCGCCCGCCGAAAGAGCCGAACGCCGCACGCACGCCGGACGTCCGGGTCGACTCCACGAGCTCGCCCAGGCGGCGCTTCACCGCCTCGGCGGCGCCCCGGTCGACCCCCGCGTCCCGGTAGCTGAAGCCTGTCTCGCTCACGGCGCTACCGTCCTCACGCTCGGGCCGGCATCTCGTGCTCGAATCGCGTCATCTCCAGGAACGACTGCACCCGGGCTCCGACCTCGTGCAGGGACAGGTCCCCGAGTCGGCCCGGTCCGAACGCCTCGCAGGCGAAGGAGCCGAGCGCGCAACCGAACACCACCGCGCGTCGGAGCTCGGCCTCCCGCAGCGAATCGGCCCGGGCCAGCTGTCCCAGGAGGCCGCCGGCGAACGCGTCACCCGCGCCCGTGGGATCGAAGATCTCCTCGAGCGGGAAGCCCGGCACGAAGAAGACGCCGTCCTCGTGGAAGAGCACCGCTCCGTGCTCGCCCTTCTTGATGACGACGTGCCGCGGACCGCGCTCCAGGATCCAGCGGGCGGCACGAGCCAGGTTGTGGTCCTCGGACAGCTCCCTCGCCTCGGCGTCGTTGATGACGAGCATGTCGATCCGGCCGAGGAGCTCGAGTAGCGCATCCCTGTCCCGCTCGATCCAGTAGTTCATCGTGTCGCAGGCCACCAGACGCGGCTCGTCGACCTGGTCCAGGACCCGGAGCTGGAGCGCGGGATCGATGTTGCCGAGGAAGATCCAGCGGGCCGTGCGGAACGACGCGGGCACGGTGGGCTCGAAGTCGGCGAACACGCCGAGCTCGGTGCTCAGGGTGCGCCTGGCGTTCAGATCGTACTCGTACACGCCCGACCAGCGAAAGCTGCGGCCTTCGGCCACCTCCAGCCCCGACAGGTCGGCGCCCCGTTCGTGGAGGAAGGCGAGGCGGTCCAGCGGGTAGTCGTCCCCGACGACTCCGACCAGCTGGACGCGTCCGAACAGAGATGCGGCCGCACCGAAGTACACGGCCGAGCCGCCCACCACCTCCTCGGCCTTCCCGAAGGGTGTCTCGACCGTGTCGAGGGCCACGCTGCCCACGACCAGGATGTCCGCTCGACGATCCGCCGCTCCCTCTTCGGCCATGCTCAGTCCGCCTCCCCTTCCGACGCTCCGCCGTCTCTCTCCATGTGCTCGGGCGCCGTGAGCCCGAGGAGCTCGAGCCCGTTGGCCAGAGTCACCTGGACGGCCCGAGCGAGCCCCAGACGCCCGTTCCGGGCCGGCCCTTCACACAGTACGCGGAGGGCGGGATCCTGGTTGCCGGTGTGGTACCAGGCGTTGGCCAGGCCGGCGGCCTCCTCCAGATAGGCGCACACCTGGTAGGGGGCTCGAGAACGCGCAGCCCCCTCGACCACTTCCGGGAAGCGCAGGAGTGCCCGCGCCAGCGCCCGCTCGTGCCCGGTCCCGAGGGAGCCGAGATCCTGGTCCGACGGATCGATCGCCCCGGCGTCGATCCCCCCCTTCGCGAACACCGAGCACATGCGGGCGTGCGCGTACTGGACCTTGTAGACCGGGTTGGCCTCCGACCGGTCCAGGGCCAGATCCAGGTCGAAGCTGAGCGGCGCCTCGGCCCGGCGCATGAGGAAGAAATAGCGCGCCACATCCGGCCCCGTCTCCTCGAACAGCTCCCGGAGGGTGACGAAGGTGCCGGCCCGCTTGCTCATGCGCACCTCCTCCCCGCCCCGCATCACGGTCACGAGCTGCAGGATGACCACCTCGAGGAAATCGCGTCCGAGCCCGACCGCTTCCAGGGCCGCCTGCATGCGGGCCACGTGGCCGTGATGATCCGCCCCCCACACGTCGATGGCGAGATCGAAGCCCCGCTCGGCCTTGTCCAGATGGTAGGCAATGTCGGGAAGGAAGTATGTGTAGCTCCCGTCGCTCTTCACGAGCACCCGGTCCTTCTCGTCCCCGAACCGACTCGTGGCGAGCCAGGTGGCTCCCTCCTCCTCGTACAGGAGCCCGGCGGCCGCCAGGCGCTCGAGGAGACGCTCGATGGCCCCGTCCTCGTACAGACGGCTCTCCTCGCTCCAGGTCGCCATGCGCACGCCGAAGGCGGCCAGGTCCTCCTCGTGCTCGCGGCGCAGGAGCTCCGAGGCGTGCGCGGCGAACCACGCCGAGCGCTCCTCCGGCGTCATGGCCTCGAGCCGGCCCGCCCCGGCCTCCTCGCGCAGCCTCACGGCGAGCTCGCGCACGTAGCCGCCGTGGTAGCCGCCGTCGGGGATCTCCGCTCGGTGACCCAGGAGCTCCTGGTAGCGCGCTTCGACCGAGGCGCCCAGGAGGTCGATCTGCCGACCCGCATCGTTGACGTAGAACTCGCGAACCACCTCGTCGCCGGTCCAGTCGAGCAGAGTCGCGATCGCGTCGCCGAGCGCGGCTCCGCGTCCATGCGCGACGTGCAGCGGGCCGGTCGGGTTGGCCGAAACGAACTCCACGTTCACCCGGCGCACCTCTTCGGGGAACCGGTGGCCGTAAGACGGACCCGCATCGAGGATGGCGCGCAAACCCTGGAAGTAGACGCCGTCGGTGAAGCGGAAATTCAGGAAGCCGGGTCCGGCCACGTCTACGGTGGCGACCGGCGCCTCCGACATGTCCAGCGCGCCCCGGATCGCCTCCGCCACCTGGCGCGGCGGACGGGCGAGCCGCCCACCGAGGACGAGCGCCGCGTTGGAGGCCACGTCGCCGTGCGAGGGATCGCGCGGGCGCTCGAGCTCGGGCTCGAAGTCGTCCGGCGCTCCGGCCACCCGCGCCGCCCGAGCGAGCGCCTCGGCCAGGCGCCGCCACGGCTCCACCATCGGATCGGGGCCGCCCGCCACGGCGCCGGCCCGGACCGGTGGGGCGTCAGTCATGCTTGTCGCCGCCCCCGGACTTCTTGTCCCCGGGTCCGGCCTCGCCCCCCTCCTTCCCCGCCTTCCTGGGCGGAGACCGGTAGTCGGTGGCGTAGAAGCCGGGCCCCTTGAACAGGAGGCCCGCCCCGGCCGAGATCTGCTTCTCGACCGCCGCCTCGCCGCACTCGGGACACACTCGCACCGGCCGGTCGTTGATCTTCTGGAAGCGCTCGAACGCGTGTCCGCACGCCGTACAGCGGTATTCGTACGTAGGCATGACGCTCCTCGTTCTCCGGCGGGACTCCTGCGGACCCGCCGTCCTCACTCGTCCCGGTACTCTCCCCACGCCTCGCGCAGGACGTCGCTCACCTCCCCGAGCGTCGCCCGCCGGCGGACCGCGGCCAGGATGGGGGTCACGAGCTCCCCTTCCCCAGCCGCGGCCTCCGCCAGGCCGATCAGGGCCTCCCGGACCGGGGCCTCGTCCCGCCGGGCCCGGACCTCGTCGAGGCGCGCGCGCTGCTCGCGGGCCAGCCCCTCGAAGTCCGGGAGCTCGATTCGGGGCTCGGGCTCCTCCGCATCGCGGTGGACGTTCACCCCCACGACCTCGGTCTCACCCGCCTCGAGCTCGCGCTGGAAGCGATAGGCCGCCCCGTGGATCTCCTCCTGCATGAAGCGGATGGAGCGGGCCGCGCCCCCGGCCTCCTCGATCCTGTGCAGGTACTCGCGGGCCTCCTCCTCGATCCTGTCGGTGAGGGCTTCGACGTAGTAGGACCCGGCCAGCGGATCCACCGTGCTCGCCACCCCAGACTCCGATGCGAGCACCTGCTGCGTGCGGAGCGCCAGACGGGCGGCCTCGGCCGACGGGAGTGCCAGCGCCTCGTCGAAGCTGTTCGTGTGCAGCGACTGCGTGCCGCCCAGCGTGGCTGCCAGCGCCTGCACCGTGACCCGCACAACATTGTTGCGCGGCTGCTGCGCCGTCAGGGTGGAGCCGGCCGTCTGGGTGTGGAACCGCAGGCGGCAGCTGGCGTCGGAGGCCCCGTACCGATCGCGCATGAGGGTGGCCCACAGGCGGCGTGCGGCCCGAAACTTGGCGACCTCCTCGAGCAGGTCGTTGTGGGCGGCGAAGAAGAAGCTCAGCCGGGGGGCGAAGCTCTCCAGCTCCAGCCCTCGCCCCAGGGCGCGCTCCACGTACTCGAGGGCGTCGGCGATCGTGAAGGCAAGCTCCTGCACGGCCGTGCAACCGGCCTCGCGCATGTGGTAGCCGCTGATCGAGATCGCGTTCCAGGACGGCAGCTCGCGGGCGCAGAAGTCGAACAGGTCCGTGACCAGGCGGAGGCTGGGCTCGATGGGGTAGATGTAGGTGCCCCGAGCCACGAACTCCTTGAGGATGTCGTTCTGCACCGTGCCTCGAAGCCGCCGGCGCTCGACGCCCTGCTGCTCCCCCACAGCCACGTACATGGCCAGGAGGATGGCCGCCGTGGCGTTGATCGTCATCGAGGTGGAGACGCGCCCGAGAGGGATCTCCCGGAAGAGCCGCTCCATGTCATCGAGGGTGTCGATCGCCACGC
>Ga0307419_10001606_pt1 | contig 11605 bp, 11 predicted proteins | sample SalMarWE160230MG_2_FD_202512 | JGI IMG/M metagenome (GOLD analysis project Ga0307419, IMG submission 202512) | Salt marsh sediment microbial communities from the Plum Island Ecosystem LTER, Massachusetts, United States - WE1602-30 | ecosystem: Environmental > Aquatic > Marine > Intertidal zone... | reverse complement strand
TAGTCTGAATGAATTTACGTCTGTCTGTTTTCATTTTCTTGTTAAACTTTGTGATTATATATTCTGAACTTGTTACAAAGCATTGATTTAAAAAAAAGGGAGAAAATATATGAGTAAGACTCATTATTTCCTCCCTACCTTAACCTAACTAACCAACCCAACCGAATGATCTTCGGTATTAACCAATCTATCATAATCATGTCTGACGCTTTTTTAACAGACCAAGTTCTTTTTCAATTTGTTCCAAAGGCCTACCTTTTGTTTCGGGTATCCAGATCAATACAAAAAAGAATGCCATAATACTTAGTACGCCAAACATTCCAAATAAATAGTGCAATCCCAGGCTGCCTTGAATTACAGGAGCCAAATAGACTGTAATGAAAGTACACAACCAGCTGACAGCTGTGGAAAACGACATTGCCATTCCTCTTATCCTGTTCGGGTAAATTTCTGAAATAACTACCCACATGATAGGTGCAAAAGAAGCAGCAAAAAAAGCTATATAAACAAGCAAGGCAATCAGTACAGCAATTCCGTTTTGCACCGGTTTTGCAAATTCAAAAAACAAATAAGCTAAAGAAATGCTCATCCCAAGTGCACCCCATATCAGCAAGACTTTCCGGCCTTTTCTATCAACCAGCCAGAGAGCCACTATCGTCATAAGAAAATTCACTAATCCCACAACAATAGACTGGAATAATGAATTATCAGTTGCTGAACCCGCCGCCTGAAAAATGTTTGGAGCAAACATAATGACAGCATTTATCCCGGTAATTTGTTGAAAGGCAGCTAATAATGTTCCAATCAATACAATCTTCCCGGTTTTGTTTTTAAAAATCTCTGTTAAACTTATTTTACTTTCACTTTTTTCAACTGATATTATTTTCTCCATTTCAGGCAGTTCATCATCTATTAATTTCTGACCGCCAATTTTTCGCATCACATTTATCGCCTCGTCTTCCCTGTTCTTAGACAGAAGCCATCTTGGACTTTCCGGTAAAGATGTTAAAAGGAACACAAGGTAGACTACTCCAAATACAGATGGAACTGCAAGCATATATCGCCAGCTGTTATCACCCAATCCGAATAATAAATAATCCAGCACATAAGCTAGCAATATACCGAATGTTATGGCAAACTGATTCATTGAAACCAGCCTCCCCCGATTATAAGCCGGCGATATTTCAGAAATATACATAGGCCCGACTACCGATGTCATTCCAACAACCAATCCGGAAAGCAAACGGAAAGTAATCAATAAACCAGATGAACTTGCCAATGCACAACCAAGTGCAGATACTATGTATAAAAGTGCAGTGGTGATCATTATTTTCTTCCTGCCGAATTTTTCCGTGAAACTTCCGGTAAAAAGAGCACCAATAAGGCAACCGATAGTTAAAAGAGCTGCAACGGTTCCTAAACCGCTATCATTTAAACTGAATTTACTTTTTATCATATCCACAGCTCCTGAAATTCCGGCCATATTCAGACCGAAAAGTAAGCCCCCGTTAATAGCAACAAATACTATCCAATATAAGTACTTCTTATTCATGTATATTTTTGTAAAACAATATATTAAACCAATATTTTTTGTATGTATTATTTACTAAAGCCATCTGGCCTGTACTTATGATAGAGTGTTATTCCCAATATTCCAAATTGTGTGATTCAATTATTTCCGGAATTTCACTTTGCTTGTATGTTGGTGTCGCCCCTGTCATAGTCGCAACAAGTGCACCCGTAGCACATGCATATTCCAATGATATATCAAGTGATTCTCCGGCCAGGTATTTGGCAAGGAAACCTGCCAGAAAAGCATCCCCGGATCCGACTGTGTCTTTTACTTTAACATTAAATCCGGAATGTTCAATAAATTGTCCGTGACTATAAATTAACGCTCCGGCAGCTCCTCTCGTAACGCATATTATTTCACAATGATATTTATCTGAAAACCATTGTGTCAGATCTTTTTCACTATAGTCCTTGCCATACCATCCGGCTATGATTTTGATCTCATCATTATTCAGTTTTGCGATAGAGGCACTTTCGAGAAGCTTTTCAACAACCTTTTTATTATAATAGGGTGCTCTGAGGTTTACGTCGATAAGTTTAAGGCAGCTATTTCTTTTCAGGATGCTTAATATCGTACTTCTGGTAAAAGTGTGTCTCGCAGCCAATGTGCCATATATGATAGCATCAGCCTTGCTGGCAGCATTTTTTAACTCTTGTGTAAGTACGATCCTATCCCAGGCAACATTGTCCACAATTTCAAATCTCACATCATTACCGTCAGATCCCAGATGTACTTCTACTGTACTGGTGGGTAATTTATCATCAACCTGTATTAATCCAGTGTCCAGGCCCTGTTGTTCAAGATAGTTTTTAAGATCGATCCCTAATAAATCATCTCCAATTTTGCCTGCAAATCTTGCTTCCATCCCGAATTTTTTCAGGTGGAGAGCAACATTCATCGGAGCCCCTCCCTCTTTGGCACCTTCAGGTAGCAAGTCCCAGAGAATCTCGCCTACACATAGTATTTTTTTCTTTGTTTTCGTGGTTTTGTTATTAAAACCAGCAGATGCTGTCATTAAATTAATAAATTTAAAATTACCAGTTGAATGCTAGTTTGAACAGTTAAAATATGTTCATAATGGCATAATAAATGTGCCAGCCACGGTGGAGTAAAAAGTTACTGGATAAAAACTATTCAATATAGTATGAAAAACCGGTCATTTTTTAAAAATAATATCTGAAGGGGAAGATTATTACTAATATTCATGTAAAAGCAGGAAGCTGAAAAACAGATGATTTATATGCAATATAAAAATTGGCAAATATGTAATTCCTTAATGAAGGAAATATTGACAGAATCATATTTAGGTGATTTAAAATTTATATTTCAAGATTTAAAATACTTTTGTATAAAGTTAGTAATGAAACATTTTTAGAACAGGATAAATTAATAATTATAAAATAGAGTATGCACATCTGTTTTTCATATTTGAAAAGGTGCTTAGTAATTATACTTATTCTGATGACCGGTTGCGTTAAGGAAAGGGATCGGAATGCCGGGAAAAAGATGGTCATTGGTTTTTCTCAGTGCACAATGATTGATGAATGGCGACAGGCTATGGTTGAAGACATGAGGAGGGAAATCACATTTTATCGTGATTTAAACATTGAATTGATTATAAAGGACGCGGGAGATAACAATGATAAACAGATTGCAGATATTAACGAATTGGTTTCAAAAGGAATTGATCTGTTAATTGTAAGCCCTAATGAAGCAGAACCTCTTACACCAACTGTGGAAAGAGTTTTTAGTGAAGGAATACCTGTAATAGTTGTTGACAGGAAAATAAATTCAACAAAATATACAGCATTTATTGGAGCTGATAATCTTGCTATCGGCAAAGAAGCAGGATATTTTGCAGGAGAATTATTAAAAGGAAAAGGAAAAGTGTTGGAAATTACAGGACTAAAAGGCTCTACTCCAGCCAAAGAAAGGTCTGCAGGATTCCATGAGATAGTTGACAAATTACCAGATATCAGTACAGTAAAAGCCATTGAAGGAGCCTGGCTGGAAAGTAAAACATTAAAATTGACAGATAGTTTATTCAGGGTATTTAACGATTTTAACCTCATATTTGCTCACAATGATTTCATGGCAAATGCCGCCTCAAAATCTGCAAGAAAATATAATCTCAAACCTTATATTATAGGTGTTGATGGGATGAATACCCCTACCGGTGGTGTCAGTATGGTGATTAACGGATTTATTGATGGCACTATTCTTTATCCTTCAGGAGGGGATAAAGCAATTCAAATTGCGATTCAGATACTTACTGGAAAACCATATGAGAAAAATATTGATTTGAGCACTTACAGAATTGACAACACAAATGCAAGGACTTTGTGGCTTCAAGGGCAGCAGTTAAAAGATCAACAAGACAAAATCGACAAACAAAGTGATCAGTTAAATTTAATGTCTGATGCCCTTAAAAAAAGAAGGACATTGTTGCTTTTAACTTATACCACAATAATTCTGTTGGTCCTTATAGTAAGTCTCATACTGAGATCGTGGAGACATAAGAATAAGATGAATAAGATCCTCGACGAGAAGAATAAAACCATAATTAAACAGAATGAAATTATTACAAAACAGCGTGACGATTCTCTCGACCTTCTCATAGTTGCAGAGGAGGCCAGGGAGAATAAACTGCGACTTTTTACAGATTTATCACATGAGCTTAGAACTGTTGTTACCCTGATTATAAATCCTATTCAGGATATTCTTAATCTGGTCCACGACGAATCTGTCAGAACAAAAATTCTCGTACTGCAAAGGAGTACAGAAAGGCTGGCGCGTCTCACAGACGGAATTTTAAAGTTCCGAAGTATTGAAAATAATAAATATCATTTGACTTTTTTCAGCGGTAACATAGCACAGTTCATAACTAATATCGTTGAAACTTTTCATGAACAGGCAGAAAAGAAAAATATTAATCTTAAGTCGGAAATCGAAAACGAATTATATGCCGAATTTGATGTGGGTGTGATCGAAAAAGTCATGTATAATCTTCTTTCCAATGCGATAAAGTTCAGCAACAGGCCAGGTGACACTACAGTATCTCTAAAATCTGAAAATTCAAAAATCGTTATAACTGTAAAAGACTGTGGCATAGGCATTCCAAAAAATGAATTACCTTTTATTTTTAATCGATTTTATAAAATCAACAATAAAAATAATACTTCTGAAAATGACAATATTGGAATTGGATTAGCATTGAGTAAAGAATTAATTCAATTACACGGAGGTAAGATTACTGTGGAAAGTATTGAGAATCGCGGAACAAGTTTTACTATCACAATACCGCAGTTTCATAAGAAACCTGATTCTAAAACTAATAATAATCAGATAACGGATCTTAGTTTTGATTTTTCTCACAAGACTGATAAAAACAAAACAGTACTTGTTGTAGAGGATAATTCGGACCTGATAATGGTGATAACCGATATTCTCAGCAAATTCTATAATGTCATTTCAGCAAATAATGGGAAAGAAGGGCTTGATGTTGCCATCAGAAGGCTGCCGAATCTTATATTAAGTGATATATTGATGCCGGTAATGGATGGAATGAAGATGTGCATCGAGATCAAAGAAAATCCATTAACATGTCATATACCGGTTATCCTGTTAACTGCCATAGATTCTGAAGAAAACATGATAAAAGGTTTTGATATAGGAGCTGATGCATATATTACCAAACCGTTTAATGAATACCTTTTACTATCAAATATAAAGAGTCTGATAGAAAGCAGGGAAAAAATGCAGCAATTCTTTTGCCCTTCACCATACTTCAGAGAACTACTCCAAACAAAAGATATGGCTGAAGGGGATTTCATAAAAGATTGTCTTAATCATATTTATGAAAACCTTGAGAATGAAAATTATACGTTAGAGAATCTGTCTAAGAACATGAATATGTCACGATCTTCTCTATACCGTAAAATAATTGAAGTGACAAAGCTTCGACCAGTTGATTTTATTAAAAAAGCCAAATTAAACTATGCAGCTAAGCTGATATTATCAAATGATACCTGGAATATAAATGAGATTTCATGGAGATCAGGTTTTTCAGATGCTAAATATTTCAGCAAGTGTTTTTATAATGAGTTCCGAATAAACCCCAGTCATTTTTCCAAAGATTATCTGAAGGCTGAACACATAACTCTAAATAAATGATTGGACTATTGAGTTATATCATAGAGGGAAGTTAAATCCTTTAACGGATATCACGAATGAGTGGAGGGGTACGGTAAAATTTTGAGCTTGTAAATATTTTTTTTTTATTCCTTCATTTGATTGTGTTAATAATAATTACTCCGTTTGAACCTCTTACTCCATACATAGCTGCAGCACTACCTTTCAGAACATCGACTGATTTAACAATATTGGGTTGTATAAAACCAATCGATTCCATAAAAACACCGTCGACAACGAACAGAGGATCCGAACCTCCAATTATTGTTGATGAACCCCTGATGTAAACTTTTTCTCCAATTACCTCTACACTTGGTAATTTGCTGCGAAGCAGATCATATATATTATTATATGATGAATAATCTGTTTCTGTAACATCTATTTTATCTGCCGACTGTGTAAAATGGTCCTTTTTAACAACACCATAGCCTGTATCTAATACTTTATCAGGCTCTTTTTTATTCTGTATCTCATTCTGATGAATAGATGATTCTTCAAGAATGAAACTGATCGAGGTGCGGCCTTCAATTGGTATTGCTGTCGAAACTCCGTTCAAAGTAAATACTGTTATAATTTTACAATCAGGCTTTACTTTTACTTTATAGTAACCATCGGCATCGGTCACTATACCGGTATTTTTATCGTCGAGCAGGATCATTGCCCCAACAACAGGATTATCATTTGAATCCTTAACATATCCGGTAACTTTGAATTTCTTGTTTGATTTCTGGGCATCTGTATTGTGGATAGCAAACAGTGCCGGGATAAGCAGGAGGATAAATTTAAGTTTCATAGCAAAATTGCTTCAGATTATTGTATTTACTCCCAAATATATGACATTTATGGCAATATTGTAATAAGAGTGGCAGAAGTGACAGAAATGTCGTAATCTGTTGTAGGTATCTACTTCTATGCCACATAAACTATAATCGATTTCTTTATTTGTGTATCAAACAAAATATCTTGTAATAAAAACTGAAAAGGATGAATTACAGATAGAATTCGTTATGTAATAACTGAATTTATTGAAGTAATTATTCGTATTAAGCTTTCCGGGTTTTTCAAATCTTTTTCAAAAAAATTCGATTTTTGTTCCGCCAGTTGAGAAGACAGGAGAGAGTGAGTGAGAGAAGGGGAGAAAAATAAAATCAAATGAATCTATTCCGAAATCACCATTGATGTTACGGGCATGCAAGCCATAATGCCGTATAAAATGGACATGGACATGGCCGGCGGACAATTCCTTTATGTTATTATAGCTGGTTACAACATCATCATACGATTGTGCCGTATCCTGCTCGTAGAAATAGTATTTCATTCCTGCCAGCTTTGCATTTTCAAAAGCAGGTTTAAAGTCGATATTTCCCTTTCCTACAGGCACAATAGTATTGGGAGCAAGGTCAAACTCCTTCACATGGAACAGCGGGAATCTTCCCGGGAAGCTGTCTTAAAGGAAGGGATCCTTTAAATTTGGAACCTGAAATTTGGAACCTGGAATTTTTTATTCTCTAATATCAGAACTTTTTGTAAATTGCATTTCATAAACAGGCTGAAAAAACTGACCAAATGGAAAAAGTTCATATTTTGCCAACAAACACAATCCCTGAGTATATTCTTGATCCTGCAGGAACCATCAAGATAAAAGGCCGGGCAATTGATGAAAGCAGAAGAAATGCTCCTGAACAGATCAATGACTGGATCGATGCCTATATTCTCGATCCGGCTGAAACAACAAAAGTCACTATTGCGCTGGAATTCCTGAATAGTTTTAATACGATCATCTTAACCAATACCCTGAAGAAGATCACTCAGGTTATTCAAACCCGCAAAAAACTGGTCATTCAATGGTATTATGAGGAGGATGACATTGATATTTTTGAGCGCGGTGAATATATTTCATCTCTTATAGGTGTACCCATTGAATTTATTGCAACCGATAGAATTTCCGATTGCTAAATTCCATGTTTTCTGCATTTTACAGACTTGTGGCGTAAAATTCACATCTCCAGCCATTACCGAATAAAAAATGAAAGAGAAGAATCGTTCGAACAGGGAATCCTTCAAAGTTAAAGGTGATGAGATCTTGGATAAAATCAAGGAGATTATCAGGGAGGGGAATGCAAGAAAGATCATCATTAAAAACGAAAAGGATGAGATCATCATGGAATTCACCCTTACAATAGGCGCCATAGGAGTTGTTGTTGCCCCGATATTTGCTGCCGTGGGAGTGATAGCAGCACTGGCAACGGATTGTACGATTATTGTTGAAAAACACGATCAGGAGAAGAAAAGTAAATGACTTAAGATCCAGTCGGATTAAGTTCGTAGCTGAATCCCTTTTCCGATGCTTTCATTATAATTACATTAAAAAGAATGAGGTTGGCAAGTATTGATTCGGCCCTGTATGATGAGATCTTTGCAATTTTCCTGAACCGTGATAATGTAATTGACCCGTTTTTCTTCAGGTAATCCATAAGTGTATTTTCAGCCTTACTGAATTTTACCAGTACACCTTGTTTCCTCTTCTCTTTTCTCCAGACCTGAAGCAATACTCTGTTTGCCACGAGGTTCTGATCATTGTGCCTGAAGTATGACAGCCACTTCCCGTTTTCATCTTTAACCTGGTATGGCTTTCTATCTCCTTTCACCACTTCAACCTCAAGTATGGGTTTTCCACCGGTCATATGTTGTTTTATGGTGTAAGTGATTTCAGGCCTGCAAAAAAGGTGTTCTGCTGTATCAACCATATAAATTTCTTCATCCGATCTTATTCCTGCTATACTGCCATTATCCCTTACTCCGATAAGTATTTTTCCTCCATCGCTGTTTGCAAAGGCTGATAATGTCCTTGCTATCTTTCTGCTGTCAGTAACACAGAATTTAAAGTCAAGATGCTGGTTTTCACCACCTTCGATCAGCTTTTTAAGATAATTGTCCATGACCAGATTTTTTTGATCTTGCGATCCTCAAGCCGGTCGCCGGTCGCCGTGTATTTATCTACTGATAAACAAACTCTTACTCGAAAATTCCGGATCGCATGTCAGGTTTACCTTCAATTTCCGCCATCCTGCTTCATCGCCCGGCGTAGGGATATGAGTCAGATGTACTTCGCAGTCGCGCATTAATTTCAGGTTCTCCAATGCCATTTTTGCTGCGGGATTAGATAAAGCGCTTATGCCAAGGACTATCAATGTTTCATCCATATCCAGGCTGACCATTTTACCGTTCAATATATCTTTCTTCAGATGTGTTACCGAGTCAATTATATTTTCAGGCAGAAGGTACATCTTGTCGGGGAGTCCGGCCAGATGCTTGGCGGCATTCAGAACCAGGCTTGAGGATGCATGCATCAGCGGTGAGTTTTTACCTGTAATAATTGCCCCGTCATGCAATTCTATTGCGGCGCCGCAAAAGATTCCTGCATTGCCTTTGCCGCTTTTTTCAGCCTCTTTTGCAGCCTTCCTGGCAGGCATCACCACTTTACGGTCCTCAACTTTTGCTCCTGTATTATTCATTATTGCAGTGATCCGGCTAAGTGCCTCTTTATCAACCAATCCCATAACATATTCCACTGCACACCTGAAGTATCTCCTGATGATTTCCTGGTACGAGGCTTCTTTTATTATGCTGTCATCCACAATTCCCGCGCTGGCACGATTTACTCCCATATCAGTAGGAGACTGATACATTGATTCACCGCCGGTTATTTTTTCAATGATCCTTTTAAGCAGATGAAATGCCTCAATATCACGGTTATAGTTTACAGTCTTTACATTATATGCTTTCAGATGATGTTCATCAATCAACACTCTGTCTTCCAGGTCAGCAGTAGCGGCTTCATAGGCAAGATTTACCATATGATCGGCAGGCAGGTCCCAAATCGGGAATGTTTCAAATTTAGCATACCCGGCTTTAACTCCGTTTTTATATTCATGATACAGATTGCACAGGCAGGTTGCAAGTTTGCCGCTGCCCGGTCCCGGCCCTGTAACTATTACAATAGGATTGGAGGTTTTTATGTATTCGTTTGCCCCGTATCCCTGGTCACTGACAATCTGGTCAACATCAGTGGGATATCCTTTTGTTGAATAATGTACATATACTTTGACGCCCCTCAGCTCGAGTTTGTTCTTAAAGGCTTTTGCAGGCAGTTGATTCTGATAACGCGTAATGACTACAGCAGTGATATCTATGCCCCATTCCCTGAAATCATCAATGGTTTTTAAGGTATCGGCATCGTAAGTTATTCCAAAATCGGCCCTGATCTTATTCCTTTCAATGGCTCCTGCATGAATACACATTATTACATCTATCTTGTCTTTTAGTATTTGCAGAAGCCGCATTTTAACATTCGGATCAAATCCCGGCAGTACCCTGGCGGCATGATAATCATACAGGATCTTACCCCCGAATTCCAGATAAAGTTTATGGTTAAACCTGTTCACTCTTTCAAGAATAGAGGCAGTCTGTTCTTTAAGGTATTTTTCGTTATCAAATCCGGTATGATTTGGAATCCCCATAGTGGTTACCCTGAATTATGTTAATTGGAGTTCAATTTATAAAAATATTTATTAAAATTACAGTTATCTTTCGTTCAAACTGAACAGAGATTGCTATTATCTTTACAGCCTAACTTTTTATTAACAGTTATGACAAAACTATTTTTAAGATTCACAGTTACCGTTATTATTATTCTTGCAGGCACTATCAAGGGCATTGGACAAAGCCCCATGCCCGAAATACTTGAACAGGGTACTATCAGAGAACAGATGAATTACCTTGAGGAGAGGACGAGAATTTATGAGAATTACCGGGCGATCCGTGAGGATATGTTCCAGATGATAAAAAGGAATGCAGTCGATTCTCTCTTAAAGGTACAGGGACAGGTAACCATCCTCGCAGAGATGAATAAAAATCTCCTTGTACGGATTGATTCACTTACAATATCTCTCACTGATACAAAGAGTCTGCTTGCGGAGGCTGTCAGCACAAAAGAAAATATTGGTGTTTTTGGTATGAACCTTAATAAAACCGCCTACAATTCAATAATGTGGTTCATAGTGGGTATCCTGCTCTCTCTTCTTGCACTGGGTTTCCTTGTATTTAAAAGAAACCTTACTGTGATGCTCAGAACAAAAAAGGATCATGATGAGCTCAAAATAGAATTCGAGGTTTACCGCCAGAAAAAACGCATTGAAATCGAAAAGATGGGCATGGATCATTTTAATGAGATCAGAAAGCTGAAGGGAAGTTAAAAAAGAGCCTCATAATTAAATTTATTTACAGTACAGACAAAAAATCTTGATTTTAACCCTGGATTTTCTTAACTTTCTGTATTGATTCAATCTGGCATAATTATGCTCTTATACCGGGAGAATAATGAGGAAGGTGATGATCTTGTGAGACATCACAGGCTCAGTCATCTTATGAACATCTTTCTTGCCAACACAATAATCATATTTATTTTGGGGGCACTCACCTACGGGGAGAAATTCCGCTTCTGGGATTATGCATACAGCTACCTTGGAATGATGAAAACACCGGGTGGAAATGCGAATATTCTGTCATTCATCATTTACGTGGCAGGATGCATGCTTAATTCAGTCATTTGCTTCAAAATAAGCAACAATGTAACAGGACAGCTCAATAAAATATTCTTTAAAATGTGCGGGGCAGGATATCTCCTGCTGATGCTTCCCTGTGATATTATTAATTCAATCCACTCCGCCGGAGGAGCTCTGGTTGTAGGTTCCCTCTGGCTTTTTACAGTAATAAGTATTTCTGATATCTATCACTCTGGAAGAAAACTGAGAGCAGTGTTATATTTTGTTCTTCTGAGCG
>Ga0307419_10001604_pt1 | contig 11612 bp, 7 predicted proteins | sample SalMarWE160230MG_2_FD_202512 | JGI IMG/M metagenome (GOLD analysis project Ga0307419, IMG submission 202512) | Salt marsh sediment microbial communities from the Plum Island Ecosystem LTER, Massachusetts, United States - WE1602-30 | ecosystem: Environmental > Aquatic > Marine > Intertidal zone >... | reverse complement strand
AGCGTGGAGTTTATGATCAACGCCCACAAGGTAGACGCCATGGTTTGCATCAGCAATTGCGACAAGATCACCCCGGGCATGCTGATGGCGGCCATGCGCCTGAACATTCCCGCTGTTTTTGTAAGCGGGGGACCCATGGAAGCCGGCAGGACGGGCGGCAGGAAGTACGACCTGGTCGATGTTATGGTCCTCGGTGCCGACGAATCCATCCCGGTGGAAGAGCTCTCCATGATCGAACGGGAAGCATGTCCCACCTGCGGTTCCTGTTCGGGCATGTTCACAGCCAACTCCATGAACTGCCTGAACGAAGCCATTGGCATGGCCCTTCCGGGGAACGGGACCATCCTGGCGACCCATGCCTTCCGCCTGGACCTGTTTAAAAAAGCAGCCCTGCAGATCGTTGAAAACACCCGGAGGTACTATTTTGAAAACGACGATTCCGTGCTTCCCCGGTCCATTGCCACCCGGGAAGCTTTCCTGAATGCCATGCGCCTGGATATCGCCATGGGAGGATCCACCAATACCGTTCTGCACCTGCTGGCCATTGCCCGCGAAGCCAGGGTGGATTTCAGCATGGAGGACATCGACCGGCTTTCCAGGGAAACACCCGTCCTCTGTAAGGTTGCTCCCAGTTCCGCTTACCACGTGGAAGACGTGAACCGGGCAGGCGGCATCCTCTCCATCATGGGCGAGCTTGCCCGGGGGGGACTCCTGGACACCGGGGTGAAGCGCGCAGATGGACTGAGCCTGGGTGCCGCCATCGAAAAATACGACATCATGCGGGTGGAGCAGGACGATCCCGCGGTGCAAATCTACCGGGCCGCCCCCGGTCTCCGGCGGAACCTGGTCATGGGATCCCAGCAGAACCTGCACAGGGAACTGGACAACGACAGGGAAAAGGGATGCATACGCAGCGTTGAGCATGCGTATTCCAGTGACGGGGGACTCGCGATCCTTTACGGCAACATCGCCCGCGACGGCTGCATTATCAAGACGGCCGGGGTGGACCCTTCTGTACATACCTTTTCAGGCAGGGCGAAGGTATTCCTTTCACAGGAGGCCGCCTGCGAGGGAATACTCGGCGATGAAGTGAAGGCCGGGGATGTGGTGGTGATCATGTACGAGGGACCCAGGGGGGGGCCCGGGATGCAGGAAATGCTCTACCCCACATCCTACATCAAATCGAAGAAACTGGGCGAAAAATGCGCCCTGATTACCGACGGGAGGTTTTCGGGTGGCACATCCGGGCTTAGCATCGGGCATGTATCCCCGGAAGCCGCTGCCGGCGGGGAGATCGCTCTGGTGCGCGACGGCGACCCGATCGAGATCAGCATCCCGGAACGAAAGATCCGCCTCGCCGTCAGCGATGATGAGCTGGCTGCCCGCAGGCAGCAGGAAGAAGCAAAAGGAAGCAGGGCAGCATGGAAGCCTGCCGGCAGGGAGAGGACCGTATCGAAGGCCCTGAAAGCCTATGCCAGCATGGTTTCATCGGCTGACCAGGGAGCCGTCAGGATCATTGAATGATTGAAATAACAAGCATAATACTCACATTTAATGACAAAGGCAGATATGAAGACAAAAAGGGTAAGCGGATCGGAAGCCGTTATTTTGTCCCTACTTGCAGAAGGGGTGGATACGATTTTCGGGTATCCGGGCGGAGCCATTATGCCCGTTTACGATCTTTTGTACAATTACCAGGATAAGATCAGGCACATCCTGACCCGCCATGAGCAGGGTGCGGCCCATGCGGCCCAGGGATATGCCCGCGTAAGCGGGAAGGTGGGGGTGTGCATGGTAACCTCCGGGCCGGGGGCAACCAACCTTACAACGGGACTGGCGGATGCCATGCTCGATTCGACCCCCATCATTTGCATCAGCGGACAGGTCACCTCACCCCTGCTGGGAAGCGATGCCTTCCAGGAAACAGATGTGATTGGATTCTCCATGCCGCTGACCAAGTGGAATGTACAGATTACCAGGGCCGAGGAGATACCGGTCATGTTGGCCAGGGCCTTTTTCATCGCCACCACGGGAAGGCCCGGTCCCGTTATGGTCGACATCACCAAGGACGCCCAGTTCGCGGAATTCGACTTCGCATATGAGAAATGCAGGGACGTGAGAAGCTATGTGCCAAGGCCGGTGCTGAGAATGGAATACGTTGAGAAAGCCGCCCAGCTGATCAACAATGCCAAGAAACCTATGGCACTGGTGGGACAGGGAGTGATCCTTTCCGGTGCTGAAAAGCTCCTGCTCGAATTCATCGAAAAGGCACAGATCCCGGCGGCCTGGACCCTGCTGGGCGCCTCCGCCATGCCGACCGACCATCCCCTGAACGTGGGCATGCTCGGCATGCACGGCAATTACGGTCCCAATATAAAAACCAACGAATGCGACCTCCTGATCGGCCTGGGAATGCGGTTCGACGACCGGGTCACCGGGAGCCTCGACACCTACGGCAAAAATGCCAAAGTGGTGCATTTCGAGATCGATCCGGCCGAGGTGGACAAGAACGTAAAAACCGATGTGGCCGTGATCGCCGATATCAAGGAGATTTTTCAGGCCATCATTCCCCTGGTCAAAAAGGCCAGCCATGAGGAATGGCTGAACCAGTTTAAAAATGCCTACCAGTTCGAGTATGAGAAGGTGATCAAGAATGATATCCTTCCCGAGAAAGAGGGACTGACCATGGGTGAGGTCATCCGGCTGATCAATGAAAAGATGGACGGCGAAGCCATTTGCGTCACCGATGTAGGGCAGCACCAGATGATCGCATCACGGTATTTCAAATTCAGGCACACCCGCAGCCTGGTGACTTCAGGGGGACTCGGGACCATGGGTTTCGGACTGCCCGCGGCATTCGGTGCACAGACCGGCCGGCCGGATAAAACGGTTGTCCTGATCGTTGGCGACGGAGGGCTCCAGATGACCATCCAGGAACTGGGCACCATCGCCCAGAACAAGGCACCGGTGAAGATCGTGCTGATGAACAATAATTTCCTCGGGATGGTGCGGCAATGGCAGCAATTATTCTTTGACAGAAGATACTCCTTCACCGAACTTACCAACCCGGATTTTATAACCATTGCAAAGGGATTCGGAATCGATGGAGGCAAGGTGGAGACCAGGGACAAACTCAAGGATTCCGTCGAAAAAATGTTCGCGCACAAGGGCCCTTACCTGCTTGAAGTAGTCGTCGAAAAGGAAGACAACGTGTTCCCGATGGTTCCTTCCGGCGCCTCGGTATCCGATATACGCCTGGAATAAAATAACAGAAAAAATAAACTCCAACAGATTATGGAAGAGAAGGAATTCACGATCATAGCTTTTTCAGAAAACAGCATCGGCCTGCTGAACAGGCTGACGATCATATTTACCCGCAGGCACCTGAACATTGAAAGCCTTACGGTATCCGAATCTGCTATCCAGGGGATTTTCAAGTTCACCATCGTGGTTTTCAGCACCCGGACACTGATCGAAAAGGTGGTCAAGCAGATCGAAAAGGTGGTGGATGTGCTGAAGGCATTTTACCTTTCCAGCGATGAGATCATCCACCAGGAAATCGCCCTTTACAAGGTGCCCACGGAAGCCCTTCTGGCAAGCGACGAGCTGGAAATGCTCATCCGGAAGCATAACGCCAGGATCCTTGAGGTGACCCCGGACTATACGGCCATTGAAAAAACGGGGCACAAGGCGGAAACCCAGCAGCTGTTCGACGATATGCAGAAATTCCAGGTCATGCAATTCACACGCTCCGGGCGTGTTGCAATCACAAGGGCCTCGCGGGAACGGCTCTCGGAATACCTGAAGAAACTCGATACGGAGAAGATGATGGTGGAGCGGGACTGAAACCGGTTCGGACGGAATCCGAACTGGACCGGCTCAGACCGCATCATAACAGAATAAATCAAATTAAAACTTAGGCAATATGGCAAAAATTAATTTTGGCGGCGTCGAGGAGAATGTCGTGACCAGGGAGGAGTTCCCCCTGGCGAAAGCACAGAAAGTGCTTAAGGACGAGATCATTGCGATCATCGGCTATGGTGTGCAGGGTCCAGCCCAGGCACTGAACCTGAAGGATAACGGGATCCCGGTGATCGTGGGACAGGAACCCGGGTTCAAGGAGGACTGGGACAAAGCATTGAAGGACGGCTTCGTTCCAGGCAAAACGCTCTTCCCGATAGATGAAGCAGCTGAAAAAGCTACAGTGATTCAGTACCTGGTATCCGATGCGGCACAGCGTGCCGTCTGGCCCAAACTTAAATCCTGCCTGAAGGAAGGGGATGCGCTCTATTTTTCCCACGGATTTTCCATCACCTACAAGGAACAGACCGGCGTGATCCCCCCTGCCAACATCGACGTCATCCTGGTGGCCCCCAAGGGATCAGGCACAAGCGTCAGGAGGAATTTCCTGGCGGGGACCGGCATCAATTCCAGCTATGCGGTCTTCCAGGATTATACCGGCAGGGCCGAGGAACGCACCCTGGCCCTGGGCATCGGCATCGGTTCCGGCTACCTCTTCCCGACCACCTTCCAAAACGAGGTTTACAGCGACCTTACGGGTGAACGGGGGGTCCTCATGGGAGCCCTCGCTGGCATCATGGATGCCCAGTACCGGGTGCTCCGCGAGAACGGCCACTCACCTTCCGAAGCTTTCAATGAAACCGTGGAGGAACTGACCCAGAGCCTGATCCGCCTGGTCGATGAGAACGGGATGGACTGGATGTATTCAAATTGCAGTGCCACAGCGCAACGGGGGGCGCTGGACTGGCTGCCGAAGTTTCGCGATGCAAGCCTGCCCGTCTTCAGGCAACTCTACGAGAGGGTCAAAACCGGGAAGGAAACCGAGGTCGTCCTCGATAAGACCGGCCGCCCCGATTACAGGGAACTCCTGCAGGCCGAACTTAAGACACTCAGGGAATCAGAGATGTGGCAGGCCGGCGCCATGGTACGCAGCCTCCGTCCCCATAAAAAATAATCTGAACTAAATACATGCCGGAAGGCCCCGGGCAAATCATTGCATCCGGGGCCTTTTGTATTCGGGATCAAACAGGTTCTCATTCAGTATCCGACAGCTTCTCCCATCCAGAAACCATCAGTTATTCCATTCAGGATTCCTGTTTCAGCGCTCCGGGACCGGGGCTGCCATCACAGGGCTTCCGTGCCGGGGCTGCCGGTAATGGTCTTAAGCTCGAAGGAGGGAGCGTACTTCCTGAAGATATCCACTTCAGTGGGTGCATAGTCCGCATTTATGGCAATGAGCGGTATAACAAAAACCGCTCATAATTATAACTTTGGGATCAATATGTTCCCATGGAAGAAAAAAGAAAATTTTACCACAGCCTGGTCTTCCCGTCCTTTTTCCTGCTGCTGATCTGGGTTATAAAGATCACGGAATCAGCGCTGGGGACCAGTTTTGCAAACCTGGGATTATTTCCGCTGAAGGCTTGGGGACTGAAAGGCATCCTTTTCTCGCCACTCATCCATGCCAATTTCAAGCACCTGTTCGATAATTCCATCCCGCTCTTCTTCCTGAGCGTTGCCATCTTCTATTTCTACCGGCCGGTTGCCTACCGGGTATTCTTCCTGGTCTGGTTCCTGTCGGGGATTGTCGTATGGCTCACGGCCCGGCCCGCCTACCACATCGGTTCAAGCGGCCTGGTCTACGGATTTGCCTCCTTCATCTTCTTCAGCGGCATTTTCCGGAACAACATCCACCTGCTGGCCATCTCACTGCTGGTGGTTTTTCTTTACGGGGGACTGGTATGGGGGATCCTGCCCTACGATTTCAGGATTTCCTGGGAATCCCACCTGGTAGGCGGAATGGCCGGCCTGGTCCTGGCCTTCCTCTACCGGTCCTACGGTCCCCCTTCAACCGGAAGTATCTGGCCGGAAGAGGAAGAAGATGAGGAGAATGGGACTGCAGATGAGGATAATGGGACTGCTGATGAGGATACCAGCCTGTAAACCGTGCAACTTTTTGCCTCCAACTCTTGTCTTTTGAATAACCCGCCTGTCAAAACCCGCAGTAAATAGTATAATTTTGTACGTTCTTTTTTACAAAAGCAATGCTGTTAAAAGTTCATCCGGAAAATCCGAGCCAGAGGCAGATCCTCAAAGTATGCGAGGTGCTGCAGCGGGGCGGGGTGATCGTTTACCCCACCGATACGGTGTATGCCTTCGGATGCGATATTTATAACAGCAAGGCGGTCGAAAGGATAGCCAGGCTCAAGGGGATCCGGCTGGAAAATGCCGATTTTTCCTTCATCTTCTGCAATCTCAGCCAGCTTTCGGATTATACCCGGCTGGTAAGCAATTCCGTCTTTAAGATGATGAAAGCCTACCTACCCGGTCCCTATACCTTCATCCTGCCTGCCAGGAACAATATCCCCCGGATCTTCCACAGCAGGAAAAAGACCGTCGGGATCCGAATTCCCGCCAACAGGATCCCCCTTGAGATCGTCGAGGAACTGGGACATCCCATAATGACCGCTTCGATCCACGACGAGGATACCCTGATTGAATACACGACTGACCCTGAATTAATCTGGGATACATTCAAGGACCAGGTCGATGCGGTAATCAACGGGGGCTACGGGAAGAACGTCCCCTCCACCGTGATCGACTGCACAAACGAGGAACCGGTCGTACTCCGGCTGGGGATCGGGCCGGTGGAGTAGCACAGGGAGAGTGGTTCCGAAGCGGGATTAGAGTTCCGAAGCGGGATTAGAGTTCCGAAGCGGGATTAGAGTTCCGAAGCGGGACCCGGGCCGGTTATTTCCTCCAGAATCCGGGCGAGAAAAGGATCAGCACGGTGAACAGTTCCAGCCGGCCGATCAGCATCAGAAAGGAAAGAAACCATTTCCCCAGTACAGGGATGTGGGAGTAGTTTTCAACGGGACCCACGAGTCCTATACCGGGACCGATGTTTCCCAGGGTCGCGGCCACCGCACCGAATGATGTTCCCAGATCATATCCCATGGACGCCATAACTACGACCCCGATGATCACGGTAATGATATAAAACGAGACAAAGGCGAATACGTTGTTGAGGATGTCAGGCGGAACCGCATTCCGGTTGAAGCGAACCGGGATTACGGCATTCGGGTGGATCAACCGCTTCAGCTCCATGGATGAATTCTTGAGGATCAGGACGATCCTGAGGATCTTTATGCCCCCTCCAGTCGAACCGGCCGAGCCCCCGAGGAACATCATCATGAACAGCAGGATCCCCGCCAGGGGTATCCAGGACAGGTAGTCAAAGGTCACAAAACCGGTAGTCGTGACGATCGACACCACCTGGAAGACGGAATGACGGAAAGATTCCTCAAGGGACTGGACTTCGGTAAATGAGAGGATCAGGGTCAGCAGTGCGGTGAATCCGAGGATGAATCCGAGGTAGTACCTGAATTCCTCGTTCCGCCAGACCTTCCTGAAACGGAGATGGAAAGCGAAATAGGACAGGGTAAAGTTAGTACCCGCCAGGAACATGAACACCACGATCACGTAGTGAATGAAAGGGGAGTCCCAGTAAGCCAGGCTTGCCGTCTTGGTGGAAAATCCACCGGTCGCCATACTGGTAAAGGAATGGCAGACGGCATCGAACAGGTCCATCCCCCCGATCCACAGGAGCAGGATTTCGGTAATGGTAAAAATAATGTATATGGCCCACAGGCGCTTGGCCGTTTCCTTGATGCGCGGATGGAGTTTGTCCGGAGCGGGACCGGGGACCTCGGCCACGAAAAGCTGCATTCCGCCGACACCGAGCAGGGGAAGGATGGCCAGCGACATGACGATGATCCCCATCCCCCCGAGCCACTGGGTAAGGCTTCTCCAGAAAAGCAGCCCGTGTGGCAGCAATTCGACTTCGTTCAGTATGCTCGCCCCGGTGGTGGTGAAACCTGAGACCGTTTCGAAAAACGCATCGGTAAAGCTGGAGATCTCGCCGGAAAGGAGAAAGGGAATGCAGCCGAACAGGGAAAAGAGGATCCAGCCGATCGAAACGATCAGGAACCCGTCCCTGGCGTTGAGGGTCTTGTGGGCCCTGAGGTTGACGAGCCACATGCCCCCTCCGAAAACAATACTGCTCAGTCCCCCCAAACCCAGCGGAAGCAGCTCATGATCGTCAAATAGAATGGAAACGGGGATGCAGAGCCACATGAAGATCCCCTCGATGAGCAGCAATAGACCCAGGAATTGGAAAACCAGCCTGTAATTCAACATGCTCGCCCTAATTAAAGAATTTCTTCATCTTCGGAATGGCCGAAGGAAGGGCGAAAACCACCACTTTGTCCCCTTCCTTCAAATCGGTGTCGCCCTGGGCTATATAACTGTTCTTGCCGCGAATAACCCCACCCACGATGGCATCCTTGGGAAAATTGATATCCATGAGGGGCCCTGCAGTCACTTTTGACCCGGCCTTAACGACGAATTCCATGACCTCCGCCTCGGTACCGGTCAGGCAACGGACGGAAGAAACATCGAACGCACTGGTAAAGCGGAATATCCTTCCGGCAGTTATGAGTTTTTTGTTGATGATCGAATCGATCCCCATATTCTCCGCCAGTTTGATGTAGTCGATGTTCTCAACCTCGGCAATGGTTTTCTTGACCCCCATCTGCTTGGCCAGGATACTGGAGAGGATATTGGTCTCTGAATTACCGGTAACCGCGACGAAGGCATCCATTTTATTAAGCCCTTCCTGTGTCAGCAGGTCCATGTTGCTGCCATCCCCGTTGATCACGAGGGTATTTTCCAGCATGTTTGAAAGCCGGTAAGCCTTTTCACGGTCGATCTCGAACAGTTTCACATTGTGGTGCTTACCGAGCAGTTTGGCCGTACGTATCCCGATCCTGCTGCCCCCGAGGATCATGATGTTATGGATCTCGTACTGTTCCTTCCCTGAATATTTAAGCAGGTCACCGAGGCCGGCCGCGCTGGTGATCACGTAAACATGATCATTCACCTCGAAGCGGTCAGTCCCCCTGGGAATGATGGTTGCCGCCTCCCTGCTGATGGCAACGGCCCGGAACTCGAGCTCTCCCTTGGGGGTGGATTCCAGGAGCGTTTTGCCGATGATCGGGGCGTTTTCCTCCAGCTTGATCACGTACATGGTGAGCTTCCCCCTTGAAAAGTCCACCAGGTCCGCCATCCCGGTCTGGTGCAGGAGGCCCATCACCTCGTTGGCCGCGATCATTTCGGGATAGATCATGTAATCGATCCCAAGGCTGCTGATGATCTCCTTGTAATTGAACTTCAGGTATTCCTGGTTGTCGATCCGGGCGATGGTCCGCTTGGCACCCAGTTGTTTCCCGAACATGGCCGCCGTGATATTGATCTCTTCAGACTGGGTCACGGCGATGAACAGGTCCGCCTTGTGGATGTTCGAATCCTTCAGGATGCTGAAGGAAGTGGCTGATCCGTGCATGGTCATCAGGTCATAGTTCGACCCGATCTGCCTGAGTTTATCCTCATCGACATCAATCAGAATGATGTCATGGTTCTCATGGCTCAGCATCTTGGCAAGATGCGATCCAACCTCGCCGGCACCCGCGATCACGATCCTCATTCTTCGAAGTAGGGTTGCTTTAACAGAGCAAAGTAAACTAATCTATGTCATATTTTCCAAAGCTTTTAGATTTTTTCTGCCCGGTCCGGATTGGGTAAACGAAGCATCCGGCGGTTCCCGTAGAATAAAATTCAACGCCGGCTTCCCTGCAGGCAGTCCCGGTCCTGCGTGCATAGGAGGAACGGTTGCTTCCGTCGGCCACGAACAGGGAAACCTTGAAAAGCTCCGCCATCCTGGGAATGTTTGCAGGGGGATTGTTACAGAGGACCACGAGGTCCGTATCCAGGGAAGGGAATCCCCTGCAATAACGTTCATCCCACCTGCCTATGACCAGGATGCGTTTCCCGCGGAAATCGAAACAGGCTGCGTCCATCCCGGGGGAACGGATGGTCCGGTAATAAAGCCCGGGGGGACCGGGGGAACCCATGGAACCGTGGGACTCCATGGAACATTGGGACTCCATGGAACCGGGAGAACAAATGAACCCCGGGGGACCGCGCAGGGTATCCCGGGGCGGGACCTGCAGGGGCGGGTAAAGCCTGTGACGGATCAAGAAGGCCTCCATCCCGTAGGGCATGTCCTCACTGTAAGTGGTATCAAATCCCCTGAACAGTGCCGCATGCCGGCCTTCCACGAAAAGGATGGCGGTTTCCCGCTGCAGGGCGAACACGTACACTCCCCTTTGTTTCAGGATGCGGAATTCCCTTACGGTTGTCGCCGAAAACAGGAGGACCAGGGCGGAGAGCAGCAGGAACATGCTGCGGGCGGTCCGGCGTTCGAGGTAAAGCAGCACCAGCAACCCGGAAAGATAAAGAAGGACAACCTGCAGGGGGACCATGGAAAGTCCCCCTATCCAGCCCCCCGGAAGTCCCGCTGCCTTATGGGTGAACCATTCCAGGATCCCTGCCGCCCGGCCTAGCAGGGAGGCGAGGGGCGCTGCAGCGGAATGAAAACCGGAGAAAAGGAAAAACAGTAATCCCCCGTACAGGATCAACGTTGCAAGGGGGATCACCACCAGGTTGGCCAGGACGGAAACCGGGGCCGCCTGGTGAAAATAGAAGATCGTCAGGGGGAGGGTGGCAAGCTGGGCCGCAAGGGAAACGGACAGCATCCGGGAGAGCCAGCGCCCGGCGATGCCGGGAAAGGGGAACAGGGCCAGAAGCCTCCGGTACATCAGGAGTATGCCAGTAACGGCCGTGAAAGAGAGCTGGAACCCGGCTTCGAAAACCGCTGCCGGCCTTGCAAGGATCATCAGGAAGGCCGTAAGGGAAACGACGTGAATGGGACTCACATTCCTCCTGCTGATCAGGGCAGCGCCGTGAATGCAGCACATGCTGACGGCCCTGACCACGGAGGATGAAAGTCCCGTTACAAACGCATATCCCCACAATGCCCCGGACACCAGTGCCAGTCCCCCGAGCACCACTGCAAGTCCCCCGCTGCCCTCCCCTCTCAGGCTCCGCAGACGTTTCAGCAGGAAGGCCGGCAGCAGGTACAGGATCCCCACATGAAGCCCGCTCACGGCCAGTACATGCAGGGTGCCCGAATGTGCAAAATTCTGCTCCACCTGCGGGTCCATCCCATCGCGGTAACCAAGCAGCAAAGCATTCAGGATATCCCTCTCCGATTCTCCCGGAACCCGCTCTTCCAGTTTTTCCATCAGGCTATGGCGAAGCACCTGGGAGCGCACCCGGAGACCCGCACGGGGGCTTAGCCCGGAGGGGGACCAGGATGAGGTATCCACCCAGGCCTGGTAAAAGATCCCCCTGCCCCGCTGGAAGGCGCCGTAATCAAACTGCTCAGGGTTCATGGGCGGGGGGTAGGGAGACAGGCTGCAACGCACATAGATCAGGCAGCCCGGGAACAGGCCGGCAAATTTCCCGGCAACCGGTGTCCCGTTGCTCCCGGCCAGGTAAAGCGAGGCCCTGCCCATCACCCGCTTCCAGCGGTCCCCGTCGAGATACCGGATCCGGTCTACCAGGATCCTGTGCCCCTGCCCCGAAGACACGGGTCCCTCGCATACCCTTGCCACGATGAAAGCGCGTGG
>Ga0307419_10001603_pt1 | contig 11614 bp, 6 predicted proteins | sample SalMarWE160230MG_2_FD_202512 | JGI IMG/M metagenome (GOLD analysis project Ga0307419, IMG submission 202512) | Salt marsh sediment microbial communities from the Plum Island Ecosystem LTER, Massachusetts, United States - WE1602-30 | ecosystem: Environmental > Aquatic > Marine > Intertidal zone >... | reverse complement strand
ACGCCAGCTGTGTTTGAAGGAATGGAAAACATACCACAAATCCGCTGAGTGGAATGCGCCGTTTTCATCGCCCGGTAATTGACGGGAAAACAGATAAGCATATGCGGGTTTGCTGCTTTTTTCCGCACGAAGGGCACAGAAGTCACGGATGGCTTCGGTCATATCAGCAAGGTCGTTCGAAGTAAAACCGAACATATACGGAATATCGGGAATTTCGTTTGCAAGTGCCGCATCGTTGAAACTTTTAGTCAGGAAATAATTTTCAACCACAGGACCATAGAACACTTGTCTGCCTGCAGTTTCCCCGTATTCATCGGCCATTTTTGTCAGTTCATCAAAGGAAAGCGCCCGCATCTCTTCCAGTGTGGTCTTGTTAAAATGATCCATCATTGCCTTGTTGGCCTTCTGGGCCTCGTCAAAAGACATCGTTGGAATTCCCATACTTCCCAACCCGCCGCCGCTCATGCTGATGGCTTTGCTGATCAGATCTCTGGATTTCGGGGAGGTACATAAGGTTTGAACACTGCCGGCGCCGGCACTCTGGCCGAAAACAGTGATATTATCGGGATCGCCGCCGAACTGTTCTATATTGTTATGAATCCATTTCAATGCAGCAGCCTGGTCCATGACTCCGTAATTACCGGAAACACCGTGAGGACTTTCAGCCGATAAAAGAGGGTGTGTGAAAAATCCGATGACACCAAGACGATAAGTAACCGAAACCAGAATGACACCCCGTGAAGCCCAGTCTTCACCGCCGTCCATTTCCGGTTCAAAGGCAAATCCCTCACGATAACCTCCTCCGTGTATCCACATGGCAACAGGCAGTTTCTTATTCGTCTGCCCCGCAGCCGAGGTCCAGACATTCAGGTAGAGACAGTCCTCGCTGAAGGGTACGGAACCGCTTGCCCGCCATTCCTTGCCGTAAAAACTTTCCGGGTCCCAGGTGACCTGTGAGGCCGCCTCACCATAGGTGTCTGCAACCTTCACACCTTCCCATGGGACAACAGGCTGAGGTTCTTTCCATCGCAATTTACCTACCGGAGGTGCCGCAAAAGGAATTCCCTTATAAGCAATAACTCCCTTTGTAGGAGTTTGCACTCCAACGACCTGGCCGCCTTCAATATTCAATACGGGATTGGATTGACTGCATGAGACCAATACCAAAAATCCGCATACCAGCATGAAGAGAAATATTTTTATCATCATAATCTAATCTCCTGAGTTTGAATAAGTTAAGCTGTTTTGTATACATACATACTAAAGAAAAATTTGAATTTTAAACAGTATATATATGTAAAAATTTTTAATATTGCGGGTAAAGGACAGTTTCTGCTTTTTCACATTATGAGGCGGGTCATTGTTCCCGATTTATCGGGGAATCCAACTCCGCACGTCATTCCCGTGAAGGCGGGAATCCATTTTTCAAGTTCTGAGTATTATTCACGATCCCGGTACAGCGCTTCGAGGCCACACAAAATAAAGCCTTCATCCCGAACAGTAACCTGAATAAAGGCTTTTTAGGTGAATCATGTTATCCGGAGCCTTATAATCTTTCTGAGTTATATTTTTAAGGTTATAAAGAGTAATTGGTATAGTATTTAAACAATTTGTTTTCTGAAAAAAACAAACACTTGAACGCTGGAATTCTTGTCTAAGATCCCGCGATATATGCGGGGAGCCCCTTCTCCCAATAAATTGGGAGAAAAATCAAATCTTTAAATTGAAACTAATTCACATCAATTATAAAGATGTTGGTTTAATAACCTGGCTGATTACACTGTTACACTGATCTTATATGATGAAAAGATTCAAGACCTGACACTGTTGCGTTCTCACTCCATACTACAAAAGATCACTTCACGCTTTCATAGAATGTAAGCGAGACACCGCCGGAGCCCATCCCCGGAGGCGAGCTCAGGTACAGGCCCCTGTTCAAATATTCGTATTTACTGTCTTCCCGCACCTCAAAGATTGGTGCCAATTTTCCGAATCCTCCGCCGTTTCGCACAATGATCACTTCACCATCGTTGGTCTGCCACAAATAGCGCGCATCGATCGTCGCCGGATTCGACAGGTTCTGGTAGTCCGCTCCACCGGGCAGGACTTTTCCCTCTATCTTACCGCTGAGTGTCCCTCCGGTGATGGGAATGATGTTACGGTTGGTCTTGCCTGTGGCACCCACCATCTGACCCCGACCCAGGGTTACATTCTCTTTGATCAACAAATCGCCCTGTTTCTCATCCATTGATGCATTGCGAAAGTCCCAGGGCTGATCCTGGAATCCGGACGGTTTTGTCACCCGGACCGAGTTTGCCGCATTCGGCTTCACGGCCACTCTCGAAACATCAAATACACTTACCTTAATGGTCCCGGCATCGAGGTCCACTTCCCTTCTCCCCGTATACTTCCCCGTATTGATCCAGCTGTAGTCGCCGGCGCTCGGCGCCTCAAATTCCGGTACTATTCTTACGTCGCTGGGATCCGCGGCCGTGCCGGCGATCCTCAGGTAAATGTACTTCCCATCTTCGGTCTGTAGTACAAATATCTCTTCAACCTCCATCACGCCGTTTGAAAAACTCAACTGAAAGTCCAGGCCTCCGAACATCACCGAACCTTTTATTTTCTTCCCTGTTATCGTCCCTTCCTTAACGACATAGACCACCCTCTGTCCAAACTGAGTCCTGCCCAGCTTGTAGGTCTGGTCCAGTTTCATATCAGCCACCAGCACTGGAACGCCATGTTCGGGCACCGGTATGCCCTCTGCCATACTGCATGGCCACGACTTGTGTGGAATCAGTATCTTCTCCATACCCGTATACTCCCCTTTGTTCTGCGTTGCCCCTGCCGGTTTCAGTGCCTGGCACGCCTGGCATATAATCAAAAAGCCTATGACTCCCAGAATTACAAAAGTCGATGATTTCCAGCTTTTGTGTTTCATATCATTTCCTCAGATTTGTCTTTGATGTTGTTGAGTTGAGTTGATAAGAGTTCCCTTTTTGAGAAGTGAAATATATGGAAGGCGTTGTATACCAATGTAGAATCACTCCACTATATTATAGGTACATTCAGCATTCCAAAAAATACAAAATAAGTGTAGTTGATACTTAATTTAAATGTTATTTTACGCTCAGCGTCATAACGCCAATCAGTGAATAGTGAAGATCTGACAACGTTTCTTTTATTCGCAGGACTCAGTTGGTAGGGGGCAAAGCATGCCCCGCAATACGGATCTTCCACAGCAATCCCAAATAAGCCAGGGTTTACCGGATCACTTTATTTAATTTTCTTTTTTTCATAGGTCCAACCTTTTCGGTTGCATAGACCACAATCCGAACCTGTGAACATTTTTCCGCTTTCTTTGTCTCCTTCCAAATGCCATTTCAGCCATGCTACGGCAACTACTCCAAACTCGCCGCCATTCGGTTCATGGTAGGTACCTCCATGCCCAACCCCTTCGAGATTAGCTATGGCCACAGGAACTTTGTCTATCTTCGCGAAATCATCTATGGCTTGCGGGTAGGCAATATCAGTCTCTCCACCGATGATATAAATAGTGGGCGAGTGCAGTTTTGCAAGAACCTCCTTGCCGACTTTGGGCATCCCCATCAAACCACCGCCGCCTGCTTTGGGAGTGCCCTTAGGCATTCCCTCTTTCGGCGGACCCATTTTAGGCATTCCGCCGGGACCGAAAAGACCGCTGTTCATGACCATGACTGTCTTAACGCGAGAATCCGGCGCCACTTCCAGCGCCTGCAGTCCTCCGCAGCTCATGCCTGCTACGGTGAATCTCGACGGATCCAGTTTCCCGTAGAATTTACTGCCGGAGCGCTTGTTCTCAGCTGTTGCCCAATCGATGGCTTCCAGCATCTGGGCCGACTTCGTGCCGCCCATCCCCCCCACGCTGCCAGGACTGGCATCGGATTCCGCGACGTACGGGCCGAGCGCAATAACCAGGAACCCGTGGGATGCTACTTCAGCAAGAAAGTTGGCGTGCATTCGAGACGAGCTGGAGCACGCTCCATTACCCCATGCTAGCACCGGCATAGGATTCGATCTGCCGAAAGGGCTTAAGTCCTTGGGCCGATAAATTGTATGATCAGGCAAACCGGGATCACCTTCTACGATCGCCGCCGCGTAAGGCCCAGACCCCTCTGACATCGGCCCCAATTTAGGCATTCCGGGGGGTTGAGCGAACGCATTCACTGCGATTAAACTAAATACACATATTAATACACAGACCAATCGACGCATATTCTTTTCCTCCTGTTTATATGTTGTTAGCTGCTTTCCTGATTTCATTTCCTCTCTGCTGCCTCATATTAATCAAAAACCAACCTTTTGCTGCCGTTCAAGATGATAGGAATTTACCTTTTTTATAGAATGAAGTATAAGTAGCTGACTTTAGTATGTCAATATACTCTACTCAAGCTTTTGTATATCTATATACTTTTTTGTTTTTTCGAGCACAACTGGGTAATTTTTACCCAGTTAAATACCTTGAAAGATAATATGATGGTCCATACTTGTCCACCTATTCGTAATAGAGGCAGTGAGGTTAATGTGATGAAAAAAGATTAATGAATATTTAAGCAATAAAATAAGGAGATGAAAATGAGGAAATGGATTTTTGTTTTTGGAATCTTACTATCCACAAGTCTGTGTTTCAATTCAACTTACGCCTATGAATCACATAGCGGTCCTTCTCAACTGATTCAGTACAAGGCCTCCAGGGCATATGAAGGTTACACCCTTTTCAGCCCCATGTATGCTGATAAAACATACCTTATTGATATGTTGGGAAATGTAGTACATGTATGGGAGCATAAAGATGATCCTCCGGGAATGCACTATATATTACTGGAAAACGGTAATATACTGGGAAATACCCGTCAAAAGCGTCCAACGATGCCAAAACAGGGAGCACCCAAACCAAAACAAAAGCCAAAACCAGATCCCAATCCTAATAAAGGTCTGAATTTCGGTGGAGGGGCCAAGGGATTAAAGGAGATAGATTGGGACGGTAATATAGTATGGGAATATATTCCCGGACCTGATGAAGGTTCGTTACATCATGACTTTGTAAGACTGCCCAATGGCAACACACTTACTAATGCCTGGGAATATATAAGTAAGGAAGAAGCAATTGCAGAAGGAAGAAATCCCAAACAGACAACTGACAAAGGCTTGGCGCCTGATGCAATCTATGAAATAGACCCGGCAGGTAAAGTCGTATGGAAATGGAAAGCCTGGGATCACAGGGGTATGAATTCAAAGAAGCACCTTGATGTCAATTATATAACCAACGTACTCCCTCAATATAAAAGGGGAAATCCTGACTGGCTCCATTTTAATGACGTCGATTATGACCCGGAAACCGATCAGATACTGGTTGATTCAAGGGAATTTGGTGAACTTTATATTATCGACCATAAAACAGGAGAAATTATATACAGATGGGGTAATCCCAGTGCCTATGGCGCAGGTGATCCACCAACTTTCACCACAAACGGAGATCAGATCCTTTTTGGCCCCCATGATGCTCACTGGATCAAAAAAGGACTTCCGGGTGAAGGGAATATCCTGATATTTAATAACGGCTGGGCACGTTCACCTGTTACATATTCTTCAATTATAGAAATGAACCCTGAAACAGGAGAAATAGTATGGGAATATAAGTCAAAAAGTGAAAACAGTTTCTCCTCCCATCATATATCCGGCGCACAGAGGCTTCCGAACGGCAATACCATGGTCTGCTCAGGAAGCCACGGTCATTTTTTTGAGGTCACAAAAGAAGGTGAAGTGGTATGGGAATATATCAACCCTATGACCAGCGGCGGAGCTAAAAGCTGGCTGGACGATCTGGGGTTCCAGGCAAGCAACGGGGTCTTCAGGGCACATCGATATGGTCCTGACTATCCAGGCCTTAAGGGAAAAGATCTAACACCTAAAGGTCAGATTGCAGAAGATATTAAAGATGCATGGAAACCAAAAGTAGACCTTGAAGGGGCAACCCAGAAAGGCGTAGAAAACTTGAAAAAGATCTGGAAGTAAAGAACAAAAAATAATTCACCACAGAGTTATCAGAGTTTTATTAAATGAGGGATATGATGGATAAGGTTAAACTGGATACAGGTATTATTTCGGGCTTAAAGATACGTCAAAATAACAAAGATATAAATATCTTCAGGGGGATTCCATATGCTGCTCCGCCTGTCGGAGATTTACGCTGGAAACCGCCTCAACCGTCAGCACCATGGTCCGGTATGCGAGAATGCACCAGATTCAGCATTCAGCCTGCCCAGTATCCTGACATACATGCATCGGGCAAAATGCAGGCCGTACCGTCGAGCGAAGACTGCCTGTACCTCAATGTTATGACACCGGCAAAAACGCCCGGGAATAAGCTGCCTGTAATGGTCTGGTTTCACGGCGGAGGTACCCGATATGGAAATGGCAACGTACCTATCAGTAACAGCCCAGGGCTCCCCGGTCATGATGTCGTGCTTGTTACCGTTAACACACGTCTGGGAATATTCGGTTTATTCTCTCACCCGTTTATTTCCGAAGAATCGCCTCAGGGTGCTTCAGGTAATTATCTCTTTCTGGACATGGTTGCTTCTCTGGAGTGGGTCAGCAGGAATATCGCCGCCTTTGGCGGAGATCCGGGTAACGTGACCATCTTTGGTCAATCCGGCGGGGGTTTGAAAGTAGCGGCCCTGATCGCTTCACCCCTGGCCAGAGGACTTTTTCACAGGGCTATCATCCAGAGCGGTGGAAAACATTTTGAGCCGACCAGGTTGAAAGACCTGGAAAAATACGGCGAAAAATATTTTTCGAAACTGGGTGTCCATAAAAAGAAGGACCCTCTGGGAGAAGCACGTGCAATACCATGGGAAAAAATTGCTGAAGTCGAACAGGCTTTAAACGTGGAGCTGGGCCCTGAGTTTGTATTTATGGGCCCCTGGAGCCTGGTACAGGACGGATGGTTTATGCCTGATTCAATATTCAATTTATTCAGGAGCGGCAAACGGAATCAGGTCCCATACCTTGTGATCGCCGATATGGGAGAGCTGACAGGACCAGGGCTTGTAATTGCCGACACAATGGTCAACGATTATTTGAGCATGCTTAAGGCATCAACCAATCCGGACTCAAGAGGATATGCTGCGGTATTCGACCGGGTGCCTGACAACTGGAGGCAGGAAGGCTGCGTGGCGGCTCATGGCATGGAGCTGCACTATATGTTCGGATCGTTGGATGTTACAGAAGCCTGGGAAGCCCATTATGACGGTTTTACTTACTCCGGGGCCCAATCGCCCCTTCCGGAAATATCAGATGTTGACAGAAAAGTATCAGAAGACATGATAAATATCTGGACCCAATTTGCCAGAACAGGAAACCCGAGCCTGGATGGATTGATAGAATGGCCGGCATGGGATAAAGATACAGATCAGTACCTGAGCATTACAGAGAAACTGGAGATAAAGTCCGGATTTTCCGGTTTAACAAAGATAGAACCAATAAAAGGCGACATCATTCTGTAAACCAGGGGATTACCTCAAAATATCAAAACTCAACTATGAACTGGTAATTTTAACGTACACTCTAGTTGAAACTCCTTATTTTTTTCAAATGACCCATTTCATCCGCTCATTTTCATGCCGTATACTTGCATCATTTTAGCACCTTTTTGGGGGTTGCTTTCAGGAATGCCCTAATGTGTTTTATCTTGATATCCTTTTTTTCATCTATTTTCAGGGAATATAAGACATTCATTTTGCTTTCAAGGGGGTAGTGAGGGAATGTACCAGCAAGTATATTACAACCGCTGCTTTTTATCCAGAGACCAGGGTAATCACGTAAAGCACTTTCAGAAATTAGAATTTTTGGACCTGTTGTTTCTACCAAAAAAAGGTAAACTGGCAAGCTTTCCAGCAGGTAATCTGTCAAGCTGTACATACTGATAGGATCGTTCGTTATGTGAAAAAAAGCCTTCTTTCTCCGAAAAATAGATATTATTTGTTCCGGTGAAATTAAAAGTAACTTCTTCAGAATAGACCTTTAACTCTCTGTTCATGCGGGTTTGAAAACGATATGCCACACCATTGTTGTATACTCGAAAAATCACAGAATAATTTCCATTAAAGTCTATTACCATTTCACTGTAATAGTCATGAATGGTAGCAAATTTTTCCGGTATTGCGGGTTTAATATCCTGTTTAACAATATTTTTTTTAAAATCGGAAATAACGGGTTTTCTCCCAAGCACCTGATTATCACCAACAGTTATGGAGATTGGCGAAGGCTCAATAATGACTTTTTCATCAACAAGTACTGAATAGCTGATTTGATCTGTAAAAGTTAACACAACCTTTATAGTCTTATCCGGTGATTGAACCTCAAGCGTTTTCTTTGGCTGCCCTTTGACATTGATAGAAATAAAAAGGATCAGAATAGTTAAACAGATTAGAGTTATTATACATTTTTGATTTTGTTTCTTTGCAATTTGTCTCATTGTCTAATCCTTTCTATTCTGTGTTATCCATTAAAGGTTTATTTGAAGGGGGCTTCCATGATTTTAAGGGCCATGAAGGGGGCAAGTTAACGGTATCCCTTTCACCCACATGAGAAGTAACTCTTCCACACAGGCCGGCGTCACGGACAGAACTGGAACATCATACGTCAGGCGGTCCGGTAGCGCTTAGCCGGGCGCCGTGCTACCGGACCGATTTGGCCTAAGGATTGTATTTGATCGCTCCGGTCTTCTGATCGCGTGAGAACTGAGTCAGGTAGTCCCATGCCATCCTGGCGTACAGTGGATACAAAGCATGAATCAGATCTTCCGTATAGTTGAGGGCCACCATTGGAACATCATGCCTGTTATTCAAATACCATATGAAGTTCTTGTGTTCATCATTCAACAAAGTCTCGGACCAGGCGTCAGCCTGAAACCCGCACTTCGGGTGCGCTCTGAAGTCATAGCTGATCTGGTTCATGTTATTAAAAATTAAAAATTTATTCAGCAGAACCTGAGAATTATTTGAAAGACTTCTGTCTTCCGGGTTTATATTGGGCTCCAGGTCATAGGCGCTGGTTAAGTACATGAACGGTAGATCCGTCTCTTTGAACTGCGCCTCCATTTTGTCCGTAAAAGTGAACATCGCGCCGGCCATGTCTACAACGGCCGCCAGCATCCGGGGATGGCTGGTCGCAATTGTGAGGGTCGCCCCTCCACCCATGGAATAGCCGGACGCATATACGCGTGAAGCGTCAATCGCAGGATAGGTCTTCATCATATATTTAGCCAGCGCAGCTATCGATTCTCCAAGAACAGGCTGATCAGAATAGAGGCCCTGGTGTTCCGGAGCCACTATGACAAACCGCTCCCGGCGTGCCATCTCCAGCCAGCCGACCTCCTCAACAAAGGCCTGCGGATCATCGCCCCCGCCATGGAGGGCGATTACCAGCGGAACGGTGCCGGGCGCGACCCTGTTTTGGAGAACTTCGCCGGGTACATACTCGTACCAGGTTTGCAGGTACTCACCGGCTTTGGTCTTGATGCCGGAGAACCTGTCTTCCTGGTGCGAAAACACTGAAATGCCGTCCGGCGCCACACCATTCGTGACTACGTTCCGAGCGGCCAGAGTATAGGGCGCCTGATCGAAGTTATATCCCTGGTAGGGCGTACCGGCGCTGTGCAATCCCTGTTTAACAACAGGAATTCGCATCGCTCTGGAGAACATCTCATCATAAACCCTCTTGATGATCGCGGCCTCGTTTGGACTTGCTTCTCTGTGGACAATCACCTGCTGAAGCGGCAGGGCCTGATTAAAATAGGTTGTGGTCCCGGCGTCACCCTTTACAGCGTCGACTTTGTTCGCGGCCTTGTACTTGGCCTCAACGGTTTCAGTGGCGTTCACGAGATAGGCGGGCAGAACGCCGGCCACCTGACGGATCTCATCCATCCTGCTGTTGAACAGCAGAACGCAGGCAATTCGGCTGGCGTAGTCGAGAGTGCTGGCAATGTAGTTGTTGCAGAACGTCGCGCCACCGTCGATGCCGATGATATAAATGAAGCCGAAGCCGCCGAAGTAGTCCCCGTCGGAGTAGTTCGTAATGACGTTTTTGGATCTTTCAGAAGCCCCAAGCGAAAGCATCGCCGTCTGGAGGGCGTAGTAGTGCTTCTGGTCGCTGGCAACGAAACCGGCTTTGGGATCGGACGGCGTGATAAGCACCACACTGCCGATTGCTGTATCGATGATGTTGATCAGACCGAGATCCTTCAGGTAGGTAAGCGCGGCATCCTTTCCCCGGAAGGACTTCTCGGCAAAGACCAGGATGTTCGTGTTGGAACGATTAGCGCGCCCGCTCCACAGGTTCGCCGACCGATACACATAGGTAGTCCCTTTGGGATAGCCATCTAGTACAGGATGCGACTTGTAGGTCCTCTCGCTGGATCCCTGAGAGGCGGCTGCGGGGCTGCTTACGCGAGCCTCTTCCAGCGTCTCGAAAGTGGCCTTGTTCCCCAGTCTATTGGTGTAGTTAAGCGCGTAAATGCCGGAGGCGAACGATAGACTCACCATTAGCGTGAGCACAAAAGCAAGGGATAATTGGTTCTTCTTCATAGATTAATCTCCTTTTCTTGCCGACATGTTTGCCGGCGACGTTTCAGCCAGGATTTTCGATAAGTAAAAAAACAGGACGCTGTCAGTTTATAAGGTTGATACTATTTAACCTGATAACCTCTCCCTTTAGAGCCCCAACATGGCGAGCAGGGTAAGCTTTGCGGCTTTCGCCTCCCGTTTATTGTTCCGGGAAATTCTTCCGTTCTATGGTCCACTTCTCATCCGTACACAGGCCGCATTGGTCGCCCACGAAGCGGGCAGCGGCCTTGGCATCACCGCGCAATTGCCAGTTCAGCCAGTCCACCGCCACCTGCGCGGCGGCGCCGCCATTGGGCTCGTGGTAGGTACCGCCATGCCCCACAGGCAGGTTTGCCACTGTGACGGGAACATGGTCGATCAAGCGGAAATCTTCCATGCCATTCTCATAGGCGACGTCGGTGGGCCCACCCAGTATGTAGAGAACGGGCGTGTGATAGTTCTTCACCGTCGACTTGGGTACCTTGAGGCCGGGCATGGTGGCGCGCTCACCGTCGTAGGTGCCCGTGTTCTGCATGATCAAGGTCTTTACACGCGGGTCCCCGGCGACCAGAGCCGCCTGCAGGCCTCCACAACTGAAGCCCGAGATGGCCACCTGCTGCGGATCGATGCGCCCAAAATAGGGGCTGCCCTGACGGGTATTCTCGGCCAGCGCCCAGTCAATGGCTTTGGTGAGATCCGATGTTTCGGTCTGCGGAAAAGGCTTTCGCTCCGTGGCAGGGGCATGTGCACCCGGGCCACTGAGTATGCGACCAGAGGCAATCACCAGATAACCATGGGACGCCAGCTCGAGCAGGTGAAAGCGGGTGCTGGCCCCATCCTCCGAACAGCCGCCGTTTCCCCAGGCGACCACTCCCAGTTTCTGTGAACCCATCGCCGCCAGGTTGGCCGGTCGATACACCACATGCCGGGGAAGTGCGGGAATCTCCTCTTTCATCGCCGGGTACGCA